>Ga0209006_10000308_pt1 | contig 49031 bp, 43 predicted proteins | sample JacPin_JW_Ref_O2_FD_188567 | JGI IMG/M metagenome (GOLD analysis project Ga0209006, IMG submission 188567) | Forest soil microbial communities from Algoma, Ontario, Canada - Jack Pine, Ontario site 1_JW_Ref_O2 (SPAdes) (version 2) | ecosystem: Environmental > Terrestrial > Soil > Boreal...
GGCCGATGCAGACCTCGCAGGCGGCGACCGTCATCACAACGATCGCGAGGATCTGACCGTCGCCGTTGCCCCACATGCGCGAGAAGGCGATCAGCGCGAGGTTGCCGCCGTTGAGCATCAGCTCCAGGCACAGCAACACCACGAGCGGGTTGCGCCTGGTCATCACCCCGACTGAGCCGAGCGAGAAGATGATCGCCGAGACGGCCAGGTACCAGGAGATGCTCACGACGGATACCTCGACGTGGCGCCCGCTCCCGTCCTCGCACCGACGCCCTCGGCGGTCGTGCCCGTGCCGAGCGGGCGCAGCAGATCCATCGGCGTGAGCCGATCGCTCTCGTCATCCTCGCCAAGCCCACCGCGGCGCCGAGCAAGCACGACGCCGCCGACGGCCGCGATCAGCAGCAGGAAGGAAGCAAGCTCGAAGACCACGAGAAAACGCGTCAGCAGCAGGTTGCCGATGTAAGCGGGAGTGCCGAACGTCTTTGGCCCGGGCACGTAAGGAGCGCCGTACCCACTGGTCGCCTCCAACCCCGTCCCAAGGAGCGCGATCAAAAGCTCCACAAGCAGCGCCCCGCCAACGAAAGCGCCCCCGAGCCGCAACCCAGAAGCAATCGGCCCAGGCCCGCGCAACCGCTCACCAATCGTGTCCCCCTCACCACCCACATACGCGACGACGAACACATAAAGCACCATCACCGCTCCGGCATAGACAACGACCTGTACCGCCGCGACGAACTCAGCGCGCAAAAGCAAGAACAACACGGCAAGGGAGATCAGGTGCCCAACGAGAGCAAGCACGCTGTAGAAGGGATTGCGAAGCACCACCACCCCCACAGCGCCAGTGATCGCCCCGCCGCCGGCGAGAAAAAAGAGCACAGCGCTCATCGCGCCCCCGCCCAGCCGCGGTCCGAGCAGCGCCCCCTCGGCTGCGGAGTCGTCGCACGGCGACGCTCGCCCGCCGCGCAAGCGGCCGCGAGCGGCGACGTACGACGACGGAGCGCGGCCGCGAGCGGCGGCGTGTCGCAGCGCAGCATCACTCACCCTCATTTCTGAGCGGAGTACGCTCGAGCGGCTCGGCCAGCAGCATCTCCTTCGTAAAGATCAAATCGCTGCGGTCGTAATCAGAGAGCTCGTAGTCATGCCCCATCGTGATCGCGTCGAACGGGCAGGCCACCTCGCAGTAGCCGCAGAAGATGCAGCGCGAGAGGTTGATCTCATACACCGCTGCGTAGCGCTCGCCTGCGGAGACACGGTTCTCGGGAGTGTTCTCTGCGGCGACGACGCGGATGCAGTCGGCCGGGCACGCCGCCGCGCACAGCGAGCAGCCGACGCACTTCTCGAGGCCTGTGTCCTCGAAGCGGTGGAGCTTGTGGCGGCCGCGGAAGCGCGGGTAGACGGGGACCTTCTCCTCGGGGTAGGAGATCGTGTTGGTCCCCTCCTTGATGCGCCCGAAGGTGGTCTTCAGGCCGCGCGCGGTCTCCACGAACGTGCGCCACGCACCTCGCCCGGTGCCAGGTGCGGGCGTGCGCTGGACGACGATCACGTCATCCCCTGGGCTCCAGCGCCCGACGTTCAACGTCGCCGTCGCGGACGCGCCGGCGGTCGCCGGGGCGGGGTTCTCGGGCTCGGAGGTGGGATCGCTCATCAGTGGGTGACGACCACGAGGATCGCGGTCACGAGGGCGTTGAGGGTGGCCAGCGGCAGGAGCACCTTCCAGCCGAAGCTCATCAGTTGGTCATAGCGCAGGCGCGGGAGCGTAGCGCGCACCCAGATGAAGAAGAATGTGAACAGCGACATCTTGAACAGCACGATGATCGGGTCGACCCAGCCGGGGGGGTGGATGCCGAACGGCAGCAGCCAGCCGCCGAAGAACACGGTCGTGACGATCCCCGACACGACGAGCACGTTCAGGTACTCGGCGAAGTAGTAGGAGGCGAAGCGCCCGCCGCCGTACTCGGTGTTGTAGCCGCCCACGAGCTCCGCGTCGGCCTCTGTCAGGTCGAACGGCGCGCGGTTCGTCTCGGCGAAGCTCGCGGTGAGGAAGATCAAAAAGCCCACGAACTGTGGGATGAAATACCACATGCCTTTCTGCGCGTTTACGATCCCCGTCAGCGAGAGCGTCTGCGCGGTCATGATCACGCCGACCAGCGCCAGGCCCTGGGAGACCTCGTAGGAGATCAGCTGCGCGGCGCCGCGCATCGCGCCCAGGAACGAGTACTTCGAGCCCGAGGACCAGCCGCCGAGCATGATCCCGTAGAACGCGATCGCACCGAACGCGAACAGGTAGAGCGGGCCGATCGACACGTCCACGCCGTAGAGCCCCACGCGTTCGCCGAAGATGTGCTGGACGTTGCCGAAGGGGATGATCGCGAACGCGGCCACCGCGGTGAGGATCGAGATCAGCGGCGCGATCGCGAACAGGAAGCCCACCGAGGTGGTCGGGCGGAACTGCTCCTTGGTCAGCAGCTTCAGGATGTCCGCAAGCGGCTGCAGCGCGCCGTAGGGACCAACGCGGTTGGGCCCGTAGCGACCCTGCATGCGGCCCATGATCTTGCGCTCGGCGATCAGCACCACGGGGACGAGCTGCAGCCCCACGGCGAAGATCACGATCGCCTTCAGGATCTGCACCCACCACGATTCGTAGTAGCCGACCAGCGCCAGCACGCTCACGTGCGCTCCTCACCGGCGTACAGCAGTGGCTCGCCGGTTCGCTCACGAGGAAACAGGAACTCGAGTGCCGGCGAGTGCTCCACCTCGACGGCGTCCCACACCGAGCGCCAGCCGGCCAGCCCCGCGGCGTCCTCGTCTTGGGGGGCCGGCGCAGTGCCGCCGTCGCGCGCGGGCGTCGCGGCTGTGGGGAATGCGGAGGCGGCGTCCTGCTCCTGCCAGCGCACGCCGCGCCCGCCGATCTCCTCGAGCGTGATCCCTGCGTAGAACGGCACGGCCGCGAGCAGCTGCTTGGAGGCCATTGCCCCGCTTAGCACGTCGAGGTCGAGACCCGTGCGCAGGGCGAGCTCTGCGATCAGCTGCCATCCGGCGCGCACGTGGCCCGGCCGTGCGATCGCGGGACGCAGACGCTGTAGGCGCCCGTCGGGGTGCACGATCGTGCCCTCCTTCTCCGGGTATGCCTCCGCCGGGAAGACGACCGTCGCGTGCTCGCGCAGGCCCTCCGTCAGGAAGGCCGCGTGGGCGATGACCGTGCTCGCGCCGGCCAGGGCGCGCTCCCACAGCTCGCCGTCCGGGAGGTCGCGCAGCGGGTCGCTCTGGAGCAGGTAGAGGGCGCTCAGCTCGCCATCGGCGAGACCCTGTGCGATGCCGTGCGCATCCCTTGCCGTGCCGGCGGGCTGCTCGTCGAGCTCTGAGAGCCCCGGCCCGCCGTTCGGCAGCACGCCCGCCTCGCGCAGGCCGCGACCGTTGCTGGCGGCCGGCAGTTCGAGCAGCCCAGCGCCGTCGATGCCCGCCACGCCGAGGTTGTCGGCCAGATCCAGGAGCGCCTCTGCGCCGGCTGCACCGGCGGCGCCCGCCGTCAGGCGCTCGCCCCACAGGACAACGACCTCGCGTGCGGGGGCCTCATCGCTGTCATCGTCCTCACCCATCAAAAGCGTTGCCAGGGCACGCACCGCTTCGGGCTCGGCGCCCGCTTGGCGTGCCAGCTCCTCGGCTTTGGCGCCGCCCGCGAGCGCAGCGCTCAGGGCTGCGGCGAAGACGCCGCCCGCCCCCACCGCATAGCGGACCGACAGCGCCGCGCCGGCGTCGAGGGAGCTCGCGTGCGGCGAGGCCACAGCTAGCTTCAGGCCGTGTTGGCGCACGCCCTTGCGCAGCCTCAGGTCGAGGATCGGCGCGTCGTTGACCGGCTCGGTGTCGAGCACGAGCACCGCGTGGGCGAACTCGAGATCTGAGACCTTCGCCTGCAGGCCGGGCTCCCCGAGTGCGCGGTGCAGCTCCAGCGGCAGGCTGCCCGCGCGGCGCGAGTCCAGGTGCGGTGAGCCGAGGCCCTCGCGCATGAGACGGCTGAGCAGGAAGCCCTCCTCGTTCGTCGCCTGCCCGCCGACGATCGCAGCGGCGTTGGCGCCCGCGCGGCCGAGGCCCGCGGCGGCCTCTTCCAGCGCGCGCTCCCAGGACACCGCGCGCAGCTGCCCGCCGTCGCGCACCATCGGCTCCACGATGCGCTCGTCCACGTGGAAGGACTGGTAGGCGAAGCGGCCCTTGTCGCACAGCCAGCCGTCGTCCACCTCCACGTTGTCGCGCTGCAGCACACGCAGGGCGCGCTCGTCGCGGACCGTGATCGTGACGTTGCACTGCGCCGGGCACAGCGTGCACACCGAGCCCGCGCCCTCGATGTCCCACGGACGCGCGCGGAAACGATAGGGGCGCGAGGTGAGCGCGCCGACGGGGCACAGCTCGACGATGTTGCCGCTGAACGGCGCCACGTAGGGGTGCCCGTCGAAGGTCGAGACGTAGGAGTGCGCGCCGCGCTCGAGCAACACCAGCTGGTAGTCCTCCGCGACCTCCTGGGAGAAGCGCACGCAGCGGTAGCAGAGGATGCAGCGCTCGCGGTCGATCGCGATCAGCGGCGAGAGCTCCAGGGGCTTTACGAAGTGGCGCTTGGGCTCGATGAAGCGCGAGATGCCGCCGCCCCAGCCGAACGTGATGTCCTGCAGCGGGCACTCGCCGCCCTTGTCGCACACGGGGCAGTCCAGGGGATGGTTGATCAGCAGGAACTCCACCACCGACTGCTGCGCGGTCTTCACTCGATCGGTCTGCGTGTAGACGACCATGCCGTCCTTTACCGGGGTCGAGCAGCCGGTCTGCAGCTTCGGGATGCCCTCGATTTCCACGAGGCACATGCGACACGCGCCCACCGGCTGGCCGAGCTTCGGCTCGTAGCAGAACACCGGGATCTCGACGTCGCCGTGCTTCGCCGCGTCCACGAGCATCGTGTTCTCCGGGACCTGCACGTCTTGGCCGTCGATCGTGAACGTGATCGTCCTCGCTTCAGGGCGCGGCATCTCTAGATGCCTCCTCGGTGTGTGCCCGGCGCGCCCTCGTGGGCCCCCGGCGCCTGCTCGCCGCCGGGCTGGTGGGCGAGCAGCGTCCCCGGTGGCTCCTCCAGCGCGCCCTGGGCGGCCAGTGCCGTGTCGGAGGCAGCCGCGCCGTTCACGTTGCGCATGCGAGCCGCTTCCATGTGCGCTTCGAACTCGTCTTTGAACTTGGCGATCATCGAGCCGATCGGCATCGCCATCGCGTCGCCGAGCACACACAGGCAGTTGCCGATGATGTGCTCCTGCACGGAGGCCATGATCTCGAGGTCCATCGGCGTCGCCTCGCCCAGGTCGATGCGTTCGAGCATCTTCACTGTCCAGTTGGTGCCCTCGCGGCAGGGAGTGCACTTGCCGCAGGACTCGTGGCGATAGAACTTCGCCGTCTTCATCGCCACATCCAGGATCGGCGTGGCGTCGTCGACGACGATGATCGCGCCCGAGCCGAGCATCGAGCCGGCGCCCGCCAGCGAGTTGAAGTCGTAGGGGACGTCGAGGTCCTCCTCCTTGAGCACCGGCGAGGAGGAGCCGCCAGGGAACCAGCACTTGACCTTGCGGCCCTCGGCGGGGCCGCCCGCGAGGCCGTAGATGATCTCGCGGGAGGGGATGCCCAGCTCGATCTCGTAGTTGCCTGGTCGCTGCACGTGGCCGGACACCGACACGAGCTTCGTGCCCGTGGAGGTCTCCACCCCGAGCTTCGCGTACTCCTCGCCGCCCATCGCGACGATCGCGGGCACCGTGGCGAGCGTCTCGACGTTGTTGATCAGCGTCGGACCCTGGTAGAGGCCCTGCACGGCGGGGAACGGCGGCTTCAGGCGGGGGTTGCCGCGCTTGCCTTCCAACGAGTCCAGTAGGCCCGTCTCCTCGCCGCAGATGTATGCGCCGGCACCGCGGTGTACAACCAGCGAGAGCGAGAGGCCGGAGTCGAGGATGTTCTCGCCGATGTATCCCGCCTCGCGCGCTTCGTTCAGCGCCGCGTCGAGCATGTCCGCCTGCAGCACGTACTCGCCGCGGATGTAGATGAACGAGCGGTTCGTGCCGGCGGCGTGTGCCGCGATGATGATCCCCTCGATCAGCGTGTGTGGCGTCTTCTGCATCAGCTCGCGGTCCTTGAACGTCCCCGGCTCGGACTCGTCCGCGTTGCACACCAGGTACTTGTCCATCGTGCCCTTGGGCAGGAACGAGACCTTCGTGCCCATCGCGAAGCCCGCGCCGCCGCGTCCACGGATGCCCGATGCTTTGAGCTGCTCCAGGACCTCTTCCGGCGTCATCTGAAGCGCCTTGCGCAGCGACTGATAGCCGCCACGGCGTTCGTAGACCTCCAGCGTGTTCAGGCCCGGCTCGTCGATGTCGGTGAAGAGCAGAATTGGAACCCGCCCACCCGTCGCGGCTGCGGCCATGTTCACGAGCCTCCCTCGGCGGGGTGTAGTGGAAACTCCTGGCTGTTGGCATGGGGATCTGCGACCAGCCGTCGTGCCAGCTGCTTCTCGGGCAGCACCGGCCGCCCAGCGCGTATGTCATCCAGCAGCTGCGGCACGTCAGCGAGGGTGAGCGGCCCCACATAGATGCCGTCCACCGAGGCCATCGGTGCGATGTCGCACGCCCCCAGGCACTCGAATGCCCGCACGTTGAAATCTGAGTCCTCGCCTGCCGCGTTGCGGACTGCCTCGTACAGCTCGTCGGCGCCGCACAGCGAGCAGGAGATGTTCGTGCACACGTACACGCTGTGGCGCCCCACGGGGTTCGTCTCGAGCATGTCGTAGAACGTCGCCACCGAGTCCAGGTAGGCGGGGGTGACGCGCATCACGCACGCCACTTGCTCGATCGCCTCCGGCGAGCACCAGCCGTGCACGCGCTGCGCGGCCGCCAGCGCCGGAAGCGCAGCGGAGCGCCGGTCGGGGTACTTGGCCAGGTGCCCCTCGATCTCCGCCCGCAGGTCCTCAGGGACGGGGGTCGTGGCCGGGTCGGGGATCTCCGCCGGGTCCTTCTCCAGGTCCGCCGGCAGGTCCCAGCCGGGGACGCGCGAGCCGTGAGCGAAGCGCGTCACCGGCATCCGTACATCAGTGTCCGCGGCACGGACTTCCATCTCCTCGGCGAACTCGACGATCTCCTCCTCGGGCGTGCTCATCGATCTATTCCGCCCAAGATCGGATCGAGCATCGCAAGCGTTGCGATCATGTCGGCGATGTAGGCGCCCTTGACCATCGGCGCGGTCGCCTGCAGGTTCACGAACGACGGGTCGCGCATGTGCACGCGCGCCGGCTTGGAGGAGCCGTCTGAGCGCACGAAGCAGCCGAGCTCGCCGCGGGGGGACTCGATCGGCGAGTAGACCTCGCCCGGCGGCACGCGCATGCCCTCGGTGACGAGCTTGAAATGATGGATCAGTGCCTCCATCGACGTCGCCAGCTCGTGGCGTGGCGGCAGCGCGATCTTGCGGTCATCGGTGATGTGCGCTCCCTCAGGCAGGCCGTCGAGCGCCTGCTGGACGATCTTCACCGACTCGTACATCTCCGCAAGGCGCACCGCGTAGCGGTCGTAGTTGTCGCCCTGCGTGCCTACCGGGATCTTGAAGTCGAAGTGGTCATAGGAGGAGTAGGGGGCCGCCTTGCGCAGGTCCCACGGGTTGCCCGCCGCGCGGAGCAGCGGCCCCGTGACGCCGAGCGTCAGCAGCGTCTCCGCATCCAGCGGGCACGTGCCCCGCAGACGCTGAAGCACGATCTCGTTGCGGTTCAACAGCGCCCCGTACTGGTCGACGCGCGAGGGCATTTCCTTCAGGAAGCTCCGCAGCTTCTCCTCGAAGCCATGCGGGATGTCCTCGATCACCCCGCCCACCTGGAAGTAGCGCGTGTGCATGCGCTGCCCCGAGGACATCTCGAACAGGTCGAGGATCTTCTCGCGCTCGCGGAAGCAGTACCAGAACATCGAGATCGCGCCGAGGTCCAGGGCGCTCGTTCCCAGCCACACCAAGTGCGACATGATCCGGTTGAGCTCCAGGTGGATCACGCGCAGGTACTGCGCGCGCGGGGGCACGTCCACCTCGGCGAGTTTCTCGATCGCCGTGCAGAACGCCATCGCGTTGAAGTAGTAGGAGAGGTAGTCCATCCGCTCGATCACGGGGATGACCTTCCAGTAGGACTTGTCCTCCGCCGTCTTCTCGATCCCCGTGTGGACGTAGCCGATGATCGGTTTGACGTCTCGCACGATCTCGCCCTGCAGCGTCACCAGCAGGCGCAGCACGCCGTGGGTGGCCGGGTGGTGCGGGCCGAAGTTCAGCGTCAAGAGCTCCTGTGTCGAGCCCTCGCCCTCGCTGCGCTCCTCGAGCTGCTCGTGCAGCGGCGCCAGCGTGATGCTCTGCTCGCGGCGGCGGTACTCGGAGAGTGTCGGCTCCTCGGTCGGGCTCACTCGGAGGAACCCGTCGAATCGCCCTCGTTGAACGTGAAGATCACCGGTTCGCCGCCGATTGGGAAGTCCCGGCGCTGCGGATGGCCCTCGTAGTCCTCCGGCATCAGGATCCGTCGCAGGTCGGGGTGGCCTTCGAAGACCACGCCGAACATGTCGTAGACCTCACGCTCCTGGTGGTTGGCCGTGGGCCATTCCTCGGTTACCGACGCGACGACCGGGTCCCCGCTGTCCACGCGAAGCTTCACCGCGATGCGATCCACGCGGCTCATGTCCAGCAGCTCGTAGATGACCCCCAGGCGCGGCTCGTGCGGGTAGTAGTCCACGCCGTGGACGCTCGACATGAACGCATAGCCCTGCTCGCGTAGGTGCGCGAGGACGGCGCGGATCGACCCGGGCTCGACCGTCAGCGTCGCCTGGTTGCGGAAGAAGGTGGTCTCGGCTACCACGTCCTCGCCGTGCGCCTCCCGGAGCTCCTGCGCGATCAGCTCGAGCCCGGTGGCGTCAGGCACCGGACGTGTCCTCCTCCGCAGACACGTTGACCGCCGCCGGCAGCGCCGTGGCGCCACTCAGCTCCGGCACGACCTCCTCGGTCCCCTCGGCCTGGTAGCGCTCGCGCCATCCCATGTCGGGATCCTCCTGGACCATCTTGCGCAGCTTCAGCACACCGTGCATCAACGCCTCGGGGCGGGGCGGGCAGCCGGGGACGTGCACGTCGATCGGCATGAACTTGTCGGCCGGGACGAGCGCGTAGTTGTTGAACACGCCCATCGAACTGCAGCAGGCGCCCATCGAGATCGCCCACTTGGGCTCGAGCATCTGGTCATAGATGCGGCGCACGATCGGCGCCATCTTGATCGACACGCGCCCGGAGAGGATCAGTAGGTCAGCCTGACGTGGTGAGGCGCGGAACGCCTCGAAGCCGAAGCGCGCCACGTCCACGCGCGCCGCCACGATCGACATCATCTCGATTGCGCAGCAGGCCAGCCCGAACGTCGCCGGGAAGAACGAGTTAGAGCGCGCCCACGCGACCGCCTTGTCGAGCGTGGTGGTCATGATGCTTTCTTCCACGTGGCGTTCGAAGTCCGCGCCCTCGAGGTGCGATGAGGGGTTCGGCCCCTCGATCGCCCCTCCGCGCAGCAGCTGGCGGGAGTTCAGCGACCGTACCCGCAGGCTGTCCGCGTCCACGTGCACCCCGGTGCCCAGCGGATCGCGTTTCACTTCCACTCGAGGGCCCCCCGGCGCCACACGTAGGCGAACGCGACAAACAAGAGCGCGATGAACACGATGATCTCCACCATCGCATAAGTCCCGTATGCGCGCAGCTCGATCGCGATCGGGTACAGGAACACGACCTCGATGTCGAACAGGATGAACAGCATCGCGATCAGGTAGAAGCTGATCCCGAAGCGCAGGCCGCGCTTGACCTCCGACGGCAGGCCGCACTCGTAGGGATCCTGCTTGTGAGGGACCGCCCGGCGCGGACCCATCACCGAGTTCAGGACGGCAAACGCGCCGCCCACGGCGCCACCGAGAACGAGGAATACGATCGCCGGGAGATAAGTGCGCAGCACCGAGCGCTGTTATATCACTGCTTGTGTCACGCTGTTACTAGTGGCAATCGGCTCGAAAGCGACCCCTTGACGCAGGCCGTCGTCGCAGGCGCTATCGCGGTCGCCGCGCTGAACCTCATCCCCGCTGTGATCGGTGCATCGGTCTGGTACTGGAGCCCCCTCGAGGCCGATCCGTCCGCCGCCGCCAGGCCGGTGGGCGTCTTCTGGGTGATGTTGCGGGTGGGGCAGGGCTCCGCGCTGGTGCTGGCGATCGCGGTCGGCTCGCTGGCCGCCGCCGGCAAGTACTCGAGCGAACATCTCTTCTACCTGTACGCGCTCGTGCCGCTGGCCGTGGCGTTCGTGGCCGAGCAGTTGCGCATCGCCTCCGCGCAGACGATCCTCGACCAAATCGGTCTCGAGAACGCAGCCGCCGTCGGCGATCTCCCGGAGGCCGAGCAGCACGCGGTGGTCGGCCAGATCGTGCGCCGCGAGATCGGCGTGATGGCCCTGTCGGCGCTGGTCGTAGCGTTCCTGGCGCTGCGCGCCGCGAGCACCGCGCACGGCTTCTGAGGCGTCGCCGAGCGGGTCCCGCGAAGCCGCCCGAGGGCCCAACGAACGCTCGTCGCGGATCGGCCCTATATATTCCCGGCGCATGAAGGTCCTAGCCATGACCATCGGTGCGCTTGCGTGCGCGCTGTTGTTGGGCGCCTGCGGATCGCAGGGGATTCAGCTCCCGAAGAGCAGCCCCTACTACCGGGGGGCCGTGATTTTCCGCGATCACTGCTCCGGCTGCCACACGCTCGGGGTGGTCGGCGCTGAGGGGTCGGCGACGAACATCTCCAACCGCGTCAAAACCAACGGACCCAACTTCGATTACCGCAAGGAGAACGTGGAAAACGTGCTCTACGCGCTTCGCAACGGTGGCTTCTCCGGCGACATCATGCCCGAGAACGTGGTTGTCGGCGAAAACGCGCAGGCGGTTGCGGACTTCCTGGCTAAGTACGCTGGGTTGCAGGCCGAAAAGGTGGCGTCCACCAACATCAAGCTCTCTACTAAGTAACTAACGCGGGTGGGTTGACGTCGTCCCGCCGCGACGCTTCGCGTGGGCGGGCGGGCCGCCGTCAACCCACCCGCTTTGGCTTGGTGGCTCGGGCTTGGTGGACCGTCGGGAGCTGGGAGGGGCCGTGGCGATCCCGCGGGAGCTGGGACGGACGGACAGGTAGGCTGCTCGCGTGCTTGATCTGAAGCTCATTCGCGAGGACCCTGATGGGGTTCGGGGTGCTCTTGCGCGCCGTGGCGGCGAGGCGGCAGGCGGGCTTGACCGTGTGATTGAGCTCGATCTCCGCCGGCGGGAGCTGCTTCCTGAGCTCGAGGGGTTGCGGGCGGAGCAGAACGATGCGAATGGGCGCATCCGGGGTGCCGCCGATGCGGAGGAGCGGGAGCGGGAGATCGCGGCTATGCGGGGGGTGGCCTCTCGGGCGAAGGCGCTTGAGCAGGAGGTTGCGGAGGTGGAGGAGGGGCTTCAGGCGGCTCTGGCGCCGCTTCCCAATCTGCCGGATCCCACCGCCGCTGCGGGTCCTGAGGACGAGCTCGTGCGTGAGGTGGGAGAGGTCCCCGTGCTCGACTTCACGCCTCGCGACCATCTGGAGCTGGCCGGCGAGCGGATCGATATGGACCGTGCGGCCAAGCTCTCGGGCTCGCGCTTTGCCTACCTCAAAGGCGACCTCGTGATGCTCGAGCTCGCGCTCGTGCGTTGGGTTCTCGAGAAACTGCGCGCGGTCGGCTTCGAGCCCGTGATCCCGCCTGTGCTCGTGCGCGAGCGGGCGCTCTACGGGACCGGCTTCCTGCCGGACACCGAGCAGCAGATCTACAGCCTGCCCGAGGACGAACTGTTCCTCGTCGGCACGTCCGAGGTCGCGCTCGCCTCGCTGCACGAGGGCGAGATCCTCGACGCAGAGCGGCTGCCGCTGCGCTACGCCGGCTTCTCGCCGTGCTTCAGGCGCGAGGCCGGCGCTGCCGGCAAGGACACGCGCGGCATCTTTCGCGTGCATCAGTTCGACAAGGTCGAGATGTTCAGCTTCGTCGAGCCGGAGGAGTCCCTTGCTGAGCACGAGCGCATCCTCGCGATGGAGGAGCAGATCCTGGGCGAGCTGGGGCTTCCCTACCGCGTCGTGAACATCGCCGTGAACGACCTCGGCAACTCGGCTGCCAAGAAGTTCGACTGCGAAGCGTGGATCCCGAGCCAGGAGCGCTACCGGGAGCTGACGTCGTGCTCGAACACGACCGACTACCAGGCGCGGCGCCTGAACATTCGCGTCCGTCGCGAGAAGCGCACGCAGACCCTGCACACGCTCAACGGCACCGCTGTGGCGGTCGGGCGTACGATCGTGGCGCTGCTCGAGAACGGCCAGCGCGCCGACGGCAGCGTCGAGCTTCCCCCGTGCCTGCAGCCTTACGGCGCCCCCGCAACCCTCGCTCCAGGGCAGCCTCACTAGACAATAAGAAGATAGTCTCCCTGGTCACTGTCAAGTAGACGCAGGGAGCCCGGTGGCGTGGAGGAAGTTCAGCGGACCAGAATTCTCGAAGCGATGGCCGAGGCGATGTGTGACCGTGGCGCAGGTGGAGGCACGGTCGCGCTCGCCGAGGTGATCGAGCGGGCCGGCATCTCCAGCGGCGCCTTCCACGAGGCGTTCGCAGACCGCGAAGCATGCCTGCTCGCCGCGTTCGATCTCGCCGTGCAGCGCGCGCGCATGCGCACGATCGCCGCCTATGACGCCGAGCCGCGTTGGGTCGACGCCGTCAAGTCTGGGCTCGCCGAGCTCCTGCGCTTCCTCGAAGACGAGCCAGCGCTCGGCAGACTGCTCCTCGTCTACTCGATGAGCGGCGGGGAACAGGTCCTGCGCCGGCGCGTGGAGACGCTCGAAGCGCTTGCCGCCGTCGTCGATCGGGGTCGCCTGGAGAGCCCCCCGGGGCGTCAGGCGCCGGCGCCGGTGATCGCCGAGGGCGTCGTCGGCGCTGTCCTCGCGGTGTTGCAGAACCGCCTCCTCGCCGACGAGCCGGAGCCCGTGATCGGGCTGTTCGGCTCGCTCGTGAGCATCGTCGTGCTGCCCTATCTGGGCGTGAGCGTCGCCCGCCGCGAGCTCACGCGCCCGGCTCCGCCTCCCCGCGGCGGCCTCGTGCGGCCCTCCGCTGGCGCTGCGAGTCTCGACGAGGATCGAGCCGAGGTGCGGCTCACCTACCGCACGACGCGCGTGCTCAGCGCGATCGCCGACTACCCCGGCGCCAGCAATCGCGAGGTCGCCGATCGCGCCGGCATCATCGACCAGGGACAGATCTCCAAGCTGCTCGCCCGCCTGCAGCAAGCCGCGCTGATCATCAAGATCGACGAGAGCCGTCCCGCTCGCGGCGCGCCCAACTCGTGGGCGCTGACCGAGCGTGGAGATGCGCTGCTGGGCATCGCTCGCGCGGGCGAGGTCTACCGCTGACGTCGCGGCGCCGCCCGGCTGGGTTCAGCCGATGTCGAACGACAGCGAGCGCGCTGTGCCGCCCGTGGGTGTGACGGTGAGGCGGTAGGAACCCACGCTGAGCCGTCTGGCGCCGGTGAGGCGCCGACTGTCGTGCCCGGCGATCGCTGCCACGGATGAGTGCCGCACGAGCTTCCAGTGCCGGTGTCCCCGCTTGCCCACGCGCTCCTGCAGCGACACGCTCACGTGCGTCGCCACACTTGCAGTGAACTGGAAGGCGAGCTGTGAGATCTTCGGCCGACGCCGGTTCAGCGCGACCAGCGCTCGGGGCGTCAAGGCCAGGCCGGCCAACTGCACGGCTGTCGGGCCCGTGTTCGTAACTGTTGTCGCGGGCGCCGGCCACGTGGTTACGACGGTGGAGTTCGTGTTTTCGGGCGGCGGGAACCCGTGCGTTCTTTCTTTTTCTTTTGCTCTCGCTTTTTCTTCTTCTTTTTCGACTACTTCTTCCGCTTCTTCCGTTTCTCTCTGTTCTTCACCACGGGTCACGGCTTCCGCTTCTTCGACTTTGGTTAGTTCCGCGCTCTGTTCGGGGGTGAGGGGCTCGAATGCTTCGAGTCCGTCCGGGCTACCCAGGCCGCTCGGCCCGTCGTAGCCGCTGTGGGCGATGCAGATGAGTTGACCGGAGCAGCTTGCCTTCCCCTCCTGTTCGGGGGTGCACGCCGTCAAGAACGTTTCTTCGTCGAACGGCTTGGAGCATTTCCCGTTCGAGCCGTTCGCCGTCGACGCGGTTATGTCGTGCAGGGAGGCGGGCAGCAGCTTTGCCTTCCCGTACAGCGTTTCCGCGGGATACCCGACGCCGCCCGATCCTCCCGCGAGCGCGAAGGTTGAAGCGACGATCGGCGAAGAGAGGCTGGTGCCGCCGTAGGTGTACCAGTGGCTTGCGCTTTCTTCTGGCGCCGGGTTCGTGTCGTACAGCGCGAAACCGGTGAGCGGATCTCCGTCCGCCGCCACGTCGGAAACGGCGCGTTTGGTCCCGCAGCCGACTTTGCTCCAGTCGGCGACGTGCTGCTGCCAGGGCTGCGCCGTGAACAGTTCGCTGCAACCGCCACCCGTCGCCCCGTAGCCGTCCATGAAGCCGGCGCTTTCGCCGCCGTCGTTCCAGACTGTCTCGCTCTGCCATTTGCCGCTGCTGCGCATCAGGCGGGTCCCGCCGACCGCGACCACGTCCGGCGAGGAGGCGGGGAAGCTCGTGTAGTCGCGTTCATATTCTTCCGCGGCGTTCCAGCTGCGATACCCGTCGTCGCCCGCGGACGCCGTGATCACAATGTCCGGATGGTCAAACGGCGTCGCGCTTTCTCCCTCGGGGCCGCCCCAGGAGTTGGAGATCTCCTGTGGGCCGCCGTGTTCGGCGGCCCAATCCTCAGCGCGGCTCAGGTCACCGTCTTCAGTTGAGCTGGCCTCGACCAGGAGGATGTGGCAGTTCTCGCACGTGGCACGCGCCGCCTCGATGTCCAGCGATATCTCGACGTCCCAGCCCGCAGCTTCTTCGGCTTCCGCGACCACAGCTTCGTTTCCGCTTTTCAGTGCGGTTTTGAGTTCCGCGTCGTTGTGGGGGAAGGGGAGGTTCGCGGTTTCGCCTTTTTCGTTGACTCGAGTGAAGCAAGCGGCTTCTTCGCAGCCTTTCAGCCTAAATTCGGTTTCGTAGGCTTTCAGGTCGGACGCGGCATTCGGATCGTTGTAGGCGTCCACCAGAGCGATCGTCTGCGTGCCGGTGGCGGTCGTCGGGATGCCGTAGGCGCTGTGAAGTTCCGCCGGCGTCAGGCCATAGGCGCCTTCTTTGGCCGAGCCCGCCGGGACCGCGTGATTGAGCGTGACGCCCAGCGGATGGGTCCGGGCACGGGCGGCGGCAGTCGTCGGCACCAGTTGCAGCGCCATGCATGTCGCGTGCCCCTCGCTTGGCGGCTTACACGCCGCCTTGACCGTGTAGTCGCTCGCCGGCAGGGGCGAGACCGTTTCGGCCCTCGCTGCCTGCGCCCACAGCAGCAGAAACCCTGCCGCGATCGCGACCAGGCCAAGCGCTGCGGTTTGGCGCATTCGTCTCGTCATAAGCATCCGTGCTCCCGGACCCTGATCGGGCGCAGAGGGTCCTAGCTTTAGGATCGGAGCGCCCGCGGGCAATCCGTCCAGTCGCGTGGCGGTGGCTTGCTCCCCTATGCGAAGGGGTCGCGTGCGTCGATCGTCTCGTAGCGGCGCAGGTCTCTGTCGCGCGTGTAGATGATGCTGACGCCGTGCTGGCGCATCAACGCGGCGAGGTGGGCGTCGGGTACGTGATTACCTCGGGTTTGGCTATCGGCTGTCGCACGGTACATGTCCCAGAACCCATCCTGCTCGGCGGGTGCGCGCACGTTGGGCCGCTGGAGAAGCCCGGTGATCGCGCTGGCGGCCTGCTCGGGGGTGTGGGGGTCGTCGAAGATCGCGGGGTGTGTGCTAATCCGTAGAAACCCCATGATCGTCGGCCAGAACAGGTAGAGCAGGTCAGGTCCGTCGGCGAGACGCTCGAGCAGTTCGCGCGCCACCTGGTGTGACTCGTCGTCGGCGTTGGCGGCGTAGAGCAGGATGTTGGTATCGACGGTCGCGCTCATTCGAGGGTCTTGCGGACAGCTTCCTTGTCGCCCAGGTCAATCTTTGGCCTGCCCATCCGCTTGGTCGGCCAGTTTGCGGGCGCGGGCGGGGCTGTCTGCTCACGCAGACCGACGGCGAGTCGCTCCGAGGCGAGTTGGCCCATGCTCTTGTGCTCGATCGCGGCGCGTCTCCGCAGTTGCTCAAGTACGGAGGCGTCGAGGTCGATCGTCGTGCGTGCCATGATGCGTGATGATACCGTATTTCACATCTGATGCGCCCGTGCGGCCGCGGCGCGTCGACCGACGGGAGGACCGGTGCGACGCCTCGGGCTCTTGCCATTTGCGTGGCATGCCTGGCGCGTCGTGGCGCCATTAGGCTGCTACGTCAGTGTCGTCCCCTCTTGGCTCTCTGCTGGCGTCCGGGCAGCCCCCCCGCCGGGCGGGTGTGATCGCAGCGCTATTCGCGGTGGCGCTCTCGACGCTGATCGTCTACCCGCTGGCGCAGGTGGCGCCGGTGGCTTCGCTGAGCGTTGTCTACCTGCCGGCCGTGCTGGTGCTGTCGGTCACATGGGGCGCTTGGCTTGGGATCGGCACCGCGATCCTCAGCGCGGCGGCCTTCAACTTCTTCCACCTGCCGCCCGTCGGACGCTTCACGCTGCACAACTCGAGCAACTGGGTCGCGCTGGCGGCGTTCGTGGTGGTCGCCTCGCTGGCCAGCTCGGTTGCCGAGGTCACACGCGCCCGCACGCGCGACGCTGAGGAGCGCAGGCGCGAGGCCGACCTGGCGGCGGAGATGGCGCGACTGCTGCTCCGTGGCGATGACCTCGCCGAGGCGTTGCCGACGGCCGCGTCGCGCCTGGCGCACACGCTCGAACTCAGCTCCGCATCGATCGAGATGGAGGCGGTCGAGGCGGACGAGCGCAGCGTGGCGTTCCCGCTTCGCGAGGGAACAAGGCGGTTGGGCACTCTGCTCGTGGGCGCGGGCACCTCCGAGGCCAACCTGCGCCGGCTTCAGGAGCGTGTGGTGCCGGCGCTGGAGGCGCTCCTGAGCGCGGCGCTCGAGCGCGAGACGCTCCTCGGCGGCGTGGTCGAGACGGCTGCTCTGCGCCGTGCCGATACGGTCAAGACGGCGCTGCTGCGGGCCGTCTCCCACGACCTGCGCTCGCCGCTCACGGCGATCTCAGCCGCAGGCGAGGCCGTTGGTTCTCCTTCGCTGTTGCCCGAGGAACGCGCGGAGATGGCGAGCGTGATCCAGGAGGAGACGCGGAGGCTCGCGCGACTAGTCGACAACCTGCTCGACCTCTCGCGCCTGGAAGCAGGTGCCGCCGAGCCTCACAGAGAGTGGACGGCGGTGGAGGAGCTGATCCGCGCGGCCGTCGAGGAGGTGGGCGCGCCGAGCGGTGCGTTTGCGCTCTCGATCGACCCCGACATGCCGCTCGTGAGCGTCGATCCGGTGCAGCTCGAGCGAGCCTTCGTCAACGTCCTGGAGAACGCACAACGCCACTCGGGAGGTCACCCGGTGTCGATCCGCGCACGAGCCGTGCGCCAGCTCTCCGCCGCGCGTGCTCCCGCCGGCGCCGGCGGCGCGGGACGCCAAGAGGGCAGCCGCCCGACGGGCGACAGGGTGATCGTGAGGATCGTCGATCGCGGGCCCGGGATCCCTCCGGCGCAGCTCGAGCGCGTGTTCGAGCCCTTCTACCGCGCGGGCACTCCCGGAGGTGGGCACCGCGGATCGGGCCTGGGGCTCGCGATCGCACGCGGCTTCACCGAGGCGAATGCCGGGTGGCTGCACGTGGAGTCGCTCCCCGGCCAGGGCGCGACGTTCGTGTTCGAGCTGCCGCTCGGAGACCCGGCGGCGTGAGCGTCCACGACTCCACTGAGTCGCAACGCGCGCCCCGCGTGCTGGTGGTCGACGACGAGCCGCAGATCGTGCGCGCGCTGAAGGTGCTGCTGCGCGAGGCCGGCTTCGAGGCCGTGCCCGCCGAAACGGTCTCCGAGGCGCTGGACCTGGCGGCCGTGCGCCCCCCGGAGGCGGCGATCGTCGACCTCGTGCTCCCGGACGGCGACGGCATCGAGTTGACGCGGAGCCTGCGTGCATGGAGCGCGATGCCGATCCTGGTGCTCTCTGCGGTGGGCGAGGAGGAGCAGAAGGTGAGAGCGCTGGAGGCCGGCGCCGACGACTACATCACCAAGCCCTTCGGAGCACGCGAGCTGATCGCGCGGCTGAACGCCGCGCTGCGTCGCGCCGCGCGGGGGGAGGATGAGCCGCGTATCGAGGCGGACGGGCTCGAGATCGATCTCGCCGCGCGGGTCGTGCGGCGTGATGGCCAGCCTGTGCATCTGACCCCGATCGAGTTCGACCTGCTGCGCACGCTCGCGCGCAATCGCGGCCGGCTGATGACCCATCGCAAGCTCCTCGCGGAGGTGTGGGGCGCGGAGTACGTCGACGACGTGCAGACGCTGCGCACGCACATCGCGCGGCTGCGCGCGAAGATCGAGCCCGAGGGTCCCGCCGGGGCCGCCGGCGGGCATCGGCTGATCGTGACCGACCCCGGGGTGGGCTACCGGTTCGCGGAGTGAAGCGCTCACCGCGGGGCCGCGATGGGTCTACGATGGCGTCCATGGGGAGCTGGGGAGCGACGCGATGACTGACGCACGCCTGCTGCGCATCTGGCTGCTGATCGCTGCCACGGCTGCGGCGCTGCTCCTCTCCTCGACGATCGTCTCGGCAGCGCCCACGGTCCTCGTCAAGGGCAGGGCGGTCCCGATCCCGGGCTTCCCGCACACAGGCAACATCCTGGGCGCCGGCGCGGCGGTGGAAGCCGAAGTAAAGATCTCGGGCACCGAATACGGTGGCTTCCCGCCGCCGCTGATCGGCATCACCGTGTATCTGCCCAGGGGAGTAAAGATCGACACGCGTGACTTCCCGACCTGCCCGACCAGGGTGATCGCGGAAGAACGCGAACCGCGCAAGTGCCCCAAGGGCTCCTCCGCGGGGCCGATCGGCACCGTCGAAGGCGTCGTGGCGTTCGGCGAAGAACGCGTCGAGGAGACCGCCGAAATCCACTCCTTCTTCGCTCCCGGCGGTGGCCTGGAGTTCCTCGTCGACGGCCACACCCCGGTCTCGCTGGAAATCCCGACCAGCTCGCGGCTGCTGCAGCCGCAGGGAGGCGGTGGCTTCGGCCCCGAGTTCACCGGGCCGATACCGCTCGTGGAAACGGTCCCCGGCGCCGCGGACGCATCGACCGAAAAAATAGATATCAAGCTGGGCAGCGCGATCCGCAAGCACGGCAGGGTCTACTACTACGGCACAGTTCCCAAGAGCTGTCCCGCGGGCGGCTTCCGTGTCAAGGCGGAGCTCACGTTCGCCGAAGGCGCGAACCTCTCAGATCCCGTGACGGTCACCGTGCCGTTCAGGGTGCCCTGCCCGCCGCGCTGAGCTTCCGCGGCCGTTCAGCGCCGTGCCGCGGCAGCGGCGATCAACCGTAACGAAATCGTTATGCACGAGGTGAGATTCGTCATGCGTTCGTGACGGCCCTGGGCACATAGTGCTCACATGGACATCGTTTACATAGTTCTCGGGATCGTGATGTTCGCGATCCTGCTGGCGATGGTCGAGGGGATCGACCGGGTATGAGCGTTTCACCTCCACTCGGTTACTTCGTCGCGCACATGGGAGCAGGCGACTTCCTCGGGCTCGTCGTGTCCGTGATCGTTATCGCCTATTTGTTTTACGCGCTGATCCGCGGAGAGAAGCTCTGAGACGGCCGTGACCTTCGCCGGCTGGTTCACGATCGTCGCGTTCGTGCTCGTCCTGAGCTTGCTGGCGGTCCCGCTCGGCGGTTACATGGCGCGTGTTTACACAGGTGAGCAGGTCTTCCTGTCACCGGTGCTGGGCATACCGGAGCGCTTTCTCTATCGCGTGCTCCGTGTCGATGTCACGCGCGAGCAGGACTGGAAGTCCTACGCGAAAAGCCTGCTCGTGTTCTCACTGGCGGGCTGGCTGTTCCTGTATCTGGTGCTGCGCACGCAGGACGCGTTCTTCGTGCCCCACGCACTGAATCCGCTCGGCTATCACTCGCCGTCGGCGAACGTCACGTTCAACACCGTCTCGTCGTTCCTGACGAACACCAACTGGCAGTACTACAGCGGCGAGACGACGATGACCTACCTCAGCCAGATGATCGGGCTGACCGTCCAGAACTGGCTGTCCGCCGGTATCGGCATCGTTGTCGCGGTCGCGCTGGTGCGCGGGATCGTCGGGCGCAGCGGCAAGGGCATCGGCAACTTCTGGCAGGACCTGGTGCGCACGATCCTCTACGTGCTCGCGCCGCTGTCGGTGCTCGCGGCGCTCGTGCTCGCCTCCCAGGGTGTGATCGCCAACCTCTCCAGCTACCTGACGGTTCACACGATCACGGGGCTCACGCAGACGATCGCGATGGGGCCCGTCGCCTCCCAGGAGGCGATCAAGATGATCGGCACCAACGGCGGCGGCTTCTTCAACACGAACTCCGCGCACCCGTTCGAGAACCCCACGCAGTTCACCAACTTCTTCGAGATGCTGCTCGTGCTCGTGATCCCCGCGGCGCTCGTGTTCATGTACGGGCGCATGACCGGAAATCGCCGCCAGGGCTACGCGATCTACGGGGCGATGATGCTGATGTTCCTGGGCGCGGTGATTGTCGCCTACATCGCCGAGGCGCACGGCTCCCCCGCGCAACACGCCGCCGGCCTGCACACGGGTGTGATCTCCGGTTCGGGCGGCGGCAACATGGAAGGCAAGGAGCAGCGCTTCGGCATCGCCGGATCGGCGCTGTTCGACGTGATCACGACCGTCACCTCGTGCGGCGCGGTCAACAGCGCGATCGAGTCCTTCACGGGAATCGGTGGAGCTGTGCCCTTCGCCAACCTCTCGGCGAGCGAGGTGATTTTCGGCGGCGTCGGCACCGGTCTCTACTCGATCCTGCTGTACGTGCTGATCGCCGTGTTCCTCGGCGGGCTGATGGTCGGGCGCACGCCTGAGTGGCTCGGCAAGAAGCTGGAGGCGAGGGAGATAAAGCTCGCCGGCCTAGGCATCCTGATCACGCCGCTGGCGGCGCTCTTCTGCACGGCGCTGGCGACCGCCAGCAAGGCGGGCCGCGCGTCGATCTCCGAAGTGGCGACCTCCGCGAAGCTCGGCGTGCACACGCCGCAGGCGTTCTCCGAGACCTTCTACGCCTACCTCTCACAGGCGAACAACAACGGCTCCGCCTTCGCCGGCTACACCGGCTTCATCCAGCCCAACGCCGGTAACCTCGGCGCTCACGGGATCGCCTTCGCCGACGTGCTCGGCGGCTTCGACATGCTGCTCGCGCGCTACGCACCGATCCTGTTCGCGCTCGCGGTCGCGGGCGCACTCGCCGGCAAGCGCGTCACCCCCGCCGGCCTCGGCACGATGCGCACCGACAACGGCACGTTCGTGGTGCTGCTGATCGGCGTGATCATCCTCGTGGGCGCGCTCACGTTCTTCCCCGCCCTCCTGCTCGGACCGATCGTCCAGGGCCTGACCGGACACCTCTACTGATGCGCAACTGGCAGAGAGACATAGTCACATCGGTCCTGGCCGTCGTCGTCTTCGCGATCCTGCTCGGTCTCGTCTACCCGCTGGCGATCACCGGTGTCAGCCAGGTCGCCTTCCCGGGCGACGCCAACGGCCAGCAGATTCACCTCGACGGCAAGCTCGTCGGCTCGAAGATCATCGGCCAGAGCTTCGCCTCTCCGGTGATTGCCAAGAACGGCAAGCCCGAGGAAAAGGAAGGCGAACTCGTCACAGAGCCCGACCCACGCTACTTCCAGTCGCGACCTTCGGCCACCGAAGGCGGCGCCGACAACGCGGCGGCGAGCACGTTTTCAAACCGCGGGCCTAACAGCGTCAAGACCGAGGAAGCAGACGCGGAAAACATCAAGGCCTACCTGGAACTGAACAAGAACCCCGCCACCAAGGCCGAGTACGACCCCGGCTTGACGGTGGCGAAGATCCCGGTCGACGCGGTCAACACCTCCGCGTCAGGCCTCGACCCCGAAATCTCGAAGGCGAACGCCTGGATCCAGGCCTACCGCGTGGCCGCCGTACGCGGCCTCTCGCGGGCGACGGTTGACGGTCTGATCGCCAAGTACACCTCGGGTCGCGGTCTCGGCTTCTCAGGAGAAGAAGGCGTGAACGTGCTCGAGCTCAACCTCGCACTCGACCGAGTCACAGGAGCGAAACGCTGATGTCCGCGCAGATGGCAGCCACCCACGAGCGACAGGCGATCTCGCTGTTCCAGCGCGAGATCGTCGTGCACGCGCTGATCGACAGCTTCAAGAAGCTCGACCCGCGCGTGCAGGTCCGCAACCCCGTGATGTTCGTCGTGGAGATCGGCGCGCTGATCACGACGATCACCTGGTTCATCCAGCTCGGCGGTGGCAAGTCGCTCGGCGGCAGCGAGCCCGCCTGGTACACGTTCACGATCGCGATCTGGCTGTGGCTGACGGTCGTGTTCGCGAACATGGCGGAGGCGTTCGCAGAGGGTCGCGGGCGCGCGCAGGCCGACACGCTGCGCTCGATGCGCAAGGAGACGGTCGCGAAAATGCGCGACGGCTCCACCAAGGCGGCCGCCGAGCTCACGCGCGGCGACGTCGTGGTCGTGCCCGCCGGCGAGCTGATCCCAGGCGACGGCACCGTGATCGAGGGCATCGCCACGGTGGACGAGTCGGCGATCACCGGCGAGTCGGCGCCCGTGATCAGGGAGTCCGGCGGCGATCGCAGCGCGGTCACCGGCGGCACGCGCGTGACCTCGGATGAGATCCTCGTGGAAATCACCCAAGAGCCTGGCCAGTCCTTCCTCGACCGCATGATCTCGCTCGTCGAGGGCGCCTCTCGCCGCAAGACGCCCAACGAGATCGCGCTCAACATCCTGCTCGCGGCGCTCACGTTGATCTTCGTGATCGTCGTCGCGACGCTGCGCCCGTTCGGCCTGTTCGCCGGCACTGCGATCTCCGAGACGACGTTGATCGCGCTGCTCGTGGCGCTGATCCCGACGACGATCGGCGCGCTGCTCTCGGCGATCGGGATCGCGGGTATGGATCGCCTCGTGCGACGCAACGTCCTCGCGCTCTCCGGACGCGCGGTCGAGGCCTCCGGAGATGTGGACGTGCTGCTGCTCGACAAGACGGGGACGATCACGATCGGCAACCGGCTGGCCTCGGAATTCGTGCCGATGCCCGGGGTGGCTGAGTCAGAGCTCGCGGAGGTGGCGCAGCTCGCCTCGCTCGCCGACGAGACGCCCGAGGGCCGCTCGATCGTTGTGCTCGCCAAGACCTATGGCATCCGCGAGCACGACATGGCCACCCTGCAGGCCGAGTTCGTCCCGTTCACCGCACAGACGCGCATGAGCGGCATCGACATGGACGGACAGCGGTTGCGAAAGGGGGCGGGTGACGCGATCATCGCCTTCGTCGGAGAGGAAGGAGGCTCTCCGCCGCCCGAGCTGCAGGAGGCGCTCGACCGGATCGCGCGCGAGGGGGGCACTCCCCTGGCGGTCGCACGCGACAGCCAGGTGCTCGGCGTGATCTACCTGAAGGACACTGTCAAGGAGGGCATGAAGGTCCGCTTCGACCAACTGCGCGCGATGGGCATCAGGACGGTGATGGTGACCGGCGACAACCGCCTGACGGCCGCCAAGATCGCTGAGGAGTCGGGCGTGGACGACTTCCTCGCCGAAGCCACCCCCGAGCGAAAGCTCGCGCTGATCCGCGAGGAGCAGGCCGAGGGGCGGCTCGTGGCGATGACCGGTGACGGCACCAACGACGCGCCCGCGCTGGCGCAGGCCGATGTCGGCGTGGCCATGAACACGGGCACGCAGGCGGCGCGTGAGGCGGGCAACATGGTCGACCTCGACTCCAATCCCACGAAGCTGATCGAGATCGTCGAGGTGGGCAAGCAACTGCTGATCACGCGCGGGGCACTTACCACCTTCTCGATCGCCAACGACATCGCCAAGTACTTCGCGATCCTGCCCGCGGTGTTCATCTCGACTTATGCCACAGGCGCGGGCGGGAAGGGCCCCCTGCACGTGCTCAACATCATGGACCTCGGCACCCCCCAGTCGGCGATCGTCTCGGCGATCATCTTCAACGCGGTCGTGATCCCGCTGTTGATCCCGCTGTCGCTGCGCGGCGTGCGCTACCGGCCGATCGGCGCGAGCGCGCTGCTGCGCCGCAACCTCCTGATCTACGGCCTCGGCGGGATCATCGCGCCCTTCATCGGCATCAAGCTGATCGACCTGATCGTCCACAACCTCCTCGGAGGATGAGCGGCGCGCGCCTCGCTGGCGACGCGCACGCGAGCGACGGCGATGGCTGTGCCCGACGAACACAGGCGTGGTCGCCTGAAGGTCTTCATCGGGATGGCCGCCGGCGTCGGCAAGACCTACCGCATGCTGCTCGAGGGTCACGCTGAGCAGGAGGCGGGCCACGACGTCGTGATCGGCCTGCTCGAGTCCCACGGGCGCGCTGAGACGGCCGGCCTCGCCGACGGCCTCGCGGTGATTCCCCGCAGGCGGATGCGCTATCGCGACACCGTCATCGAAGAGATGGATCTGGATGGGATCGTCGCGAGGAGGCCGGAGCTGTGCCTGATCGACGAGCTTGCGCACGCCAACGCCCCGGGGAGCGAGCACGCCAAGCGCTACGAGGACGTGGAGGCCGTGCTGGAGAGCGGCATCGACGTGCTCTCCACGCTCAACGTCCAGCACCTCGAGTCCCTCAACGACCACATCACCGAGCTCAGCGGCGTGCGTGTACGCGAGACGATTCCCGACGCGATCCTCGGGCGCGCCGACGAAGTCGTGCTGATCGACCTCACGCCCGAGGCGCTGCTCGACCGGCTGCGCGCCGGCAAGGTCTATCCCGCCGAGCGCATCGACGCCGCTCTGAACAACTTCTTCAAGATCGAGAACCTCTCGGCCCTGCGCGAGGTCGCGCTGCGTCAGGTCGCCGAGGAGGTGGGAGCCAAGCGGCTCACGACGGAGCTCATCGGTTCACGTGAGGAGAGCCTCGCCGCCGCCGCGCCGCAGGCGGTCGGCGAGCGGCTGCTGGCGCTCGTGGAGCCCTATCCCGGCACCCAGCGTCTCGTGCGCCGGGCATGGCGCTCGGCACAACGTCTCGGAGCCGGCCTGGACATCCTCTGGGTAAGGCCGCCCGGGAAGGAGCTTTCAGAGGATGAGCAGCGCTCGCTGGCTGCCCTGCGTCAGCTTGCGTCGGTGCTTGGGGCGAGGATGTTCGAGGAAGAATCGGACGATCTTCCGGGAGCGGTCGCCGAGCTCGCCGGCAGGCGCGGCACGACGTACGTCCTAATCGGCCGCTCGCGCCCGCCACGTGGGCTCGGCCGTCTACGCACGCCGCTGCCGCAACGGCTGATGCAGCGCATGCCGGGCGTCGACGTGAGGATCGTGGCGGATCGCTCTCTGCGTGCCAACGGCGAGAACGGAGAGGGCTCTTGAGCGTTGGCGTGATCGTGGCGGTTGCCTGCGTCGGCGCGCTGCTGGGGATCGCCGCCGGCTACTGGCTGCCTCCGCACGGGCGCGTTCCGGCCCGCGAGCGGCGCGAGGGAGAGAACCGCCGGATCCTGCTGCCGTTCACCGGGGAGGAGATCTCCCGCCGCTCCTTCGAGGCGGCAGTGCGGCTGGCGAAGGCCGAGGACGCGATCATCATGCCGGCGTTCCTCGCGCAGGTGCCGATGAACCTGCCGCTGGAGAGCGCCTTGCCGGTGCAGTGCGCGCGGGGCATGCCTCTGCTGGAGGCGATCGAGCAGCGTGCCTCCTCGCAAGGCGTGCCCGTGGACTCGCGCGTCGGCCGTGGGCGCTCCGCGCGTGACGCGCTGCGCAAACTGATCGAACAGGAGCACTTCGACCGCATCATCGTCTCCGCCGACGAAGACCCGCGTGCCGGCCTCAGCTACGAGGATCTGCGCTGGATGCTCGATCGCGTGCCGGCTGAGATCCTGATCCTGCGTCCGGCTCCGCAGGACACGCGCCGGATCTCAATCGGCGCTGTCAAGGGCCACTTCTGAGACCTCGACGCGCTCGCGCCGTGCGATCCACCTGATCCCCGGCGTGTCCGTCAGCCCGTGGAGGATGATCGAGACGAACACGGCTAGTGCGGCGATGTTGAAGATTCGCGCTCCCGCGTCGATGTCACGGCCGAGGATCAGCAGCGCGAAGGTCATCGTGGCGACGCCCTTGGGCCCGAACCACGCCATGAACGCCTTCTCCGCCGGGACCAGGCGCGTTCCGGCCAGAGCGAGGAAGACGGCGAGCGGCCGAGCGAGCAGGAACGTCGCAGCCACCACAGCCACCGCCGCCCAGCCGTCGCCGAACAGGCCGTGGATCGTCAGCAACGACCCGAACACCGCGAAGATCCCGAGCTTGACGATCTCCACGACCTCCTCTGCGCGCTCTGCGAACTCGTGGCGCAGGTCCGGCCGCCGGATGCCGACGACGATCGCAGCGACGAACACGGCGATGAAGCCGTTGCCCTTCGGCGGCAGCACCGTCACGCCGTATGTCGCGAACGCCACCCCAAGCCCGTAGAGGGCCTTCTGGTGCGCCGGGATCGGCCGGTCGCTGCGCTCGGTGTCGCTGCGTGGCATCAGCAGCGAGCCGATCAGCCCGCATGCGAGCCCGAAGGCGAAGCCGAGCCCCACGTCCTGCAGGACGAAGTGCCACCAGACGAAGTGCCCCTTACCGACTTCCAGGGCAGCCGCGAAGGCCAGTACGGCGGGCAGCGCAAGGCCGTCGTTGAGGCCGGACTCGAGGTTCAGCGAATGCCGGATCACCCTCGGTACCCGAGGGTCGGTGACCACCCCCGAGGACAGGACCGGGTCGGTGGGGGAGAGCAGCGCGCCCAGCAGGAACGACTCCGTCCAGCTCAGCCCCACCAGCGCGCGGGTCAACGCCGCGACGACGATTGCGGTGATCGGCATCCCGATCGCCAGCTTGCGCAACGGCAGCTGCCAGTGGCTCTGCAGCAGCTCGCCGTCGACCTCCAGGCCGTCGCGAAAGAGGATCACGATCAGCGCCACCGTCGCCAGGTCGGTGACGAAGCCGGAGCTGGCCTTGAAATGCAGGACGCCGATTGCGCCGTTGCCCAGGAGGAACCCCGCCAGCACGAACAGGGCCGCGAGTGAGAGCATGCTGCGCCGCGCCAGTCCGGAGAGCAGCGAGCCGAGCACGAGCAGGCCACCCAGCACCGCGGCCGCCGTCTGCAACGAGGTCACTTCGGTAGCGTCCCATACGCCTGCCATGACCGACGAGAAAGGACACCTGAAGGTCTTCATCGGCATGGCCCCCGGGGTGGGGAAGACCTACCGGATGCTGCAGGAGGGCGTGGCCGAGGCGCAGGACGGGCGTGACGTGCTGATCGGCTACATCGAGCCGCACGGCCGCGCCGAGACGATCGAGCAGGTCGACGGTCTGGAGGTGCTCCCGCGGCGTACGGTCGTCTATCGCGGCAGGCCGCTGGAGGAGATGGACCTCCCCGCGGTGCTCGCGCGAGGCCCCGAGCTGTGCCTGATCGACGAGCTCGCCCACACGAACGCGCCCGGCCTCGAGCACGAGAAGCGCTATGAGGACGTCCGCGACGTGCTCGACGCGGGCATCGACGTGTTCTCGACGGTCAACGTGCAGCATCTGGAGAGCCTCAACGATCAGGTCACGCAGCTGACGGGAGCGCGCGTGCGCGAGACGATCCCCGATGAGATCCTCGCTGCGGCGGACGAGGTCGTGCTGATCGACCTGACGCCCGAGGCGCTGATCGCGCGGCTGCGCGCGGGCAAGGTCTACCGGCCCGAGCGTGTGCAGGCGGCGCTGGAGAACTTCTTCAAGATCGAGAACCTCTCGGCGCTGCGTGAGACGGCGCTGCGCCAGGTGGCGGAGGACGTCGAGATCAAGCGACTCGTGCGCGAGCCCGAGCTGGCAACGCGCCGCGACGCGGACGGGCTGGCGATCGCCGCGCCGGACGCGCCGCAGGCGATCGTCGAGCGCCTGCTCGCGCTGGTGACGCTTGCGCCGCACTCCGAGCACGTCGTGCGCCGTGCCTGGCGCTCGGCGCAGCGTCTGGACGCCGAGCTCGACGTGCTCGTCGTGCGCCCCCCGGGACGCTCTCCCAGCGCGGAGGACCGTCGGCGACTGGAGGAGCTCAGGCGCCTGACAGCGATGCTGGGCGCGCGCTTGCGCGTGGAGGAGGGCGAGGACGTGGCGGCGCTCGCAATCGCCGTTGCACGCGCGCTCGGCAGCACGTATGTGCTGATGGGCACACCGGCGCACCGACGTGGCCTTTCTCGCCTGGGTTCCTCGCCCGGCCAGTCGCTGCTGCTGCGGCTGCTGCGCGAGCTCCCGGGCGTCGACGTGCGCGTGGTGGCCGATCCCACGCTGCGCGCGCCCGCCGGCGAGGCGCCGATCCTCGAGCAAGCCGCGGACTAAAGTCCGTCTAAGACCTTGCCCAACATGCAGGACGAGACCTAAGCGCCTCGTAAGACTGTGTGAGGTCGCGCAACCCCGCCCTTCCTACCCTGTTGCGCATCGATATGAGAACTCCACGCCGGCTGTACACGATTTCGATTCTTTCCGCTCTGCTGACTCTGTCGGCCGGGCTCATCCAGGGGCCGCTGAGTGAGGCGAGCGCTGCCACGCGCACGTCGCCCACCGCTCGGGAGGCGAGCGCGTTCACGACGGGCATCGGCGACGAGCAGGCGACGATGTTCTCCAACCCGCTCTACACGCAGCTGCACACGAAGATCGTGCGCTACATCGCGCCCTACGACGCGGCCGTGCGGCCGTACTCGCTGGACAAAGCGATCGACTTCATCGTGGCCGCGGAAGCCCTGCACGAGAAAGTCCTGGTCGCGTTCTACCACTCGGAGTACACGCCGACGAGGATGCCTAGCGTCGCCACCTACCAGAACGACGTCAAGAAATTCGTGAAGCTGTTCCCGCACGTGACCGAATACGAGTCCTGGGACGAGGCCAACCGCGGTAACGAACCGCACGCGTTCTCGAGCCCGTCGGCGGTTGCGGCGGCGAAGTACTACCAGGCGCTGATCCGCGTCTGCAGGGGCTGCACGGTCGTGGGGCTGGACGTGCTCGACCAGGCCGACCCGATCCCGACGCTCGACTACATCGCTGAATTCAAGCGCGAGATCTACCACCTCGAGACGGTCATGCCGGCGATCTGGGGGCTACACAACTACTCCGACGTCAACCGCCTGGAAGGCTGGCGCACAGACGAGATCATCCAGGCCCTCGGAGGCAAGGTGTGGCTCACTGAGACGGGCGGGATCGTGAAATTCGGCGGCGCCTTCCCGAACAGGAACGGCTCCGGCGATACGCGGGCGGCGAAGGTGCTGAGGTTCACCTTCCAGGTGGCGGCGGCGCACGCGAAGATCAAGCGCCTCTACATCTACGACTGGAACGGCGGCACGAGCTCGACGCGCTTCGACGCGGGGCTGACGAACGCCGACGAACGCCCGCGCGCTGGCTACGTCGTGGTGTGCAGTGCGCTGCGCGCCAAGAAATGCAACGTGAAGGTCGTCAAGAATTGAGCTGGCTGCTGAGCGCGGGCTGCGCGGCGCTGTCCGTGCCTGCACCGGCGCTATGAGGATCTGCCGGGCGCTCGCGGTCGTTGCGGGTCAGGCGCATCGCGGCAAGCGCTAGCACGCCGGCGACGAAGGCCACGAGGGCGAGGGTCTTTAGCGGATACCTCGTGCCGGAGTGCAGCTTCAGGTTGAAGGCCGTGTGGTCGCCGGCGTTGTAGATCTCCCGCAGCCCCTGGTGGTCGATCCCCAGGAGCGTCGGTCCCAGCAGCGCGAACAGCGCCCAGCCCACCAGCGCGAGCAGTCCCGCTCCGAGCGCGCCATTGGACAGCCGCAGCCGCGGCGTCACGAAGGCCGCCAGCAGCACGCCGCCGGCCGCCGGGAGCAGGAACGGCCAGATCGCGCCCCAGCCGCGCCCGAGGCCGTAGGCGGAGGCGATCGTGGGCTGGAAGTAGCCCTCGCTGAGATAGCGCATCCACGTGACGGTCTCGTTCTCATAGCCGATCAGCGGGTGGGTGATCGTGGCGATCACCGTCGTGGTGATCGAGATCGCCGCGAGCGCGATCGTGGGGCCGGGGAAGCGCTTCAGCGTGAGCGCGATCGGGAAAGCGAGAAACGGCAGCAGCGTGTCGAGGAAGCGCGGCCCCATGAAGCCCCCGCCGAAGGGCAGGTAGTAGCCGGAGTTGTAACCCAGGTAGCAGAGGCAGATGCCGCCGATCGTCAGCGCCTCGGCGCGCCTGCCACGCCTGTAGAGCATCACGGTGCCGATCGCGCCCATGATCAGGATCGGTGAGATCGTCAGCAGCCCGCGCGAGTCGATCAGCAGCGTCACGAGCACCTTCAGGTTGGGGGCGTCGATCCCGAAGAAGCCCTGCTGCTGGCGGGGGATGTTGGAGTACGCGAGGTGCGTCCAGGAGTGGAAGGCGAAGTGGTTGTAGAGCAGCAGCGGCACGATCCCGACGAGGCCGCCGAGGACGTATGCGCCGCCGCGTCGCGCGACGCCCGCGAGGCTGAGCGCGTCGCGCCGCGAGAGCAGGAACAGCCCGAGCACGAGCGCGGCGAAGAACGTGGGGTACTCAGAGGAGAAGGCGTAGCCCATCGCCAGGCCCGCGACAGCGAGCAGCAGCGGCCGCGGCGGTCCGTCGCGCTCGGAGAGCATCAGCCAGAACGCGGCGAAGCACAGGAAGGTGGTGAACATGTGCGAGAACAGCAGCTGCGAGAACGGCAACACCATCGTGCCCAGGCCGAGGATCACCGCGGTCGCGGCGCCGTATCCGGGCTCGTAGCGCTCGGCCACCCGCCAGACGAGCAGCAGCAGCAGGAGTCCCGGCAGGACGTTCCCCCACAGTCCGAGCAAGTAGATCATCTCGTCGCCCGGATGATCCGGCGGCGCGACGTGCGCGTCGGTCCACGATTCGGCGCGCACGAGGATCAGCGCCTCGTAGAAGGGCTCGGAGAAAACCGCGAGCCCGGGTGCGCGGGCGGAGTACCAGTGGCCCTTGTAGTAGGCCTTGTCGCCCGTGTTGGTCTGATACTTGTCGATCGTGGTTTCGCCGTGGTAGATCGCTCGCGTGAGGTCGTAGTGAGAGGTCTGGTTCCAGGAGAAGCTCTGGATCACGGTTGCGCTGGCGAGACCCACCAGCAGGATTGCCACGAGCGCCAGACGTCCTCGGGTCATGGGGCGTTCGCGTGCAGGGCCGCGGGCCCCGGGCCGATCTCATAGATGAACGTCGAGCCAACCTGTCTGCGGGTGATGCCCAGGCCGGCGATCGGCTTGAGCGCCGCGGCTGCCGGGTCGGGGGGATTGGGCAGGACGTGGCCGTGTTCGGGCGGTAGGCCCTTCGGCAGCACGGTGTGCAGGATCACCGTGCGGATGCCGTAGTAGCGCAGCTTCTCGACGCTGTCGCGGTCGGGAAACCCGTTCATGCCGCCGCGCAGGTCATCGACGGCTGGCAGGTCGAACGTGCTGTTGCCGATCGGGACCTTGTAGAAGCCGTCCGTCGAGAAGTACTGCCAGATGCGGTCGAGCGCCCCGTCGGTGGGGAGATCCATGATCGGGCCGGGCAGGCCGACTTCCGCCTTGATCGGCTGCGGAACCAAGGGATGCCCGAGGTGCCCGGCTCCTTCGCCGAGCAGGCCGATGAGCGCCACGACGCCGATCACCGCGGGCGCCGCCGTCAGCGAGCGGCCGCTGCGGAGCCCGGCCGGCGCGCGGGGGCCTGCCGCGCGCCGTCGCATGCGCGCACGTGTGCTCGCAAGCCACGAGGGAGCCCATGCCAGCAGTGCCTGCAGCCCCGCGCCGGCAAGCAGCGCGTAGAAGAGCGTCGCCAGCGTGAAGATCCTGCCGGGCACGCGCACGCCGTCCCAGCCGGGGGCGTAGTCGTAGAGCAGCCGATACGGGTAGCCGGCGCCGGTGAGGCCAAAGCCCATCGCGAGGATCGACACGACGACGATGCCGACGAGCAGCCCTACGCGAAATCTTCGTGTGTACGCGCCCGCGGCGAGCCCGATCAGCGCCAGGGCAAGGATCAAACCACCGGGGAAGAACACGCTCTCGTTCTTGGAGTTGACTTCTTCACGCATCCCTTCGGTGATTCCGCCCCAGACACGGTTCTCCGAGGAGGCCGAGAGCAGCGCGGCGGGTCCGGACGAGTAGGTCTCGACTTCCGTCAGGGTGCGCTTTGCGGTCGGGTACTCTTCCGCGACCTTCAGGTAGGGGCGGGCTTGGTAGACGGTTACCGCGCCCAGCACGGCAAGGCCGATCAGCGTCACCGCCAACAGGCGGCGCGGGATCAAGGGCCCGCGACCGGGCCTGTGCTCGCCGGCGTGTGCGCCGCCGTCGAGTGAGCTCGTGGCGGGCGCTTCGCTCGCGGGTGAGGCGCCCGCCCATGCGCTGCCGGGCATGAGGCGCCCGCGCCACCAGTAGAACAGCACCAGTGCGGCCAGCACGATCAGCAGGTAGCAGTACTGCAGCCCGAGCGTGAAGCCCAGGCTGACCTGCCAGGCAGAGACCAGCCAGCCGGCGAGCACGAGCCTGCGTGAGCCATGTCGATAACCGCGTAGCAGCAGGAACATGGCGAGCACGAACCCGCCCGAGGAGATCACGTGCAGGTGACCGGCCTCGGTGACGCGGTAGGGCGCGTAGGCGAAGGCGAGACCGGCGGCCGCGGCGCCGAGCTTGCGCAGCCCCAGCTCGCGCGCGAGCAGGTAGGCGCCGACGAAGCACAGCGACCACGCCCACAGGAACAGCAGGTTGTAGCGGACGAGCGCGGCGACCGTGCCAGAGCCGAAGAACGCGGTGGGGCCGTAGCCGAGAAGCGAGTCGGAGAAGGCGAGGCTCAGCGGGTGCGGGTAGAAGGCGTTGGAGTCGAACAGGTGCAGCGGGTCGTGGAGCATCGCGTGCCCGACCCAGGCAATCTCCCAGGCGGTGCGCACGGGGTCGCCGAGATCGGGCGCGATGTGGCTGGACATGTGCAGCACCAGTGGCCAGCTCGTGATGATCGCGAGCAGCAGTCCGGAGAGCGCAGCGAGCGCGATCTCACCGCGCGCGAGCGTCGGCGACGGCGCCCAGCGCACACCAGGCTGTCGCTCGGCGGGTGCACTCGCGGGGTCGCTCTCGCGCGCAGGCTCGGAGGAGGCGGGAGGCGTTCGCGCGGGGCTGGGGAGGCCGGTGCTCATGGTCTGCTTGTGGTCGCGAGCGCGCGGATCGGCGCAGCATACGGGAGCCGCCTGCGACATAGCGTCGCATCGGCGGCGCCTGCTTGTGACGTTGCGAGCCCCAGCTTTGCGTCACACTGCTGGCATGAGGGTCCTGGTGGTTGGAGCGGGGGGTGTCGGCGCGGCTTTTGCCGCGATCGCGCAGCGCCGGGAGACCTTCGAGTACGTGGTCATGGCGGATGTCGCCATCGAGCGCGCGCAGGCTGTCGTCGAGCGCTTGGGCGAGCCCGACCGCTTCTCGGCAGAGCGCGTGGACGCCTCCAGCCGGCAGGAGCTGGTCGAGCTGATCGCGCGTGTGCGCCCTGACGCCGTTCTGAACGCCTGCGACCCGCGCTTCAACGAGCCGATCTTCGCGGCCGCGTTCGAGGCCAAGGTGACCTACCTGGATATGGCGATGACGCTTTCCCACCCTCACCCCGAGCATCCCTACGAGCAGGTGGGGGAGATGCTCGGCGACAAGCAGTTCGCCGTGGAGCGGCAGTGGCAGGACGCCGGGCTGCTCGCGCTCGTGGGGATCGGCGTTGAGCCCGGTCTGTCTGACATCTTCGCGCGCTACGCCGCGGACGAGCTCTTCTCGAGCCTCGACGAAGTGGGCGTGCGCGATGGCGCCGACCTGGTCGTCGAGGGCTATGACTTCGCACCGACGTTCTCGATCTGGACGACGATCGAGGAGTGCCTGAACCCGCCGCTGATCTGGGAGCGCGAGCGCGGCTTCTACACGACGGCGCCGTTCTCCGAGCCGGAGACGTTCGAGTTCCCCGAGGGCATCGGGCCGGTGGAATGCGTGAACGTCGAGCACGAGGAGGTCGTGCTGATCCCGCGCTGGGTCGACTGCGAGCGCGTGACCTTCAAGTACGGGCTGGGCCAGGAGTTCATCGACGTCCTGCAGACCCTGCACAAACTGGGCCTCGACTCGACCGAGCCTGTCTCGGTGCGCGGCACGAAGGTCTCCCCACGCGACGTGGTCGCTGCGGCGCTGCCCGATCCGGCAACGCTGGGCGAGCGCATGAGCGGTCGCACGTGCGCCGGCACCTGGGTGCAGGGCACGGGTAAGGACGGACAGCCGCGCTCCACATACCTCTACCACGTGGTCGACAACGAGACCACGATGCGCGAGTACGGCAGCCAGGCGGTCGTCTGGCAGACCGCGGTCAACCCGGCCGTCGCACTCGAGCTGCTCGACCGGGGGGACTGGAAGGGCACCGGCGTGCTCGGCCCGGAGGCGTTCGAGCCCAAGCCGTTCCTCGCCCTGCTGGCGGAGTACGGCTCTCCGCACGGTCAGGTCGAGAAGACTCCTTAGGACGCTGTTTCGATTGCGGTTCCGACCGGCACATGTGCCGGTCGGCGGGGTCGTGCATGCACGACACCCGGGGGATGGCGCATGCGCCATCCCCTCCATGAGTGGAAGAGTGCTCGCTAGAAGTCGACCGCCGCCGGGATCGTCTCCAACGGCGGCGCCTCGAGGATCCCGGGTTGTGCGGTTTCGAGGTGGCGCGCGAAGAACTCTTTGAAGAACGGTCGCGAGATCAGCATGAAGATGAACCCGAGGAGCAGGCCGCCGATCCCGAACCAGATTGGCAGGGTGATTTTGAGGATCGGGGCGGATTCGACGTTGGCGGCGTGGCCGTAGTAGATGAGCGCCTTGAAGAAGACAGCGAACAGCATCAGCCCGCCGAGCACGGGCAGCACACCTACCAGGAAGAAGTTGCGAAAGCTCTTGAGGAGCTCGTGGCGGTAGTAGAAGGCGCAGGTGAAGCCGGTGAAGCCGTAGTAGAAGAGGACGGGGAAGCCGAGCGCGGTGAGCGAGTCGACGAGCACGCTTTCCGAGAGCAGCAGCAACGGCACGGTGACGATGATCGATATCGCCCCCATGGCGATCGTCGAGACGTCGGGCGTGAGGTTCGTTTTGTGCACACGGCCGAGCAGTTTGTGGACGGCTTTCCAGTGCGCCATCGAGAGGGTGGTGCGGGCCGTCGGCAGGATCGTCGTCTGCGTCGACGCCGAGGCCGAGGTCAGCACGGAGATGATCAGTAGCTTGTAGAGGACGCCCCCGAGGACCGGGCGGCCGAGGGCGCTGAGGATGTCTTCGGAGTTGTTTTCGAGAAAGCCCGGGCCGTGGAAGGCCATGGCGCCGGCGGAGACGACCAGGTAGATCGCGACGAGCATGAAGGTCGAGATGACCGCAGCCTTGCCGGGCCCGGTGGCCGGGTCCTCGGACTCCTCGTTGACGGCGACGCCGGAGTCCCATCCCCAGTACAGGAAGATGCCCAGCAGGATGCCGTCGAGCATGTCGCCGAAGTTCATTTTGAAAGGATCGAACCATGCGGCGCTGGGCTCGATCGAACCGGCGGGATGGCTCCCGTAGACCTTGATCAGCGCGACGACGGCGAACACCCCGAGGATCACGACCTCGGCGCCGAGCAGCGCCCGCTGGATCGCAGCCGAGAGCTCGATGCCCTTCCAGCAGATCCAGGTCATCAGCACGATCCACAGGATCGCGACGATGATGATCGCGGCTTTCGATTCGCCGAGTTCCGTGAAGCCGAAGAGCTTGAACGAGTAGATCGCGGCGATGTCCGAGAGCGAGGCCATCACGAGGACGTCGGCAAGGAAGATCGCCCAGCCGTTCATCCAACCGGCCCCCGGACCGAACGCCCGTGTGGTCCAGGCGAAGGTCGTGCCGGCGTCGGGGTCGGCGCGGTTGAGGTATTTGTAGGCGACCGCGATCAGCAGGATCGGGATGAATGAGACGAGCATCACGGCCGGCATGTAGATGCCGACGCCTTTGACGGCGACGATGAAGCCGAGCGTTGCCGCGATCGAATATGCGGGCGCCGTCGAGGCCACGCCGATGACGATGTTGGAGATGTAGCTGATGGCGCCCTTTTTCAGGCCCTTGTCCATGACGCCGTTGGAGGCGGGGGCTTGCGATGCTGCGGCACCTTCGATCGCCATGGGGCTCCTATCTGCGGACGGGGCTCGGTATGTGTAGCGAAAGTTACGGATGTGGGGGGACAGTGCGCAATGGGCATGTTTCCCAAAACCAGCGCCCCCATTTGGACAGCCCGTACAATGGATGTCCGAATTGTTGACCACGCGGCGCATTGAGCGGCCCAGCGCGAGTGGTTAGCGTTGTCCTGAGTGTCTAGTCAGCGACCGAGAGGGCGGGTCTTCGATGTCGGGTGATCTCCAAGAGCAGGCCAAGCGTCACCTGTGGATGCACTTCACGCGCATGGGCTCCTACGCGAGCCCCGAGAGCGAGGTGCCGGTGATCGTGCGCGGCGAGGGCTGCTACGTGTACGACGAGCACGGCAAACGCCATCTCGACGGCCTGTCGGCGCTGTACTGCGTGAACGTCGGTCACGGACGTGCGGAGCTGGGCGATGCGGCGGCGGCGCAGGCGAAGGAGCTGGCGTTCTACACGAACTGGAGCTACGCCCACCCGCGCTCGATCGAGCTGGCCGCGAGGATCGCGGATCTCGCCCCGGGTGAGCTCAACCGGGTGTTCTTCACCTCGGGCGGCTCGGAGGCGGTCGAGTCGGCGTGGAAGCTGGCGAAGGCCTACCACACGGCGAAGGGCGAACCGCGCCGGCACAAGCTGATCTCACGCAACCTCTCCTACCACGGCACTTCGATGGGGGCGCTCACGGCGACGGGCCTGACGGCGCTGCGCACGCCGTTCGAACCGCTGACGCCGGGTGGCGTGCACGTTGCGAACACGAACTCCTACCGCTGGGAGGAGGACCGCGACCCGCTGTGGGCGGCGAACGAGATCGAGAAAGCGATCGAGTTCGAGGGCGCGGAGACGGTGGCGGCGGTGATCCTCGAGCCGGTGCAGAACGGCGGCGGCTGCTTCACCCCCCAGGACGGCTACTTCCAGCGCGTGCGCGAGATCTGCGACAGACACGGCGTGCTGCTGATCTCCGACGAGGTGATCTGCGCGTGGGGACGGCTGGGCTACTGGTTCGGATGCGAACGCTTCGGCTACCAGCCGGACATGATCACCACGGCGAAGGGCATCAGCTCGGCGTACGCGCCGCTGGGCGCGGTGATCGCCGCGGACCACGTGGCGGAGCCGTTCCTGCACGGCAAGGCGATCTTCAACCACGGCTTCACGTTCGGCGGGCACCCGGTGTCGTGCGCGGTGGCGATGGCGAACATCGACGTGATGGAACGCGAGGACCTGTGCGCGCACGTGCTCGAGAACGAGGGGCCGTTCCGCGAGATGCTGGACGGGCTGCGCGATCTGCCGATCGTGGGCGACGTGCGCGGAGCGGGCTACTTCCACGCGATCGAGCTGGTGAAGGACAAAGACACCAAGGAGACGTTCAACTCGGAGGAGTCGGAGGAGCTGCTGCGCGGGTACCTCTCGGGCGAGCTGTACAAGCGCGGCCTGATCTGCCGCACGGACGACCGTGGCGACCCGATCGTGCAGCTCTCGCCGCCGCTGATCGCCGGCCAGCAGCAGTTCGAGGAGATCGAGGCGATCCTGCGCCCGGTCCTGAGCGAGGCCTCGGAGCGGATGGAGCGGTGGAGCTCACTGTCGCGAGTCTGATCGGCGAGCTCGGACTGGAGCTTGCGTGCGGCGAGGAGTCCGCGCAGGCGCACGTCCGTTGGGTGCACAGCACCGAGCTGCCGGATCCGACGCCGTGGCTGAAAGGCGGCGAGCTGCTGTTGACGACGGGCATGCAGCTGACGGGCCCGAAGTCCCAGCGCGAGCTGATCGAGCGCCTGGCCGACCACGACATCGCGGGCCTGGGCTTCGGCACAGGGCTAGCGCACAAGCGCTTGCCGGCGGCGCTGGTGAACGCGGCGCGCACGCGTGAGTTCCCGCTGTTCGAGGTGCCGTATGAGCTGCCGTTCATCGCGATCACCGAGCGCGCGTTCGCGCGGCTGCTGGACGAGCGCTACGAGCTGCTGCAGCGGACGATGGTGGGCGACGTGCTCTCGGAGGTGTTGACGGGCCACCTGTACCCGGAGGATCTGCAGGCGCGGCTGCGTCCGTTTGGGATCGGCGATCAGGTGGCGGTGCTGGCGTTCAAGCCACCGGACCCGAGCTCGGCGGCGGCGGTGGTGGAAGCGATCCTGCAGCGCGAGCAGGTGGCGAGCCTGGTTGCGATTCGCTCGGGCCTCTTGTGCGCGGTGATCGACCCGGGCCCCGGCTCGATCGAGAGCTCGCGGCCGATGGAGCTCGCGCGCAAGATCCGCGCTGAGCTGACGAGCCGCTACGGGAGCGTTCCCGCGTCGGCGAGCCGCCCGACGGCGACACACTCCTTGCGCATGGCCTTTCACGAGGCGCGCTGCTCGCTGGAGGCGGTGCGGCTGCGCAACGGGAGCGCGCCGGAGGTTGCCTCCTATGCGGACCTCGGAGCGTTCCAGCTGCTGCTGTCGCTGCAGGACGACGAGGCGCTGGGCTCCTACTGCCGCAGCGTGCTCGACCCGATCGAACAGGGCGAGGGCGAGTACGGCGATGAGCTGGTGCGCTCGCTGGACGTGTTCATCGAGCACAACGGCCACTGGGAGAAGGCGGCGAATGCGCTCTTCTGCCATCGCCACACGCTGCGCTACCGGATCCGGCGTATCGAGCAGCTGACGGGCCGCGATTTCTCCAGCGCGCGCGACCGCATCGAGTTCTGGCTGGCACTACGAGGAAGGGAGTTGGCGCGATGAGGATCGGAGTCCCGACCGAGGTGAAGACGGACGAGTACCGGGTGGCGATCACGCCGGCGGGCGTGCGAGAGCTGACGGTCCATGGGCACGAGGTGCTGGTGCAGGCCGGTGCGGGCGTGGGCAGCGCGATGAGCGACGAGCAGTTCACCGCGCAGGGCGCGAGCATCGTCGCAGACGCCGACGCGCTGTTCGCACGGGCGGAGCTGGTGCTGAAGGTCAAGGAGCCCCAGCCGGAGGAGGTCGGCCGCCTGCGTGAGGGGCAGACGCTGTTCACCTACCTGCATCTGGCCGCCGAGCCGGACCTTGCCCGTGGTCTGATGGAGTCGGGGGCGACGTGCATCGCGTATGAGACGGTCGAAGACTCCGAGGGGCGGCTGCCGCTGCTGGCGCCGATGAGCGAGGTGGCAGGGAAGATCGCCACGCAGGCGGGCGCGTTCATGCTGGAGAAGCCGCTGGGCGGACGCGGCATCCTGCTGGGCGGTGTGCCCGGCGTGGCGGCGGCGACGGTGCTGGTGATCGGCGGCGGCGTGGTGGGGATGAACGCGGCGTTCATCGCGATCGGCATGCAGGCGGACGTGTTCGTGTTCGACCGCTCGATCGACCGCCTGCGCGATCTGGAAGTGGCGTTCGCGGGCCGCGCCTCGACCGTGTACTCCTCGACGCTCGCGATCGAGGAGATGCTGCCGGCAGCGGACCTGGTGATCGGCGCGGTGCTGGTGCACGGCGGGCGCGCCCCGCGCGTGATCACACGCAAGCAGCTTGGGCTGATGAAGCGCAACGCTGTGCTCGTGGACGTGTCGATCGACCAGGGAGGCTGCTTTGAGACCTCCCGCCCGACGACGCACTCCGATCCGACGTATGAGGTCGACGGGATCACCCACTACTGCGTGACGAACATGCCGGGTGCGGTGCCGATCACCTCGACGTATGCGCTCACCAACGCGACGCTGCCGTACGTGATCGAGCTGGCCGAGCGCGGCGTGGAGGATGCGCTGGAGAGTGTTCCCGGTCTGCGCGGCGGCCTGAACGTGCAGGCGGGCGAGATCACCCACCCCGCGGTGGCGGAGGCGCTGGGGATGGCGCTCTCGGAGTCCGCGGCGCGGTGATTGCGCGCAGGCACAGCGACTGCAGGACGAGGGCGACGCGCTCGCCCGCGAGCGACTGTCGTCCCGCGCGAGCGCTGAAAAGGTGGCTGCGCAGCACCCGCGATGAAAGATATGGGAAACCGACCCGACCAGGAGATGGACGATGGCGAGCACGACCGAGACGCTAAGCAACTTCATTGACGGCGAGTCCGTCGCCTCCAGCGGCGAGACGGAAGCGATCCTCAACCCGGCGACCGGCGAGGAGATCGCACGCGCGCCGATCTCGAGCCCCGAGGACGTGGACCGCGCGGTGAAGGCGGCGCGTGGCGCGTTCGACGGTTGGTCGGGCACCACGCCGGCGCAGCGGGCGCAGGCGCTGCTGGCGCTTGCGGACCTGATCGAGGAGCACGGCGATGAGATCGCGCGCATGGAGGCGCTGAACGCGGGCAAGCCGATCGAGGCGGTCGCCAACGACGAGATCCCGGTGATGGCGGACAACCTGCGCTTCTTCGCGGGCGCTGCACGCTGCCTGGAGGGTAGGGCGGCGGGCGAGTACATGGAGGGCTACACGTCGTTCACGCGCCGCGAGGCTGTGGGCGTGATCGGGCAGGTGACGCCGTGGAACTACCCGCTGATGATGGCGATCTGGAAATTCGGCCCGGCGCTTGCGGCGGGCAACACGGTCGTGCTGAAGCCGGCGGAGACGACGCCGATGACGACGATCCGTCTGGCTGAGCTGGCCGCGGACGTGCTTCCCAAGGGCGTGCTGAACGTCGTCACCGGACCGGGCCGCCCGACCGGCGAGGCGCTGATCAGCCACCCGGACGTGGACATGCTGGCGCTGACGGGCTCGGTGGACACGGGCAAGCACTTCGCGCGCACTGCGGCGGAGACGCTCAAGCGCGTGCACCTCGAGCTCGGCGGCAAGGCGCCGGTGGTGGTCTTCGACGACGTGAGCTTGGAGAGCGCGCTGGAAACGATCGCAGGCACGGGCTACTACAACGCCGGACAGGACTGCACGGCGGCGACGCGGGTGCTCGCGGCGAGCAGCGTGTACGACGACGTGGTCAGCGGCCTGGCTGGCCAGGCACAAGGCCTGGTGATTGGCGACACGCTCTCGCCGGAGACGACGCTCGGCCCAGTCAACTCGGCGCGCCAGCGCGAGCGGGTGGAGGGTTTCCTCGAGCGCCGTCCAGAGCACGCGGAGATCGTGACCGGCGGCAAGGCGCCCGACAGAGCCGGCTTCTACCTCGAGCCGACGGTCGTGGCGGGGCTGCGCCAGGACGACGAGATGATCCAGCGCGAGATCTTCGGCCCCGTGATCACAGTGCAGCAGTTCTCAGACGAGGAGCAGGCGATCGCGTGGGCGAACGCGACCCGCTACGGCCTCGCCTCCTCGGTGTGGACGCGCGACGTGGGCCGCGCGCTGCGCGTGTCCAAGGCGCTGCGCTTCGGCTGCGTGTGGATCAACGACCACATCCCGCTCGTCTCAGAGATGCCTCACGGTGGTTTCAAGGAGTCCGGCTACGGTAAGGACCTGAGCATGTACGGAGTTGAGGACTACACGGTCGTCAAGCACGTAATGGCCAACATCTCCTAGCTCCGGACTGCACGAGCGAGTGAACGACTACGGCCTGCCCCTGCTCGAGCAGGATCTCGACCCAGACCCGCTGCGCCAGTTCGAGCGCTGGTTCGCGGACGCCGGCGCGGCTGGTGTGCGCCTGCCGGAGGCGGCGGCGGTGGCGAGCGCCTCCGCGGACGGCGCGCCGTCGGTGCGCATGGTCCTGGTGAAGGGCTTCGACGAGCGCGGCTTTGTGTTCTTCACCAACTACGCCAGCCGCAAGGGCATCGAGCTCGCGGAGAACCCGCGCGCGGCGCTGATGTTCTACTGGGACCCGCTCGGCCGGCAGGTGCGCCTGGAGGGGCCCGTGACCCGCACGAGCGCAGATGAGACCGCCGCATATGTGCGCAGCCGTCCACGCGGGAGCCAGCTGAGCGCGCTCGCCTCGCCTCAGAGCCGGCCGGTGGCCAGCCGTGAGGAGCTCGAGCGGCGCGTCGCAGAGCTGCAGGAGCGCTACGGCGAGGGCGAGCTGCCGCTATCGGATGACTGGGGTGGCTTTCGCGTGGACTCCCAGAGCATCGAGTTCTGGCAGCAGCGCCATGATCGCCTGCACGACCGGCTCGTGTACCGGCGCGAGGGCGGGGCCGGCTGGAGGATCGAGCGCCTCGCGCCATAGCGACGGGTGACGGGCGACAGGCGACAGGCGACAGGCGACGGGCGCCTACACGCCGGGCGACGGCCCCTACACGCCGGGCGACGGGCGCCCACAGCGCACCTTGCAGCGGCCGGTGGCGGCCCGCGAGCCTGCTACGGTCAGCCCACGGGCGGCGAAGTCGTCCGCGGGGTTCTTTGTCTTTGTTGGCGCTTCAGCGCGGATGGGGTCAGTCGAATCTCCATCTGCAGCGGCGGCCCGTGAGGCTGCCAGAAGGAGCATCAACACATGAAGCATGAGACTTTTGCCGATCTCGGCGTGTCCGAGGTCGTCGTAAGCGAGCTCGCCAAGCGCGGGATCGCCGCACCTTTCGCCGTCCAGAAGCTGGTCATCCCGGACGTGCTGGCCGGCCACGACGTGCTGGCTCAGTCACCCACGGGCTCCGGCAAGACGCTCGCGTTCGGGGTGCCGCTAGTGGAGCGCCTGAAAGACTCCGACGCGCGGCCGTCTGCGCTCGTCCTCGCGCCCACCAGGGAGCTGGCACTCCAGATCGTGGAGGACCTGCGCCCGCTCGCTCACGCCCGCGCGCTTTCGATCGCGGCGGTGTATGGCGGCGCCGGGATCGTCAAGCAGGCGAGGCTGGCCTCGCGCGCCCACATCCTGGTCGCCACGCCGGGGCGTCTGCTCGATCTGATCGAGCGCAGGGACGTGTCCCTGGCTCAGATCCGCGTACTCGTCCTGGACGAGGCCGACCGCATGCTCGACATGGGCTTCCGCCCGGTGGTCGACAGGATCGTGAAGATGACGGCGCCCAAGCGCCAGACGATGCTGTTCTCAGCCACGCTGGAGGGCGAGGTGGGGAAGATCGCAAAGGCCTACACCACCAATCCTCGCAGCCACGCGCACGCGCACTCGGCCGAGCGCAAGGGCGATGTGGAGCACCGTTTCGTGACGGTCACCCACGATGGCAAGGTGGCGCGCCTGGTCAGCGAGCTGGGCGCGGACGAGCGCGGCCTGACGCTCGTGTTCGTGCGTACCAAGCGTGGCGCCGACCGGCTCGTCAAACGTCTGGCATCGAGCAGCGTGCGCGCGGTGGCGATGCACGGCGACAAGTCCCAGGGCCAGCGCGAGCGCGCGTTGGCGAACTTCGAGGCGGGCGTGGTGGACACGCTGGTGGCCACGGACGTCGCCGCCCGGGGGATCGACGTGGCGGGCATAACGCACGTGATCAACTACGACATCCCGGCCACGCGCGAGGACTACGTGCACCGGATCGGGCGCACCGCTCGCGCCGGCGCAAGCGGGGTAGGCGTGACGCTGGTTGCCCACGACCAGACGCGCGAGCTGGCGGGGATGATCCGCGAGCTTGGTCTCGACCGCGAGCTGGCGCTCGCGGGGATCTCCTCAGGCGCCCCGCAGCGCAGCGCGGGTGGCAGCGCGGGTGGTCGCACCCCCGGTGGGCCGAAACGCCCGCACAGAGGGCCCCGCCGTTCGAACACTGCGAATCCAACTGGACAGCGCGCGGGTGGGTCATCGCGTGGCAGTGCCCAGCGCCGTACGCGTGCCAGGTGAGATAGCGTCGGCCGTCTTTTCGGCCGCGCCGTCAGCTAACGTCGCGCACATGACGACGCCGCCTCCGCACAATCGCGAGACAGAGGCAGGCGCCGGCGGCGGCTCGGAGGCGCAAGCCTCCGACGCCGACCTGCTCGCGCACTACGACGTCCTGTGCGTGCGCGCTGCCAACCCGGGGCCGCTGACGCTGTCGGGCACGAACACATGGGTGGTGGGACGCGACCCGACCTGGGTCGTCGATCCCGGCCCGCTTCTGGATGAGCACATCGAGCATCTCTCACAGGCGATCGAGGCCCGGGGAGGGTTGGGTGGGGTGGTGCTCACCCACGATCATCACGATCACTCAGAAGCGGTGCGGTCGCTGCTCGAACATCACCCGGCGCCGCTGGCGGCGGGGCGCGGCGCGGTCGACATCCTGCTCAGCGAAGGCGTGCGCTTCGGCCCGTTCGAGGCGGTGGCGACGCCTGGGCACTCGGCCGACCACTTCGCGCTGATCGCCAACGGCGCGTGCTTCACGGGCGACGCGGTGCTGGGCGAGGGCAGCGTCTTCATCAGTCCATACCGAGGCGCGATGACCGGATATCTGCTGGCGCTCACCCGGCTTCGCCTGCGCGAGGACTTCAACGTCCTGTGCCCGGGCCACGGGCCGGTCGTATGGGACGCCCAGGCGAAGCTGGAAGAGTACGTCGCTCACCGCGTGGACCGTGAAAGCCGGCTGATCATGGCGCTGAGCGAAGGCAAGCGCACGATCGACGAACTGCTGAAAGCGGTCTGGCCGGAGGTGAGCGAGCCACTTCTGCCGCTGGCCACGTCCACGCTGGCAGCGCACCTGGACAAGCTCGAAGACGAGCTGATCTTGCCGGAGGGCGTCGAGCGCCCGAAGTTCGAGCGTACCGAGTGGTGAGCCCGCCCGAGAGCTCCCCGGCGGCGGGTGCCGCAGCGAAAGACGCTGCGGGCAACGGCGGCCAGTCGGCGGCCGGTTCGGTGGCAGCCGGCATGGGCTCGCTGAACTCGCCGTTTCCGCCGATCGCCGACTACGGCTTCCTGTCGGACTGCCACACGGGGGCGCTGGTCGCCTCGGACGGCTCGATCGAGTGGATGTGCGTGCCGTACTTCGACTCGCCGTCGGTGTTCGGCGCTCTGCTCGATCGCGGCGCGGGCTCCTGGCGGGTCGGGCCCTACGGCGTGTACGTGCCCGCCGGCAGGCGTTACATCCCCGGGACGAACATCATCGAGACCACCTGGATGACGCCGCAGGGTTGGGTGCGGGTGGTGGAGGCGCTGACGATCGGCCCGTGGCACGACAACAAGGAGGGCTCGAGTCACACGCGTCCGCCGACCGATTACGACGCCGACCACCTGCTCGTGCGCTTGATCGAGTGCATCCAGGGTCAGGTGCAGGTCGAGGTCGTGTGCGAGCCGATGCTCGACTACGGCGCGACGGCGGCGAACTGGAGTTTTGTGCAAAGCGGCGAGTCGGGCGTGTGCATGATGGACGCCGCCAACGAGGCGAACGCTTTCAGGCTGTTCAGCGACATCCGTATGGGCATCGAGGGCAATCGCGCGCACGGGCGCCACACGATGCGCGAAGGCGAGAAGCGCTTCTGCGCGATCTCCTGGACGGAGGATCGGGGAGGGCCCCATACGGTCGAGCAGGCGGAGGAACACATCGAACGCACGAGCCATTTCTGGCGCAACTGGCTGGCCGAAGGCACGTACCCCGACCACACTTGGCGGCTCCACCTGGAGCGCTCGGCGTTGACGCTGAAGGGCCTGACGTTCATGCCGACGGGCGCTCTCGTGGCAGCCCCGACGACGTCGCTGCCGGAGACCCCCGGCGGGGAGCGCAACTGGGACTACCGCTTCTGCTGGATGCGCGATGCGACGTTCACGCTGTGGGCGCTGCACGCGCTGGGCTTGAACTGGGAGGCGGACGACTTCGTGCAGTACCTCGCGGACATGGAACGCAACGAGGACGGCTCGCTGCAGATCATGTATGGGATCAGGGGCCAGAAGGAGCTGACGGAGACGACGCTCGATCACCTCAAGGGTTACGAGGGCGCGCGCCCGGTGCGTATCGGCAACGAAGCGTATAGCCAGCGCCAGAACGACGTGTTCGGTGCGGTGCTCGACTCGGTGTACCTGCATTCCAAGAAGCGCGACCACATCCCTGAGCGGCTGTGGCCGGTGCTGGCGGACCAGGTGCAGTGCGCGGCGGACGCGTGGAAGAAGCCAGATCAGGGGATCTGGGAGGCGCGCGGCGAGCCGCGCCACTACGTCTCCTCCAAGCTGATGTGCTGGGTGGCGATGGACCGTGGCGCGCGGCTTGCCGAACGCCGAGGTGAGGCCGAGCACGCAGAACGCTGGCAGGCCCTGGCGGATGAGATCAGCGCGGACATCCTCGAGAAGGGCGTCGACAAGCGCGGCGTCTTTCGCCAGCACTACGAGACGGACGCGCTCGACGCGTCGAACCTGCTGGTGCCGCTGGTGCGCTTCCTGCCTCCCGACGACGAACGCGTGTGCGCGACGGTGAGGGCGATCCGCGACGAGCTCACCGAGGGCGGGCTGGTGCTGCGCTACCGCACCGACGAAACCGACGACGGTCTCCATGGTGAGGAGGGAACCTTCCTGATCTGCTCGTTCTGGCTCGTATCGGCGCTGTCTGAGATCGGCGAGCACCGCGAGGCCGAGCACATGTGCGAGCGCCTGCTCTCATACGCCTCACCGCTGGGTCTCTACGCGGAGGAGCTCGAGGCATCCTCGGGCCGCCACCTCGGCAACTACCCGCAGGCGTTTACGCACCTGGCGTTGATCAACGCGGTCACGCACGTGGTTGAGAACCAGCAGCAGGTCTGATTCGACGGCTCGCCTTCGCGATGTGCCGTACGGCGTCAAGCGGGATCATCAGCGTGCGAGGTGCCGGCGGGGAGGGCTCGCATCCAAAGTACCTACAGGTCGTTTGGCACGCGCCCATAGCGAAGGTAGACGACGCGGGAGCCAAATGTGCGTGTCTCGATCAGCTCGAGGTTGATCACTTTCTCCAGGGTCGGGAAGTAGGGCGTGCCGCCGCCGAGTAGGACCGGGCTGAGGAACAGCCGCCACTCGTCGATCAGCCCCAGCTTCATGCACGCGCGGGCGAGGCCGGCGCCGCCGACGGCGATGTCCTTCCCGGGCTGCTCCTTGAGCCTCGAGACCTCCTCGCGGACGCCGTCCGTGGCTAGCCTGGTGTTGCCCACGACGCTCTCCAGTGTTGTGGAGAACACGACCTTCGGCAGGGCCTTCCAGGTCTGGGCGAACTTGACGTGCTCCGCGGAAAGCGGACTCTCCTCAGCGGTCTCCCAGTAGGCCATCGTTTCGTACAGCCGCCGTCCGCAGAGCTGCATACCTATTTCCTGCACGTGCTGGTGGTGGAACCGAAACAGCTCCTCGTCGGGCACGGACCAGTCGATCGCGCCATCCGGTCCGGCGATGTAGCCGTCCAGCGACAGGGTCATCGAGTAGATCAGCTTCCGCATCACGCGGGGCTCACGATATCTGCATCCGGGGCACGCGCTACACGGGCCCGCCGCTTCGCCGCTGGGCCTGCGCGCGGAGGAGCTCGACTCCAGCGTCGGTCGTGTTAGAGCCAGCCATTCTTGGTGGCGACCAACACTGCCTGGGCACGGTCGGCGACGCCAAGCTTGCCATAGATGTTGTGCAGGTGAGTGCGAATCGTGCTCACGGTTAGCGAGAGGTCCTGGGCGATCTTCTTGTAGACGCTGCCCTTGGCCAGTTGCTGAAGCACTGCGAGCTCACGCCCGCTAAGTGGACACGGATCGACGTGGCGTAGACGTTGCTCGGAGTCTCGCGAGTCTTGCATCAGCATCCGCAGCTCCTTCGTGCTGAGGCCAACAGCCCGGGCACTCTGGGTCATCGCGGTCGGCGAGACGGATCCTTCCTGCTCGTAGTGGACGAGCATGTCAGCAAGTCGGATGATCGCTGCATCGCCCTGCGCCTCGGGCTCGTGGTGACGTTCGATCGGGGTCGCCAGCGAGGCCGGCAGCCTCCAGCGCCGGATCAATACTCCTCCGACTACGGCGTGATCGATGCCGAGATCCCTGCGCTCCTCGTGGATGCGATCCTCGGGCGTCTTTGCGCCGTTGTGGACCTGAGACGGATAGTTGGGGTGGGCATGGATAAGCACGAGCTTCCCGATGTCGTGTAGAAGGCTGGTCACGGCGAGACGGTCACGGTCTGTGTAGTCCGTACGGGCAGCGATCCGATCGGCAGCACGCTGGGTGGCAAGGGCGTGCAGCCGAAAGTGGGCCGGCGTGGAATCCCACATACTTGCTCGCCCGAAGAAGTCGAACGTGCGCCCGTTGCTGGCGAGCGCCCGGATGTCTTGCCGAGTGAGCAGCTCGGTCGCGCGTGCCACCGTATCGACACGTCCGCCGCCGGACTGTCTGGCGTTGGCGAGGCGCAGTACCGCTGCGACCAGTGCGACGTCGGACTCGACCGCCGAGATGATGTCGGCCGTGGCGGGATGGTCGTCGGCGATCACCGTGAGCAGCCGGGTGCTTGACTGGGCCAACGCGGGGAATGTCTCGAGCGCTTCGAAGGCCAGCATCAGCCGTCCACGGCCGTTTGCGGGTCGAAGTCCGTGCTTGGCAATCGGGCGCGGGCTTACTGCGAGGGAGTCGCGGAAGAGCGACCGGTGCGTGCTTGCGGCGCCCCTGTTCATAGGCGCCTCCTGACTGCGGCATCGAGGGCCGCGATAGCTGGGGAATGGCTCCCCGGTCTAATCGACCTACGATTTACATCGGCAGATGGCGGAGCCGACGTGAGTCGAGCGTCCCCGGAGGCTCGGGCTCAGTATCCAGGCTCCCCGGGCAGCACGATACGGGCGACCTCGCCCTCGAGGATCACGCGCGGCTGCACCGGCTGAACGTCACGTCCGCTTGCGTACGCGAGCAGCGCCCGCGCGGAGGGAAACTCGCGTAGCTGTTCCAGGTGCTTGATCGTCGGGAATACCAGCGCGATCTCGTCTGAGCGGTGGGCGTCCAGCGCTCCGTCGGGCGTGAACCAGCCGAGGTCCACGCACTCCTCGCCG
>Ga0209006_10000309_pt1 | contig 49001 bp, 49 predicted proteins | sample JacPin_JW_Ref_O2_FD_188567 | JGI IMG/M metagenome (GOLD analysis project Ga0209006, IMG submission 188567) | Forest soil microbial communities from Algoma, Ontario, Canada - Jack Pine, Ontario site 1_JW_Ref_O2 (SPAdes) (version 2) | ecosystem: Environmental > Terrestrial > Soil > Boreal...
AGTCGACTGAGTTGACGCGACAGGCGCCGTCGCGACCGGCGACAACATCTCGTTGATTGCATGGAGGCGATTATGCGCGAGAGGAATTCGAACTCAAGGACGACCACAAAGTGGCCGCCGCCGGAGGCGGCGGGCCTTCGTCCCGTCCTTGACTTCGAATTCCTCTCGCGCCCCGCTCCGCCATGCAAACAATGGGGAAATCCGCCCTCGGTCATCATCTCAAATGTTGTGAAGCCGTATTGACTTCGATCTCATTCCGCGCGCCGCTCCGCCCAATGAATCCACAGCGGAATCTGATTTCAACCGTTCATGCGGCCTCCGTTCAGACGCCGGTTGATTCTGACGCCAGCACGCGCTAGCTGCGCGATCGTTCATTTCGCCCTATAACCAATGCCGGCGGCGTTCGCTCGGGAGGAAATGAATTCATGTCCGCGGATAAATTCGCTCTGATTACCGGCGCTGGCGGCGGCATCGGCCGCGCGGCGGCGCTGGCGCTGGCAAAGGCTGGCTGGCATGTGGCGGTGACCGGTCGCCGCCAGCAGCCCCTTGAGGAAACGGCGAGGGAAATCGCCGCGCTCGGCCGACGCGCGCTTGCCGTCTCCTGCGATGTCGGAGATCCGCAATCGGTGAAGGCTTTATTCGCCAAAACCGCCGAGGCGTTCGGTCGGCTCGACCTGCTCTTCAACAATGCCGGGGCCGGCGCGCCGCCTGTCGCGATGGAGGATCTCTCCTACGAGCAATGGAAAGCCGTTGTCGACGTCAATCTGACCGGCGCCTTCCTTTGCGCGCAGGGCGCCATTTCCATCATGAAAAGCCAGACGCCGAAGGGCGGGCGCATCATCAACAACGGCTCGATCTCCGCCCATGCGCCGCGACCAAATTCGGCGCCCTATACCGCGACCAAACACGCCATCACCGGCCTCACCAAATCGATCGCGCTCGATGCGCGACAACATGACATCGCCTGCGGCCAGATCGACATCGGCAATGCGCTCACCGATATGGCCCGCAAGATGACGCTGGGCGTTCCGCAAGCCGACGGCAGGATCGCCATCGAGCCGACGATCGACCCGGGCCAGGTCGGCGACGCCATCGTCCATATGGCGAGCCTGCCTTTGTCGGCCAATATTCTGACGATGACGATCATGGCGACCAAAATGCCGTTCGTTGGACGCGGCTGAGGTGCTCGATCCGGTCCTTGTCGAAGTCACGCGCGGCGCGCGGGTTGAAAGCCGCCATCGCGGCGCGGTCGCCGTTTGCGACGGCGACGGGCGCATGGTCTTCGCGCTCGGCGACTGCGACGCGGCGGTATTCCCGCGCTCGGCGATCAAGGCGCTTCAGGCGCTGCCGCTCGTCGAGAGCGGCGCGGCGGATCGCTACGGGCTGACCAGGGCCGAGATCGCGCTCGCCTGCGCGTCGCATTCGGGCGAGCCGATCCATGCCCGAACCGCGTTCGCCATGTTGCAAAAATGCGGGCGGGACGTTGACGCCCTGGAATGCGGAATCCATTGGCCCTCCAGCGATGCAGCGGCCCGCACGCTCGCCGCCGAAGGCGCCGAGCCCTCCGCGCTCCACAACAATTGCTCGGGCAAGCATGCGGGCTTTGTCTGTTTGAGTTGCGCGGCAGGGGTCGATCCGAGCGGTTATGTCGCGCCCGATCATTTCGTGCAGCGCGAGGTCAGAGCGGCGATTGAAGACATGACGCAGACGCGGCTCGCCGATCCCGGTGTGCGCGCCGTCGATGGCTGCGCCATCCCGACCTACGCCATCCCGCTCAAAGCGCTGGCCCGTGGGTTCGCGCGCTTTGGCGCCGGCGATCGGCTGACGCCCGCGCGGGCCGCGGCGACCAGGCGGATTCGCGAAGCTGTCGCCGCTCATCCGGAGATGGTCGCGGGAACCGGACGCTTCGATACAATCGTGATGAAAGCGCTCGGGCTTCGCGCTTTCGTCAAGACCGGCGCCGAGGGCGTCTATTGCGCCGCCCTGCCCGAGCTCGGCCTTGGCGTCGCGATCAAATGCGAGGACGGCGCGAAGCGGGCCGCCGAGACCGCGATGGCGGCGCTTATCGCGCGATTTCTGCCGCTCAACGAGAACGAACAAACGGCGCTCGCCCCGCGTCTGGAACAGCCTCTGTGCAACTGGAACCGCGAGCAAATCGGGCTGATCCGCCCGGCCGCCGCGCTGACGCGCGAAAGCTGACGTCAAACGTTTGAGCTTGGCCGCGCAAGCGGCTAGAAGTGCGCGCCGAGAAATTCAGGACATGCCTAATGAACGAGACGCGCAAAGCGAGCCCGCAGGAACAATCTGAAATCCTGATGCAGGCGCTGCCTCATATGCTCCGCTATGACGAGGCGATCATTGTCGTCAAATATGGCGGCCACGCGATGGGCGATGAAGCCAAGGGGCGCGATTTTGCGCGCGACATGGTCTTGCTCGAACAATCGGGCGTCAATCCAGTGGTCGTCCACGGCGGCGGACCGCAGATCGGCTCGATGCTGGAAAAGCTCGGCATCAAGTCGACATTCTCAGGCGGCCTGCGCGTCACCGACAAAGCGACCGTCGAAATCGTCGAAATGGTGCTCGCCGGCGCCATCAACAAGCAGATCGTCGGCACCATCAACGCCCAGGGCGGCCGGGCGGTCGGCCTGTGCGGCAAGGACGGCAATATGGTGATAGCGCGTAAAGTCGCGCCGCGCGGCGGCGACAATGGCGCACATATCGAGGATGTCGTCGATCTCGGCTTTGTCGGCGAGCCCGAGAAGGTCGATATCACCGTGCTCGAACAGATCCTCGGCCGTGAGCTCATTCCCGTTCTCGCCCCGGTGGCGCAGGGCGCCGATGGCGAGACCTACAACGTCAACGCCGACACATTCGCCGGCGCAATCGCCGGCGCGCTGGGCGCCAAGCGTTTGCTGTTGTTGACCGATGTGCCCGGCGTTCTCGACAAGAACAAGGAGCTCATCAAGGAGCTGAAGGTGGACGACATTCGCGGCCTGATCGCCGACGGCACGATCACCGGCGGCATGATCCCCAAGGTCGAGACCTGCATCTATGCGCTTGAGCAGGGGGTCGAGGGCGTGGTCATCCTCGACGGCAAAATCCCGCATGCCGTCTTGATCGAACTCCTGACCGATCATGGCGCGGGCACTTTGATCACGCGCTAGGAGGCTATTCGCCGCGCGGCGCCTTTGCTAACAAAGCGCGATGCGAATTCTCGCGATAGACACTTCCTGCGGCGCCGTGTCGGCCTGCGTCCTCGACAGCGGCGCCGACTCGGCGCTTGCGCGGCGCAGCGAGCCGATGCAGCGCGGCCACGCCGAGGCCTTGGCGCCCTTGCTGGAGCGGCTGATGTTTAGCGTCGAAGGCGGGTTCGCAAGCCTCGATCGCATCGCGGCGACGGTCGGGCCGGGCTCGTTCACCGGCATTCGCGTTGGCCTGGCCACCGCGCGCGCGATAGGTCTGGCGCTGAACGTTCCTGTCATCGGCGTCTCCACGCTTGTCGCTTTCGCCGGGCCATTGCTGCTTGAGCCGGCGCCGGGAATCATCGCCTCGGCGATCGACGCGCGGCACGGCCGGGTCTATCTGCAATTATTCGAGGCGATGGGAGGCCGGCCGCTGATCCCGGCCCGGATCGAGGGCCTACGCGAAGCGGTGCGGGCGATCGGCGCCGGTCCGGTTCGCATGACGGGCAGCGGCGCCGGCATATTGGCCCTGGAGGCGGCCCTCGCCGGCCTGAACGCGGATCTCGCCGGCGACGCCGATTATCCCGACATTCTCGCCATCGCCCGCATCGGGCTCGCCATGGATCCGCGCGATTGCCCGCCGCGTCCCCTTTATCTCAAGCCGCCCGATGCGCAGCCGGCGTCCGGAGAGAGCATCGCTCGCGCCAACCTCTGATCCAGCAGGCCAAGGATGCTGTTTCGATTTAGAAAATCCGTCCCTCCGGTGATCCGCCCTCTGCACAGCGACAGGGCCGAGTCCTGCGCGACGATCCACGCTGAATCCTTCGCTCATCCCTGGTCGCCGGCCGAATTCGAGACGCTGCTGTCGAGCAAGACGACGCTCGGCGTCGCCGCGATCGACGCCGCCAGCAACGCACTAAGAGGGTTCGCGCTTTCGCGACTCGCCGCCGACGAGGCCGAGATTCTGACGATCGCAGTGCATAGCCCCCATCGCAGCCGCGGCATCGGCCGCGCGCTGATGAGCGACACGCTGTCGCGTCTTGCCGATTGGCACGTGCGATCGTTGTTTCTTGAGGTCGAGCAAACCAATCGGGCCGCCATCGCGCTCTATTCGCGCATGGGATTCCGAGAAGTCGGCCAAAGGCGCGGCTATTATCAAAAACAGCGCGAATCGGCCGCGACGGCGCTTGTGCTGCGAAAAGACCTGGCGTGAGCGCGCCATGACCGCGGTGAGAATCATGGTTGCGCTCCCGGTGGTGGGGCTCATTCTGCTTCTGGGCGCCCCTTTCCGCTGGCTCGCCGTGTGGCAGGGGTGGAAAACCGGCGAAATATTGCCGGTTTTGTTCCACCGGACGATATGTGCGGCGTTGGGCGTGCGCATCTGCGTGCATGGGCGGGCGGCGTCGACGCGTCCGCAACTGGTGGTGTCCAACCACGTCTCATGGTTGGATATTCCCATTCTTGCATCAATGCGTCCGACCGAGTTCCTGGCCAAGAAGGAAGTGGGGGCCGGGCCTCTGGTGCGGGCGCTGCTGGCTCTGCAGGGCGTCGCTTTGGTCGATCGAAAAAGGCGTCTCGGCATACCCGCGGTCAATGCCGAAATCGCCGGGCGCATGCGCGACGGCGCCGCGGTCATTTTATTCGCCGAGGCGACCACCAGCGACGCCAACCGCATTTTACGCTTTCGATCATCGCATTTTGAAGCCGTCCGGCAAACGCTGGCGCCCGGCTTTGCCGGCCAGGCGATCGTGCAGCCGATTTTCATCGCTTACAGCAGGCGAGCTGGCCTGCCGCTCGGCCGATCGGGGCGGCCGAAAGTGGCCTGGTACGGCGATATGGTCTTTTTTGATCATCTGTGGCGCCTGCTTGCGGCGGGGCGGATCGATTGCGATATATATTGCGGCGCGCCGATACCGTTTTTCCAAAACTCCAACCGGAAAGAGGTGGCGCGCCGGACGGAGAGCGCCGTGCGAGCGATGGCGAGGGCGCGCGCCAGCCGGCCGGGGGAGACGACGTCAGCTATTCCTGCCGGAGCGGAAACGTCGTAGATAGCGGATAAGTTTCACGAGGAGCAATTTTGTCCGCAGTATTTTCTCGCGCCCAGGACGGGTCGGCCGGGGCGCCCGCCTCCCACGACTCGGGCGTCGCAACGCGGCTGACCGATCGGACGAAGCGTATTTTTGTAAAGTCGTTCGGCTGCCAGATGAACGTTTATGATTCCCAGCGCATGGCCGATGTGGCCGCCCGGGACGGCTATCAAGAGGCCGCAAAAATCGAAGACGCCGACTTGATCGTGCTCAACACCTGCCATATCCGCGAGCGCGCCTCGGAGAAAATCTATTCGGAACTGGGCAAGGTTCGCCAATTACGGGAAGAGCGCGAGAGCGCAGGACTGAAGACGACAATTGTCGTGGCCGGCTGCGTCGCGCAAGCGGAAGGGGCCGAAATATTGCGCCGGCAGCCGGCGGTCGATCTTGTCGTCGGCCCGCAGAACTATCATCGGCTGCCGGAATTATTGCGCAGGGCGAGCCGACGCCCCGGAATTGTCGATACGGCCTTTCCCGTTGAAGACAAATTCGACCATTTGCCGGTCCCGGCCGCGGCGACGATTCGCTCGCGCGGCGTCAGCGCCTTCGTCACGGTCCAGGAGGGCTGCGACAAGTTCTGCTCGTTCTGCGTCGTGCCCTACACCCGGGGCGCTGAAAGCTCCCGCCCCGTCGCCAAGGTGATGGACGAAATCACCCATCTCGCCGCCGCGGGCGTGCGCGAAGTGACGCTGATCGGGCAGAACGTAAACGCCTATCATGGGCAAGGCGACGACGGACGCATTTTCGATCTCGCCGATCTCCTCAGCCTTGTCGCCGGAATTCCCGGCATCCTTCGCGTTCGCTATACGACCTCGCACCCCAACGATATGAGCGACGCGCTGATCCGCGCACATCGGGACAATCCCTCCCTGGCGCCCTACCTGCACCTTCCGATTCAATCCGGCTCCAATCGAATTCTGGCGGCGATGAATCGCAAGCACGAAGTCGGCGATTACAGGGATATCGTCGCAAGGGTGCGGGCGGCGCGGCCCGATATCGCGCTTTCCTCGGATTTCATCGTGGGTTACCCCGGCGAGAGCGACGCCGATTTCAAGGAGACGCTTGATCTTGTCCGCGCCGTCGGCTTTGCTGCCTCCTATACGTTTAAATATTCACCGAGGCCCGGCACGCCGGGAGCTGAGCTGAAGAACCAGATCGACGATCAGACAAAAGCCGCACGGTTGCTGATTCTTCAACAATTGCTTGAGGATCAACGGCAGAGCTTCAACCGCGCCGCCGTCGGGCGGACGATGCCGGTCCTGTTCGAGAAATTGGGCCGCCATCCCGGTCAGGCGATCGGCCGCTCCCCCTATCTGCAATCGGTGGTCGCCGCTGGCGGCGCGACGCTGATCGGCGCGATCGCGGATGTCGAAATCATGGATGTCGGGCCCAATTCCCTGCGCGGGCGCATCGTCACGCCAGCGTCACAGATTTTGGGCGAGAGTCCGGCCAAACGGGTATTTCCAGGCAAAGCAGATTCGCATGTGCAGGAAGAGAATGCTTGAGGTTGAACGCCAATGGCGTCGGGAGATGACCGATTGAGAGCGCAGGACCGGACGGTTTCGAGGATTGCCTCCTTCGCGCCCGAAAGCGCGGCGGAGGCGCGAGACGCCAAACCTGCCGAAATCACGCTGTCTTTCGATGACAACGGGCTCGCCTCGATCGTCTTTGGCCATTACGATCAGAATATCGCCAAGATCGAACGGCGCCTCGGCGTGGTCGCCAACGCCAATGGCAATCAGATCGTCATCAAGGGCCCGAAAGAAGCCTGCGAAAACGCGAGACGGGTTCTCGAATTGCTCTATGCGCGCGCCAAACTGGGCCAGGCCGCGGACCTTGGCGATGTCGAAGGCGCGATTGCCGAAGTCGCGCTGCAGGGCAGTCTGTTTCCGAGCGAAATCGACGGCGCCAGACCCTCATTTCACCAGATCAAGACGCGCCGGAAGGGAATCGTGCGCGCGCGCAACGCCGCCCAGGATCTCTATCTCTCAGCTCTCAAGCAGAACGAACTGGTGTTCGCTGAGGGACCGGCGGGAACGGGCAAGACCTGGCTCGCCGTCGGGCACGCGGTTTCGCTGCTCGAACAGGGCGTCGTCGAGCGCCTGATCCTGTCGCGGCCGGCAGTCGAGGCGGGTGAGCGTCTTGGCTTCCTGCCAGGCGATATGCGCGACAAGGTCGATCCCTATCTGCGCCCCATCTACGACGCCTTGCATGATTTCATGGAAGGCAGAATGGTCGAGCGCGGCATCCAGACCGGCATGATCGAAATTGCGCCCCTCGCTTTCATGCGTGGGCGCACATTGGCCAAATCGGTCGTCCTGCTGGACGAGGCGCAAAACGCGACTTCGATGCAGATGAAAATGTTCCTGACGCGCCTTGGCGAGGGTTCGCGCATGATCATCAACGGCGACCCGACGCAGACCGATCTGCCGTCCGGGCAGAAGTCCGGTTTGAGCGAAGCCGTCGCGCTGCTGCGCGGCCTCGAAGGCGTCGGTCATGTCGTCTTTCGTCATGGCGACGTCGTGCGGCACGATCTCGTGCGCCGCATCGTCGCCGCCTATGAAGGCGCCAGTCAGCAAAGCCAGAACGGATCGGCGCGATGAAACCGAAGATTGAAATCGCGCGGATTTCGCCGCTCTGGCGCGCTTTGCCGGGCGCCGAAAAACTGGCGCGACGCGCGATCACGGCCAGTTTGGCGACAAGCGGGGCGGCAATCCTCGACGGCGCCGAAGTCAGCGTGCGGCTTGCCGACGACAGGCAAATCCAGGCGCTCAACGCGCAGTGGAGAGGCCTCGACAAACCCACCAACGTGCTCTCCTTTCCCGCCGCGACGCCGCTGAAAATCGATGCTGCGCCGATGCTCGGCGATATCGTCGTCGCCTTCGAAACGACGGAACGGGAAGCGGCTGAGGAGGGCAAGACCCTCGCCGACCATGCCGCTCATCTCGTGGTGCATGGCTTTCTGCATTTGTTGGGCTATGACCATCAGACCGCCGCCGAGGCGAACGATATGGAAATGCTGGAGACGCGCATTTTGGCGAGGCTGGGCATTGCCGACCCCTATGCCGCCACCGTTCCCATGGACGCCGACGCATGAGCGAGACGGAGCGGGCCGCGGCGGTCGCGGCCGATCATTCGGCGCCGGCGCGGGAACCGCCGGCCGGATTGTTCGAACGCCTTCGCGCTTTGTTCGGCCTAGGGCCGGCCTCGGTGCGCGATGATCTTGAGGACGCCCTGGTCGGCGCCGGCGCCGATGCGGATTTCACCCCGCAGGAACGGACTATTCTGACCAATGTTCTCGGCTTGCACGATGTGCGGGTCGAGGATGTGATGGTGCCGCGCGCCGACATTATCGCTTTGGGGATCGACGCCCCGCTCGGCGAAGTGCTGTCGCTGTTTCGCACCGCCGGCCATTCGCGCCTGCCGGTGCATGGCGAAACGCTCGATGATCCGCGCGGCATGGTACACATCCGGGATTTCGTCGACTATCTCGCGGCCGAACCGCAATTCGGGCTGGTCCCAGATGCCTCCAAGCCCGACGGCGCCGCGGCAAGCGCCGATTCAAAACTCGGGATGCGCCTGCCGCTTTCGCGCGCCAACATCCTGCGGCCGGTTCTATTCGCGCCGCCCTCGATGCCGGCCCTCGACCTCCTGGTGAAAATGCAGGCCTCGCATACGCATATGGCTCTGGTGATCGATGAATATGGCGGCACTGACGGGCTCGTCTCGATCGAGGACGTCGTCGAGGCGATCGTCGGCGATATCGAGGACGAACATGACGAGGCCGATGCGCGGGAAATCGCGCAAACCGCGGACGGGGCCTTTATCGCCGAGGCGAGGGCCAGCCTGGACGTGGTTTCGAAAGCGCTCGGCTTCGATCTGTCGACTCTGGCGGACGCCGAAGATGTCGACACGATCGGCGGCTTGATCATGGCCAAGGCGGGTCGCGTGCCCGGACGCGGCGAAATCGTCACCGGCCTCGGCGACTTTGAGTTTGAGATTCTCGACGCCGACCCGCGACGGATCAAGCGCCTGAAAATCCACCCTCTGGCCGGCCGGCCGCGCCGCATCGCGGCCCGCAAGCGGCGGAGCGCGGGAGAAACAGCCGTCGGATCGCCTACCGAAGCCGAGCCGTCGTCCAAATAGCGCCGCGTCCGTTCGTCGCCGCGATCCAATTTGCGTGATCTTGTTTGATTGAATGCGGCCTCGGCGCTAGAGCTTTAGTTTGCCGCAAGGTTCGCTGGAAAACGGATTTCCGCTTTTTCTGACTTTGCTTCCGGGACGCCAGCGCTTGCTTTCAACCGATTTGAGGCTATCCCGCGAAGGGAATTTTATCGGCGTGATCGCCCAGAGCGTTATTCTCGCCTGGGATTGGCGGCGGCGCGCGATCGCCTTCGGCGCCGGCGCCATCGGCGCCCTGGCCCTGCCGCCGTTCGACTTCCTGCCGGCGATGCTTGCGCCGATGATGACGGCGGTCTGGCTGATCGACGGCTCGGCCGTCGGTGGCGCGAGCGGACGTTCGATCGGCCGATCGATGCGATCGGCTTTCGGCGCCGGCTGGTGGTGGGGCTTTGGCTATTTCGTCGCCGGCCTCTGGTGGCTCGGCGCCGCCTTTCTGGTCGAGGCCGACAAATTCGCCTGGGCGCTTCCACTGGGCGTTCTGGCGCTCCCCGCCGGCCTCGCTGTTTTCCCCGCCCTCGGCTTCGCCATCGCACGATTGTTGTGGTCGCCGGGCGCCGGACGCGTTTTCGCGCTCGCCGTCGGCCTAGGCGCCAGCGAGGGGCTGCGCGCGCTCGCGCTGACCGGATTTCCCTGGAACGAAATTGGCATGGCGCTCGGCCAGAATCTCGTTCTTGCGCAGTTTGCGTCGATCGTGGGTCTGCACGGGCTGACGCTCCTCACCGTCGCTATTTTTGCGGCGCCGGCGACTTTGGTTGATGAGCGAAGCGGACGCTGGTTCTTCGGTCCGATCCTGCTGGCCTGCGCGGCTCTGGGATCGCTCGCCGCTTTTGGCGCGTTTCGCCTGTCGGCGCCGGAGGCGGCGGATGTCGCTGGCGTGAAGCTGCGCATCATGCAGCCCAATGTCGCGCAGGACGCTAATTTCCGGCCGCAAAACAAAGACGCGATCATGCGGAACTATCTCGCGCTGTCCGACCGCGCGACCTCGCCCAATTCGACCGGCGTCGCCGACGTCACCCATTTGATCTGGCCGGAATCAGCTTTCCCGTTCCTGTTGGCGCGCGATCCTCAGGCGCTGGCGCAAATTGGCGAACTCCTGCACAGCGGCGCCATTCTCATCACCGGCGCCGCGCGCATCGCCGAGCGCGTCCCCGGCGATAGGCGCGATCATTACTTCAATTCGATCCAGGTCATCGGCGCTCGTGGCGCGCTGCTCGATCGCTACGACAAGCAGCATTTGGTGCCGTTCGGCGAATACCTGCCTTTTGCCGAACTTTTCGAACGTTTCGGCGTGACGCAATTCATTCATTTTCCGGGCGGCTTCGACGCCGGCGACGGCCAGAGCGTCCTGCATGCGCCCGGGCTGCCCGACGCGCTGCCGCTCATCTGCTACGAGGCGGTGTTTCCGCGGGAGATCGGCTCCTTTTTCCGACCCGACGAAAGCCGCGCGGGCTGGATGCTGAATGTCACCGACGATGCGTGGTTCGGCGTGACCCCGGGACCGTATCAGCATTTCGCGCAAGCCCGCCTGCGCGCCGTTGAACAAGGCCTGCCCCTCGTGCGCGCCGCCAATTCCGGCGTTTCGGCTGTTGTCGATGGTCTTGGCCGCGTCGTCGCCGAACTTCCGCTCGGCGTCGAAGGCGTGCTCGACAGCGCGCTGCCGGCGCCGGCGCCGCCGACTTTCTATTCCAGATTCGGCGCCCTTGCGCCAATTTTGTTATGGGTGGTCTTGCTGTTTCTCTCCGTTCTTTCCAAGCGGAAGCGCCGAACGTGATCCGGATTCTCATTCGCATTATCGGGCTCGCTTCGCTTGCCGGAGCATTCGCAGCGGGCGTGATCGATGGCGCGCGCTCGATCGCCGACAGCCATCTGTCGTATACGCCGATGGGGGTCACCGCTTATTGGGCGCTGCCCAACAAGTTCCCGCTCCTGCAGCCTTTCATCGAGCGCCAGATCAACCCGTTGGTGTGGGATCCGGTTCTTTTGAATATTCTGAAGCTGCCAACCTGGCTGGTGCTGGGTCTGCTCGGCTCCTGGCTTCTCTATGTCACGCGCAAACGGCCGCCGCCGATCGGACATTCCAACCGTTCGCGTTGATGCGCGTGCGAAAAATCCGCCACGGCGCCAAGAAGGCTAAGCCGATGCGTCGAGCCCATAGAGCGAATGCAGGGTGCGCACCGCCAGCTCGGTATAGGCGGCGTCGATCAGCACCGAAAACTTGATTTCGGAGGTGGTGATGGCGCGGATGTTGACGCCCTTCTCGGCCAAAGCCTTGAAGGCGCGCGCGGCGACGCCGGAATGGCTGCGCATGCCGATGCCGATCGCCGAGACCTTGACCACGTCCTGCGCGCCCTGCAGCAGGGCGTAATTGATCTGCCCCGCGCGCTCTTCCAAAATCGCCTTGGCGCGCGCAAATTCGGCCGCCGGCACGGTGAACGTGATATCGGTCGTCGTGGTGTCGTCGGAGATGACCTGAATGATCATGTCGACATTGATGTTGGCTTCCGCCAGCGGCATGAAAATCGCCGCCGCCACGCCGGGCTTGTCGGCGACGCGACGCAAAGTGATCTGCGCCTCGTCTTTCGAAAATGCGATGCCGGTGACAACCTGGCTTTCCACAATGTCCTCCTCGTCGCAGATGAGCGTGCCCAATTTAGGATCGGCGGGATCGTCGAAGGACGAACGCACGATGAGCTTGACCTTGTGCACCATCGCCACTTCGACGGAGCGCACCTGCAGCACCTTCGCGCCCAGCGAAGCCATTTCCAGCATTTCCTCGAAAGCGACGCGCTCCAGCCGACGGGCCCTCGGCACGATTCGCGGGTCGGTCGTATAGACGCCGTCGACATCGGTGTAGATGTCGCAACGATCGGCGCCGATCGCGGCGGCGATCGCCACCGCTGAAGTGTCGGAGCCGCCGCGCCCGAGCGTCGTCACGCGTCCGCTTGGCTCATGGAGCCCTTGAAAGCCGGCGATGACGGCGATCTGACCGCCGCCGAAACCGGCGATGATTTTCGAGCCGTCGACGCCGGAAATGCGCGCCGCGCCATGGGCGTCATCGGTGAGCAGCGGGATCTGCCAGCCCTGCCAGGAACGCGCCGGCAGACCGATGTCCTTCAATACGATGGCGAGCAGGCCGGCGGTGACGAGTTCGCCCGAAGCGACGATCGCGTCATATTCGCTGACGTCGTAAAGGGATGCCGCTTCGCGGGCCCAGCCGACCAGTTCGTCGGTCTTGCCGGACATCGCGGAGACCACCACCGCGACCTCATGGCCCGCATCGACTTCGCGTTTGACGTGGCGCGCGACATTGCGGATCCGCTCGATATTGGCGACGGAGGTGCCGCCGAACTTCATCACCAGGCGCGACATCAAAATTCCAACGAATGACTTAGGATCGGCGGCTCGCGCCGACGATGAAGGGCGCGTATAGATGGCGCCGCAGGGGCGGTCAACGCCCGTTTCCGTCGCGCGGACCCGTCGATCATGCCCGTCTCAGACGCCTCCCCCAGCGTGGATCCCGCCGATGTCGCGCGGTTTGAAGCGATCGGCTGGGATTGGTGGGACCCTGCCGGATCGATGCGCGGCCTCCATGAGATCAATCCGCTGCGCATCGCCTGGCTGCGCGACCTTATCGCGACGCGTTTGAAGACTGCAACTCAAGAGGGCGAGCCGCCGCTGACGGGGGTTTCCATCCTCGATATCGGCTGCGGCGCCGGCCTGCTGGCCGAACCGCTGGCGCGATTGGGCGGCGAGGTGACCGGCCTTGATCCGGCCCCGGGCAATATCGAAGTGGCGCGCCAACACGCCGCCGAGACCGGCGCCAGCCTCTCCTATCGCGCCGCCACCGTCGAGCATCTCGCGGAAGAAGGCGCATCCTTCGACGTCGTTCTCGCCATGGAGGTGGTCGAGCATGTGCGCGACATGCCCAGCTTCGTGCGCAAAGCCTGCGGCCTCGTGCGGCCGGGCGGCCTTTTCGCCGCCTCGACCCTGAACCGCACCTTTAAGAGCTTCGCTCTGGCCATCATCGGCGCCGAATATGTCTTGCGCTGGCTCCCCCAGGGCACGCATCGATGGGAGCAATTCGTGACGCCGGAGGAATTGAGCGGCGCTTTCCGGTCGGCCGGCCTCAGGGAGACCGCCCGCACCGGGATCGTCTACGATCCCCTGCGCGCCGCCTGGCGCATCTCGCGCGACACCGGCGTCAATTACATGATCGCGGCGAAGCGGCCTTAATTCGCCGGACAATCCTTCTGCACGCGCTCGAGCGCCTGCGAGAAGCCGACCAGTGAATAAGTGTCGGTGGTCAGGTTGCCCTTCTTGGAGGCGGCCTTGACCTGAAGCTTGGCGGCCTTGCGCATCTCGTCGACCAATTGCCCTTCCTTGGCTGCGTTTTTCACCCAAAGATTGCTGGTCTTGGCGAGGAGCTCGAAGGACTGATCGCCGACGATCGCCATCGCCTCCTTGTCCGCGCCCTTTTTCTTTGGGTCGGGCGTGTCGGGAGAATTGGCGACGTCGAAGCCCATGATGAACGAGATTTCGTTACGCACGCCCTCGCCGGGCCGATCCGAAATGAACGCATAAGCGGGATCGCGCTTGAGGTCGGCGGGCGTCCGCTCTTTGGGCTGCGCCAGAGTATAGCAGACGCGGCCCTTGGCCGCCTGGGTGTGATAGACACCCCAGTCTCCAAAGCTCGCCACCAGCAATGGCTTGCCATTCGCGCCGTCGCCGCTCTTGTCGGCCGCCTTGTTTGCGTCGCCCGCCTTGTTTGCGTCGCCAGCCTTGGGCTTCTTCTTGGCTGAGGCGGCCGCCTTGTCCGGCGCCGAATTCTGTTGAGCCAAAGCGCCGCCCACGCCCACGACACAGATCGCGGCGCAGAGGACGAAGACAATTGGTTTCGCGAAGCGAATCATGGGATGAGTTTACTCCGGCCCACGCCAGGGGCGATCGGGCTTTTCATGGGCGGCGAACAGGGCGAAATTCTGTCCCGGCGGCTGGTCCTTGATCGACGGTTTCGCCAATTTATCCAATCTTAGTGAAAAAAGACTCAAACATGAGGTCCGCGATGAAAGCCCTGGTTTGCGAAAATTTCGGGCCCCCCGAAACATTGAGGATTGTCGATCTGGCCGATCCGGTCGCCGGCGAGGGGGAAGCGCTGATCGAGGTCAGCTACGCCGGCCTCAATTTCTTCGATCTGCTGATCATCGAGAACAAATACCAGATCAAGCCGCCGCTGCCGTTTTCGCCCGCCGCGGAATTTTCAGGACGCATCGCCGCGCTGGGGCCGGGCGCCAGCGGCTTCAAAATCGGCGATCGCGTTCTCGGCCATACCGGATTTGGCTGCGCGCGCGAGCGGATCGCAATCCCCGTCAGCCGGCTGGTCAAGCTTCCGGACGGGCTTTCGCTGGAGAAGGCGGCGGGTCTGTCGATCACCTATGGCACCACGCTGCACGCCTTGAAGCAGCGCGCCGATCTTAAGAGCGGCGAGAGCCTGGTCGTCCTTGGCGCCTCGGGCGGCGTCGGTCTGGCGGCGGTCGAAATCGGGGCATTGATGGGCGCGAAAGTGATTGCCTGCGCCTCGTCCGACGACAAGCTCGCTTTTGTGCGCAAATTCGGCGCGGCGGAGACGATCAATTACGCGACCCAGGATTTGCGCGCCGAGCTCAAGCGCCTCACCGGAAGCCGCGGCGTCGATGTCGTTTATGATCCGGTCGGCGGCGCCTTGACGGAACCCGCCCTGCGCGCGCTCGGCTGGAAGGGACGTTTTTTGGTCATCGGCTTCGCCTCGGGTGAAATCCCCAAGCCGCCGCTGAACCTCGTCCTGTTGAAGGGCTGCGACATCAGAGGCGTATTCTGGGGCGATTTTGTCAGTCGCGAACCACAAGCGCATCTCGCCAATATGGCCGAACTTCTCGACCATGCCGCGAGCGGGGCGCTTTCGGCGCATGTCCACGCCGCCTATCCCCTGGAATCTTTCCTCGAGGCGTTTGGCGCGATCGCGCGCCGCGAGGCGTTGGGAAAGGTGTTGCTGAAGATGGGGGCGCATTGAGCGCATGGGAGCGATGCGCCGCCGCGGCTTGCATCTTATGTTGCGCCGCATCATGTAAGGCATGCCCGGGGAGGAATGCGTCTTGAGACGTCTCAACTCTGGAGAAACCTGTGAAATCCGACGTCCATATCCGCCGCCTGTGGTCCGCCGATAAGGCGGCGTTCCGCGATCACCTGCTCCGGCTCGATGCGGCCAGCCGGGCCGATCGCTTCAGCGGCGGCGTATCCGACGAGTTTGTGATCCACTATGCCGAGAATTGCTTCGGCGCCGGCGATCTGGTCTTTGGCGCCTTCGTCGACGGCCAGTTGCGCGGCGCCGGCGAATTGCGCTCGCAAAGCGCGATCTGGACGGAACGGGCGCCTTTCGCGCAGCGCGTGGAGGCTGAGGCCGCCTTCAGTGTCGAAGAGGGGCTTCGCCGGCGCGGCATCGGCGAGCAATTATTCGCGCGCATCGTTAGGGCCGCCACAAATCACGGCGTCGAGACCATCGAGATCCAATGCCAGGCGGACAATCGTCCGATGCAGGGGCTGGCGAAGAAGTTTTCGACACAGCTTCGTTTCGAGGCGCATCTGATCACCGGCCGTCTGGTCGCGCGCCGCGCCACCCCGCTTTCCCTGTGGCGCGAGGCGTCGCAGGATGTCGTCGATCTCACTGCCGCTATGGTCGACGCGCAGATGCGGGTGTTGTTCCCGCGCCGCGCGCCGGGGGCGTGAAGAGCCGGTCGAAGCTTCCTGCGCGATTTCAGGCTTTCAAAAAATGCCAGATATCAATGGGTTGCAATTTAGAACTGTCTCGGCCCGGTCGGCGCGTCTCATCGAAGATCGCGCGCAGATTTGTCTGAATATCCCATTTTGTGATATTCGAATATTCCTGAAGGGATATTCGAATGCCTCTCTATATTCGCGACGATGACGTCGCCGCCCTTGCGCGCAAGGTGCAGGGCCTGACCAAGGCCAGGACCGTCACCGAGGCCGTCCGCGCCGCACTTGAACACGAAATTGCCCGCGAGCGCGAGAAATTGCCGCCAAGCGCGCGCCTTGCGCGCAGCATAGCGATGGCCGCCGCCATGGGTCCGGTCGATCCGGATTTCGACATGAAGAAATTCACTGACGATTTGTGGGGCGAATGATGTTTCTCGACGCATCCGCCATCGTCGCCATTCTCAACGATGAGCCAGGCGTGGAGGAAATCAAACGCCGGCTTGACGCCGCCGCCGGCCCTTTTCTTGTTTCTCCCCTCGCTCTCTTCGAATCCACAACGGCGATCGCGCGCGCCCGTTCAGCTGGCGCCAAAAAGCCGGTCGACGCCAAAGCGATCGCGCAGGCGAAAGCCGTGGTCGCCGCCTTTGTCGAAGATCTCGGCGCCAGGGAAATCATCATCTCCGGCGATATCGGGCGAAAGGCCGTCGAGGCGGCCGGCCGCTACGGCAAAGTGGTCGGACATCAAGCGGCGCTCAATTTCGGCGACTGCTTCGCCTATGCCTGCGCCAAAGCCTATCGCGCGCCTTTGCTCTACAAGGGAGAGGACTTCTCGCAGACTGATCTCGCCTGACGGAACGCTCAGAACATTTTGCCCCTTGAGTTGAGGCGGAAGCCCAACGCCGATTACGGCGACAGCGGCTCATTGATTGCATGGAGGCGATTATGCGCGAGAGGAATTCGAACTCAAGGATCGCCTTTCAGGCGACCGCCGAAGGCGGCGATCGCTTCGCGATCGTCCTCGACTTCGAATTCCTCTCGCGCTCCGCTCCGCCATGCAAACAATGACGGAATCCGCCCTCGTTCGTTCCACTCCTATATCGTGATCCCTCGGACGATCGCGCCTCGCGGACAGCTTCTTCCTCACATCTGCCGCTCAAGCATCATCGTCTTGATCTGGCTGATCGCCTTGGCGGGGTTCAGCCCTTTCGGGCAGGTCTTGGCGCAATTCATGATCGTGTGGCAGCGATAGAGGCGGAACGGGTCTTCGAGATTGTCGAGCCGCGCGCCCGTCGCCTCGTCGCGCGAATCGATCAGCCAGCGATAGGCCTGCAACAGGACGGCCGGGCCGAGATAGCGATCGCCGGTCCACCAATAGCTCGGGCAGGAGGTCGAGCAGCAGGCGCAGAGGATGCATTCATAGAGCCCGTCGAGCTTGGCGCGATCCTCCGGCGATTGCTTCCATTCCTTCTCGGGCGGCGGCGAATCGGTTTTCAGCCAGGGCTCGACCGAGGCGTGCTGCGCATAGAAATGCGAGAGGTCGGGCACCAGGTCCTTGACGATCTCCATATGCGGCAAAGGATAGATTTTCACCACGCCGTCGATCTCGTCCATGCCGCGCGTGCAGGCGAGCGTGTTGAGGCCGTCAATGTTCATCGCGCAGGAGCCGCACACGCCCTCGCGGCAGGAACGGCGAAAAGTCAGCGTCGGATCGATCTTCGATTTGATCCAGATCAGCGCATCGAGCACCATCGGCCCGCAATCGTGGCGGTCGATAAAATAAGTGTCGATGCGCGGATTGGCGCCGTCATCAGGATTCCACCGATAGATGCGGAACTCCGTCGTCTCCTTCGCCCCCGCCGGCTTCGGCCAGGTCTTGCCGGCAATCATGCGGGAGTTCTTGGGAAGGGTGAGTTGGACCATTCCGTCATCCTATAGCGTTTGCGGTCGAGCTCCGCCTTCCAATCGCGCGATCAGCGCGGCGCCTGCTGGGCGTCTAGTCGCCATCATGTGAAACAAACCCCTTGATACGTCAACAGACTCCGCCGCCGCATCTCGACGCAGGTGGGGCGAGCACGCGCGGCGCTTCCGTCCCCGCATCGCCCGAACTCCCGCTCGCCGGTGGCCGCGTCAAAGGCTGAATCCGACCGCCACCCCAGCAACCGTCATCGCCGATGCCCGCGGCGCGCCTCCGCCGCGATGACTTTCAATTTCTCCGCGACGGCGACTTTGTCGCCAGCCGGGGCGTCACTCATTCCCGGTGTCCAGAAATCGTCGGTGAGGCGCGCGCAACATGCCAGCGCATTGGCCTCGTCGCCGAGGCGCGCATGGCAATCGGCCTGCTGCAAGAGTCCGAAGCCGAGGTCTTCCCATTCTCCAGGCATCATCGCTTCCGAGCGACCAAAGTCTTCAAGCGCGCGCCCATATTCGCCAAGATGTTTGTGGACCTCCGCGCGCGAAAAATAAGCGAGCGGATCAGGGTTCAGCTCCAACGACTTGTCCATGTCCGCCAGCGCACGACGAGGCTCGCCAAGCCTCATCCAGGCAAAGTGTCGATCAAAATAGGCGCGGTGGTTGCTCGGGTTCTGTTTTATCCATTCGTCGACGATCCTCAGATACTTTTGCGGATCGGACCTGCACATTTCGTGCAGGGTCTTTACTTCTTGGACCGTGCTCGGTTCTTTCATCGAGGCGTGCTCACTGTTTGATCTTCCGCTAGATCGTCGCCGCATTGCCGCCGCAACTCTCGGAAACCTGGCCGAGCATACAATCACGCAGCGTCCTGCCCATTCCCCTGGAGGCCCCCCTTCCAAGTTGGCGATTGATCTTCAAGCGCCAACAGAAGGCGAAAGCTTCCTGCCATTCCTTTACGCATTCCGGCCGACCCGGATAGGGGTTTTGGGGCAAGGTGCGCGGCAGGATGTTCGGCGTCACGAGGGGCGGCGGCAATATCTCCCAGGGAAATGGAATGGCGCCCGGGGCGGGAATATCAAAAGGGGGGAGCGGGATCGCAATCTGAGCCTGGATGTTGCCGGTGGGCCGGGAGTTCGAGCCGTCTGCCGCACCATCAGCAGGCGCAAATTGGCCGCCGACTCCATCAGGGCTGAGAGCGGGCCATCTCGGGTGCTTTGTGGGGTCCCAATCACGATTGAGAAGATCGCTGGCGTATAGTTGCTTTGCGAGATCGACGACGTCGCCGAAGGGCGGACTTGATTCGATCAGGTCCGGTGGGTCCGGGAATTTAAGTAGAAGCGTCGCGATTTGCGCATGCGCCAGATTTCCGTCGTTGAGTGCTCGGGCGATTGCCGAGATCCCTGGCATTTTGGCCGACACTGCGACCGGCATTCCATAGTTCTTGCTGAGATCGCGCGCGATTGCGTCAGCACGGCGGACTCGCCACTCGGCGCGGCCGTTGTGAGCGGGAACGCTTTCCAGCAACGGCGTTGATCCAACGAATAAGCCTTGACCAGAGCAGCGCACGCCAACGCCGGGCGACTCCGACAATCGAAAAAAGCGATCGAATATCATTTGAGAAATCTCTTGCTATCGAAAGCGCGATTATAAGTTCATGTTTTGTTCTCGTCAATAAATAATCCACCGCCGCCTCCGCCTCGCACGCAGTCAGCGGCGATCCCTGCGGATCACAAACTTCAGGCCTGACCAGAAAGCGTCGATCGCCGCCACTTTGACATCGACGAGGTCGAGCTTGAGCGCGGCGGCGCGCACGAAGCTTTCGCTGACGTCGCAAACAATGCCCGAAGTCTTTTTCGGCCAGGATATCCAGATCATGCCATCGCGTTTGATCGCCGATTGCAAAACGCCAAGCCCCGCTTCGATCTCATCGGCTCTCATGGCGAAAACATGGATCACGTCATAGGCGGCGGCGCGACCCGGAAACTCCGCCCAACGAGCTGCCGATGTGACAGAAGAAAAACCGATCGCTGCAACAACGGCCTCAAGATGATTCGGCAGCGCGATGAACCCCGCCGCCATGCCCGGCTTGTAGCCGAGCTTTTCCGATAGCGGCCTGGTGGAATAGCCCGCTTCCGGAGCCGCCTTTGCCAATGCAGCGCTCAATACACCCGCGCCTTCGGCTCGATATAGGCGATGTCATTGCTCATCGTATAAGTATGTACCGGCCGGTAGTCGATGGTCACGTTCTGCTTGTCGGAATCGATCCAGGCGAGCGTGTGCTTCATCCATTCCTTGTCGTCGCGATTGGGATAGTCTTCCCGCGCATGCGCGCCCCGGCTCTCCAGCCGATTGACCGCGCTGTCCATCGTCACTACCGCCTGGGCGATCAGATTATCATATTCCATCGTCTCGATCAGATCGGAATTCCAGATCAAGGAACGGTCGGTCACCTGAACGTCGGCGCCGGCGCGCCAGACTTCGTGGATCAGCTTCGTGCCTTCGCCGAGCACTTCGCCGGTGCGGAACACCGCGCAATTATTCTGCATCGTGCGCTGCATCCGCCCGCGCAATTCGGCAGTCGGGGTGCCGCCCTTGGCGTTGCGGAAACGGTCGAGCCGTGATAGCGAAAAATCAGCCGAATCCTTCGGCAGCTCGGCATGTTTCTCATTTGGCTCGATCAGTTCGGCGGCGCGCATCGCGGCGGCGCGGCCGAACACGACGAGATCGATCAGCGAATTCGAGCCGAGCCGATTCGCGCCATGCACCGAGACGCAGGCCGCTTCGCCGAGCGCCATCAGGCCGGGCACGATCGTGTCGGGATCGCCGCCGACTTTGGTGAGAACCTCGCCGTGATAATTGGTTGGAATGCCGCCCATATTATAATGGACGGTCGGCAGCACCGGGATCGGCTCCTTGGTGACGTCGACGCCAGCGAAAATGCGGGCGCTTTCCGAAATGCCGGGCAGCCTTTCGTGCAGGATTTTCGGATCGAGATGATCGAGATGGAGGAAGATATGGTCCTTCAGCTTGCCGACGCCGCGGCCCTCGCGAATCTCCATCGTCATCGAGCGGCTGACGACATCGCGCGAGGCGAGGTCCTTGGCTGACGGCGCATAACGCTCCATGAAGCGCTCGCCCTCGGAATTGGTGAGATAGCCGCCTTCGCCGCGCGAGCCCTCGGTGATCAGGCAACCGGCGCCGTAAATGCCGGTGGGATGGAACTGCACGAATTCCATATCCTGCAACGGCAGGCCGGCGCGCAGCGCCATCGCATTGCCGTCGCCGGTGCAGGTATGCGCCGATGTCGCCGAGAAATAAGCGCGGCCGTAGCCGCCCGTCGCCAGAACGGTGAGATGGGCGCGGAAGCGATGAATGGTGCCATCGTCCATCTTGAGGCAGACGAGGCCGCGCACGCGGCCCTCATTGTCGCGGATCAGGTCGATGGCGAAATATTCGATGAAGAATTCGCAGCGCGCCTTCAGCGCCTGACCATAGAGCGTGTGCAGGATCGCGTGGCCGGTACGGTCGGCGGCCGCGCAGGTGCGCTGCGCGATGCCTTTGCCGTAATCGGTGGTCATGCCGCCGAACGGGCGCTGATAGATCTTGCCTTCCGGCGTGCGCGAGAACGGCACGCCCCAATGATCGAGTTCATAGACGGCGGCCGGCGCATGACGGCAAAGATATTCGATCGCGTCCTGATCGCCGAGCCAGTCGGAGCCCTTGACCGTATCGTACATATGCCAGCGCCAGTCGTCGGCGCCCATATTGCCGAGCGAGGCCGATATGCCGCCCTGGGCCGCCACCGTGTGCGAGCGGGTCGGGAACACTTTCGAGATGCAGGCGGTGCGCAAGCCCGCCTGCGCGCAGCCGACGCTGGCGCGCAGGCCCGCGCCGCCCGCGCCGACGACGACGACGTCGAAACTATGATCGGTGATCGGATAGGCTTTTTGCCCGAGGGCGGGCGCGTTAGCGCCATTGGTGCCGTTCGTCGCCATGGATTCAATCAACCTTTGCTGGCGAATTCATATGGGAAGCCTCAGACGAAGCCGATGCGCAAAACCGCGTAGACGCAGGCGAGCGCCAATGCGGCGGCGAAAAACAGATTGGCCATCAGCGCCCATTCGCGCGCATGGCCATGGATATAGTCGGCGATGATCGAGCGCATGCCGATCTGCATGTGATAAATGCCGACCAGCAGGAACAGCATGACGAGAATCGCCGGAATGGGATGGCCGAGTTCGGAGCGAACGGCGTTATAATCCTTCGAGAGCAGCGAGAGGACCAGCCAGACGAAGGCGATCGTCAGCGGGATCAGCGCCACCGACGTCAGCCGCATCCGCCAATCGTCGCGCATGCCCGACCGCGCCGACCCGAGATAGCGCACTCGCCCCAGGGGCGTGCGCAGCGAGTGAGGATCGTTGGCCATCGGCGGCGGGCTCCCTAGAGTATCGCGAGCGCGAGCGCCCAGACGATGATCGTCAAGGCGAGGCTGCCGATCAGCGTTCCCGTCGCCAGCCAGTCCCGCGCGGGGGCGTCCCAGCCATAGCCGGCGTCCCAGATGAAATGCCTGACGCCGCCGAGCATGTGATGAAACAAAGCCCAGGTGAAGCCGAACAGGATGAGCCGGCCGATAATCGAATTGAGGAAACCGGAGGCGACGCCGAACGCCGCCGCATCCATCGAAGTCGCCAGCAGGAACCAGGCGAGCAGCAGCACGCCGACATAGAGCGCGCCGCCGGTGATGCGATGCATGATCGACATCGCCATCGTCATCGTCGGACGATAGATGGTCAGATGCGGCGACAACGGGCGAGCGGGCCGCGTGGCTTCTGTGGACGCCATAATCTATGCTTTCGTTTTTGCGAAATCCGCGCATTCCCCTATCGGAATCGCGCCTGGTCCGCAACAATCCGTCGACAACAGCGCGCCCGCTCAGGCTTTGGCGAGAAAAGCCAGAACTTCGGCGCGAGTCGGCGGGTCCGCGCCTCTGCGCGTACATGTAATGGCTGAGGCCGCCACCGAAAAGGCTAGCCATTTCTCGAGGTCGGCGGCGGTCGGCGCGCGCGCCCCCGCGCCCAGCGCGCCATCGGCGTCCATCGCGGCGATCAGCGCCGACATGAAGCTATCGCCGGCGCCGACCGTGTCGATGACTTCGACGATCGGCGAGGGCGCGACGAACCGCTCGCCCTGGAGATAGGCGACAGCGCCCTTTTCGCCGCGCGTCATCACGCAAAAATGTGGGCCGGCGAGCGCCCAGGCGGCGATCGAGGCTTCAGGGTCGCGATTGGGATAGAGCCAGGCAAGGTCTTCCTCGCTCGCCTTGATGAAACTGGCGAGCGCGGCCTCGCGTTCGACGATCGGCGTCACTGCTTCGCGATCCGGCGTCACCATCGGGCGAATGTTGGGGTCGAAACTGATGGTGGCGAAGCTGCGCGCGCTGGCCAGGGTCTCCGCGGTGCTCGGGCCATGCACGTGGTCGACCGCGCAAAACGAGCCGACATGCAGGTGGCGCGCGCCGGCCGGCCAGATTTTTGGAAACGGCCACACCTCATCGTAGGCGGTGGCGTCGAGATAAAACGAATAGCGCGCGCCGCTCTGCGCGGTGCCGGCCATGACGAATGCGAGCGGCGACGGTTTGGCGTCGCGCGCGACGAAGCTGAGATCGACGCCCGCCGCGACCAGCGCCGCGGCGAGGCTCTCGCCATTGGGATCTTTCGAAAGGCGGGAGACGAAGGCGGTCGGCGATCCCAGCCGGCCAAGGCCGATCGCCACATTATAGGGCGATCCGCCAAGGACGGCGTCATAGCCGTTTTTTCTGCCGGCGTCGGGGATGAGATCGATAAGCGCTTCGCCCGATATCAGGATCATGGACTGCCCCCGGCGCTGGCGTGCCCCCCAGCCTCACGCCAGCGTATAGGCGGTCTTCACGATTGTATAGAACTCGACGGCGTAGCGGCCCTGTTCGCGCGAGCCGAAGCTTGAGCCTTTGCGACCGCCAAACGGCACGTGATAATCGACGCCGGCGGTCGGCACATTGACCATCGCCATGCCGGCTTCGACATTGCGCTTGAAATGACTCGCATATTTCAGGCTGGTCGTGCAGATGCCGGCGCACAGGCCGAATTCCGTGTCATTGGCGATCGCCAAAGCGTGGTCGTAGTCATTGGCGGGGATCATCGCCGTCACTGGCCCGAAGATTTCCTCGCGGGCGACGCGCATCTTATTGTCGACGTCGGTGAACAGAGCCGGATTCATATAAAAGCCGGGCGTCGCGCGTTCGACCCGTTCGCCGCCAACCAGGAGCTTGGCGCCTTCATCGGCGCCGATGCGCAAATAGGAAAGATCCTGGTCGAGCTGGCTCTGGTCGACCACCGGTCCGATATGCGTGCCCGCCTTCAAGGCGTCATCGACCACGAGGCCCTTCATGCGCTCGGCCATCGCCTCGGCGAAACGCGCGTAAATGCCCTTGGTGACGATCAGTCGCGAGGAGGCGGTGCAGCGCTGGCCGGTCGAGAAAAACGCGCCATTGACCGCGCATTCCACGGCGTTCTTGAGATCGGCGTCGTCGAGCACGATCAGCGGATTCTTGCCGCCCATCTCAAGCTGGAACTTGCGCATGCGCTCGGCGCAGGCGGCGGCGACCTTGCGGCCGGTGGCGACCGAACCGGTGAAGGTGATGGCGTCGATGCCCTTGTGCTCGAGCATGGTCTGGCCGACCACCGAGCCGCGGCCCATCACCAGGTTGAACACGCCCTTGGGCGCGCCCGCGCGGACAATGATCTCGGCCAAGGCATGGGCCGAGCCCGGCACCAGATCGGCCGGTTTGAACAATACGCAATTGCCGAAGGCCAAAGCCGGCGCGATTTTCCAGGCGGGAATGGCGATCGGGAAATTCCATGGCGCGATGATGCCGATCACGCCGACCGCTTCGCGGGTCAGTTCGACATCGATATTGGGCCGCACGCTGGCGAGTTTCTCGCCGGGAATGCGCAAGGCTTCGCCGGCGAAGAAATCGAAAATCTGTCCGGCGCGCGTCGCTTCGCCGATCGCCTCAGGCAGCGATTTGCCCTCCTCGCGGGCCAGCAGCTTGCCGAGTTCCTCGCGCCGCGCCAGGATTTCAGTGGAGGCGCGCAGCAGAATGTCGTGCCGCTCCTGCGGACTGGTGCGCGACCAGGCGGGAAAAGCGGCTTTGGCCGCGGCGATCGCCGTCTCGACCTGGGCGGCGCTCGCATGGGCGTAAAGGCCGACGACGTCATTGGTGTTGGAAGGATTGACGTTGCGCGAGACCGCGTCGCCCTCGACCCATTCGCCAGCGATGTAATTCTTGTTGAGCGCGCTCATTTCATCTCCCCGATCGTTCCCCGCCAGCCAAACAGCTATTTGTCATACGATAAGTGAGCCCGCCAGCGCCTCAAATCAAGCCTCGCCTGGCGAGATTGCGCATGAGATGGCCGGCGCCGAATGTCCATGGCGGACAATCCTGGCAATGGCGCATGCGATTGGTCAAGCGGCCGAGCTTTCCGGCGGCGACGGTGACGATATCGCCCGGTTTGTGGGTGAAGCCCTTGCCGGGCGCATCGCGGTCGGCGACGGGCGCGAACATCGTGCCGAGGAACAGAACCGCGCCGTCGGGATATTGATGGCTGGCGCCGATCATCTGCGTGACGAGGTCGGCCGGATCGCGGCTGATCTTGGCGATCGACGAGCCGCCCTCGAGCCGGTAGCCGTCTTCGCCTTCGACGACGAGGTCGACCTGCATCGCGCGCACGTCGTCGAGCGAGAAACTGGCGTCGAACAGGCGCAGCAGCGGCCCGATCGCGCAGCTCGCATTCTGGTCCTTGGCCTTGCCGAGCAGCAGCGCCGAGCGCCCCTCCACATCCCGCAGGTTGACGTCATTGCCGAGCGTCGCGCCGACGATGCGCCCAGCCGAATTGACGGCGAGCACCACTTCCGGCTCCGGATTGTTCCAGACCGAGCCTTTGTGATAGCCGGCGTCCGCCCCATGGCCGATGGCCGCCATCGGCTGGCTCTTGGTGAAAATCTCGGCGTCCGGGCCGATGCCGACTTCCAGATATTGCGACCATGCGCCTTGCGCGATCAGCGCGTCTTTTAGACGCATGGCGGCGGGGGAGCCGGGCTTCAGCTTGGAAAGGTCGTCGCCGATCAGGCTGGTCATCTCCTCGCGGATTCTCGCCGCCGCGTTACGGTCGCCGCGCGCGCGCTCTTCGATCACGCGCTCCAGCATCGATGTCGCAAAAGTGACGCCTGCGGCCTTGATCGCCTGCAGATCGATGGGGGCGAGCAACCACGGCCGCGCTGGATCGCGCCGCGCTTGCGGCGTATTGGCGAGGACTTCGAGCAACGAGGCGAAGCGCTCCCCTTTGGCGGCGCGCAAGGACGCTGGCGGATCGGCCTGTTCGCAGAGGTCGCGGATGGTGGGAAAATCGCCGGTCACGTCGACAAGCCCGTCCGGCGTCGCGGCGACCACCGAAGGCCCGCCGAGTTCCGGTCGCCACACGCGGCCGACCAGGGCGCCCGCATAGCCATCGACCGGCAGGGTCGCCGTTTCTGTGAGATTCAATTCCTGTTGCGGCATGGTCGCTCCCGGCTGGTTCGATACGGCGGAGCCGCGTCTTGAAGGCGATACGGCGGAGGCGTGTCTTGAAGGCGAAACGGCGGAGCCGTCTTGAAGGCGAAACGGCGGAGCCTGTCTTGAAGGATTGACGCTGGCCCGCCATCTGATTAGCGTCTAACATGCTAGCTGGGAAGTCATTTGCGCAGCGCGCGCACGCGGCGGCCGACGCGCGAGGTCACTGGAGATGAGCGAGACGGAGGCGCGACGCAGCTCGAAAGCCGATCACGTCTATCGCGATCTTAAGGAATCTATCCTTTCCGGCGCTCTCGAGCCAGGGGGCGCCATCGACAAGCTGGCGTTGTGCGAGCGGCTTGGCGTTTCGCGTTTTCCGGTTTCCTCGGCCATCTCACGACTTGCCTATGAACGGCTGGTGACGATAGAGCCGCAGCACGGCTCGTTCGTCGCCAAGATCTCGATCGACGACGTGCGCGAACGCCTGTTGGTGCGGCGGGCGCTGGAATCGGAGGTCGCGGCGCAGGCGGCCGAGCGCATGCCGCGCGAAGGCGTCGAGGAACTGGAGCGAAATCTGCGCTACCAGCAGGCGGCCGTCGATGGACGCGACGTCGCCGGATTCTACGCACTGGATGTGGACTTCCACCGTCTGTTGCCCTCGCTGCTGGCGCTCGGCCATTGCGGCGAGATTCTCGACGGTCTGCGTTCGCACCTCGAGCGCGTCCGGCGCCTTTTGCTGTCGCCAGCCGGCCGCATGCCCAAGACCCTTTCCGAACATAGCATGATCGCCAAAGCGGTGATGCGCGGCGACGCCGACGGCGCCCGCGCGGCGATGCATTATCATCTGCAGCAGACGACCGACCTGTTCGAGACTTTCGCCAGGGAACGCTCGAACCTGTTCTCCAAATAACCCCCCTCGGAATCAAACAATGAGCACCCCCCGCGCTTTACGGCTCAACGCCCAGGACAATGTGATGGTCGCCGTCGACGAGATTCGCATCGGCGACGCGCCAGTAGGCGGCCCGGTCGCATCCGCCCGCGTGCCCAAGGGCCATAAGCTCGCCACCTCTCGAATCGAGACCGGCGCGCCGATCCTCAAATTCGGCCAGATCATCGGCTTCGCCTCCAAACCGATCGCGCCGGGCGAATGGGTGCACGAACATAATGTCGTGATGCATGAATTCTCGCGCGATTATCATTTCTCGGAAGGCGCCAGGCCTGAGACCATCCTGCCGCTGTCGCAGCAGGCGACATTCGAAGGCTATCGCCGCGCCAACGGCAAGGCGGGCACGCGCAATTACCTCGCCATCCTCACCAGCGTGAATTGTTCGGCGACCGTCGCGCGGCTGATCGCGCGCGAATTCGAACGCTCCGGGCGGCTCGATGATTATCCCCATGTCGACGGCGTCATTTCGCTGGTGCACGGCACCGGCTGCGGCATGGCGGCCAAGGGCGAGGGCTTCGACATTTTCAAGCGGACGCAATGGGGCTATGCGGGCAATCCCAATATCGCCGGCGTCGTGCTGGTCGGGCTCGGCTGCGAAGTGTTCCAGATCGGCCGGATGAAGGAAGAATATGGCGTCACCGACGGCGATCTCTTCCAGACCATGACCATCCAGGCGACCGGCGGCACGCGCAAGACGATCGAGGCCGGCGTCGAGCGGATCGCCGCCATGCTGCCGATCGCCGATCGGGCGCGGCGCGAGACCCTGCCCGCCAGCGAACTGATGCTGGCGCTGCAATGCGGCGGCTCGGATGGCTATTCCGGCATCACCGCCAATCCCGCGCTCGGCGCCGCCGTCGATATTCTGGTGCGCCATGGCGGCACCGCGATCCTGTCCGAAACGCCTGAGATTTACGGCGCCGAACATCTGCTGACGCGGCGCGCGGCGACGCCGGAAGTCGGCCAGAAGCTGGTCGACCTCATCCATTGGTGGGAGGATTACACCGAGCGCAACCATGGCGAGATGAACAACAATCCCTCGCCCGGCAACAAAGCGGGCGGCCTCACCACGATCCTCGAAAAATCGCTCGGCGCCGCCGCCAAGGGCGGCACGACGGTGCTCAATGACGTCTATCGCTACGCCGAGCAGGTGAAGACCAAGGGCTTCGTCTATATGGACACGCCGGGCTATGATCCGGTATCGGCGACCGGTCAGGTCGCCGGCGGCGCCAATGTGCTGGCCTTCACCACCGGGCGCGGCTCTGCCTATGGCTGCAAGCCGACGCCGTCGATCAAGCTGGCGACCAACAGCGACATGTACAGACGGATGAGCGAAGACATGGACATCAATTGCGGCGACATTCTCGATGGCGTCTCGATCGAGGAAAAGGGCCGCGAAATCTTCGAGAAAGTCCTCGCCGTCGCCTCCGGCGAGCAATCGAAGTCGGAAGCGCTCGGCTATGGCGACGCCGAATTCGTGCCGTGGCAAGTCGGCGCGACGATGTGAGCGCGGCGAACACGTGAAGACCGCTCTCCTGTTCGATCTCGACGGCACGCTCGTCGACACCGACGCTTTGCACCTCACCGCGTTTCAGACCGTGCTCGCCAAGCACGGCATCGCGCTGACCAAGGCGCAATATGTCGAGAAGATCATGGGCGCTTCCAACGCGCTGATCGGCGAAGCGTTTCTCTCGCACCTTCCGATGGCCGAGCGGGAGGCGACGATCGAGGCGAAGGAGCAGGCGTTTCGCGACATGCTCGGCCAATTGCAGCCGGTCGCCGGCGTCGCGGCGCTGCTCGATTACGCCGCCGCGCAAGGCATCCGCTGCGCCGTCGTCACCAACGCGCCGCGCGCCAATGCAACGATCGTGCTGAAAGCGCTGGGATTGGCTGATCGGTTGCCCCTGCAAATCATCGGCTCCGAACTTGCCCGCTCCAAACCGGATCCCCTGCCCTATCTGACCGGCCTGGAGAAAACCGGAACGCTCGCGGCCCATTCCGTCGCTTTCGAGGATTCGCTGTCCGGCCTGCGCGCGGCGCTCGGCGCGGGGCTCGCGGTCGTCGGCATGACGACGACGCTTGACGCGGCGACGCTGACCCGCGCCGGCGCGACGATAGCAATCGCTGACTTCAACGATTCGCGCATTCTCGAATTGATCCGCACACGAATGGCCTATACGACGGGCGCCGGTCACTGATTCTGGAGAGAAACGCCATGCGGCTTGCGCAAATCGTCGACGAAAATGACAAGCGCGCGCTGGTCGTCACCGCTCGCGGCGAAAGCCGCCTCGTCAAGGGCGCGCGCACGACCTACGAACTCGCTTTCCAGGCGATCGCGGCGGGCGCGCCGATTCGCAAGGTGATCGCCGATCGCGGAATCGGCAAGATCGTCAATCTCGCCGCCGCGCTCAAAGAAAAGCGCGTGCTCAATCCGATCGATCATAAGGACCCGGCTCATCTGATGGTCGCCGGCACCGGACTCACCCATCTCGGCTCCGCCGAAGGGCGCGACAAGATGCACAAGAATCTCGCCGATGCCGACACGCTGACCGATTCGATGCGCATGTTCAAAATGGGCCTCGAAGGCGGCAAGCCGAAAGGCGCCGAGAAGGGCGTGCAGCCTGAGTGGTTCTACAAGGGCGATGGTTCGACCCTGGCGCCGCCAGGAGGCGATCTCGTCTCGCCGCATTTCGCGCTCGATGGCGGCGAGGAGCCGGAGATCGTCGGGGTCTACGTAATCAGTCCGGAGGGCGCCCCGGTGCGGGTCGGCTTCGCGCTCGGCAATGAATTTTCCGACCATGTCACCGAGCGGCAGAACTACCTCTACCTCGCCCATTCCAAGCTGCGCGCCTCAAGCTTCGGGCCCGAGCTCCTGCTCGGCGATCTGCCCCTCGACGTGCAGGGCGCCTCGCGCATCCGCCGCGGCAAGGAAGTGCTGTGGGAAAAGCCGTTCATCTCGGGCGAGCAAAACATGTCGCATACGATCGCCAATCTCGAGGCGCATCATTTCAAATATGATCTGTTCCGCCGCCCCGGCGACGTCCATGTGCATTTCTTCGGCACCGCGACGCTTTCCTTTTCCGACGGAATCAAGCCGGAGAAGGGCGACATGTTCGAGATCGAAGCCGAGGCCTTCGGCCTGCCGTTGCGCAACCGCCTGACGATCGGCAAAGCGGCGAAGTTGAAGATGCGCGCGCTCTGAAGAGCGCGGCGAGCCCGAAGGTTGTTGTGTTTGAACCGACGCGGGAGCGGCGCCGCCGCATTCGGCGACAACCCTCCGTCGATCTCTTGGCGGCCATTTTGCGCGGAAGGAGACCGAACTCAAGGGCGGCCCCAAAAGGGGCCGTCGCCGGAGGCGATGCGCTGCGCGCACCCTTGACTTCGGTCTCCTTCCGCGCTCCGCTCCGCCCAAGAAATCAACGGAGAAATCTGATCTCGGCTTTCTCGATCGCCTCCGTCGAGGCGACAATTCCGCTTGACCCCAACCTGCCCTATTCGCCGATCTGGTCGATCTCCTTGAAACGATCGCCGTCGACGACATTGACGAAGATCACCGCGCCGGTGTTGTCGCCTTTCGCGTTCCAGGCGACGGGCTTGGCGTAGGCGACGCCCTGGAAGCGGATCGCCTTCAGCGCGGCGACGACTTCGGCCCGCGTCGGCAGGCCCTGTTTCTGCTTCGCCGCCGCTGCAATCGCTGCAATCAGCACGCGCGCGGAATCATAAGAACTCGCCGCATAATTGTTGATCGGGCCGTATTTGGCGGTATAGGCCGCGGCGAATTCGGCCGAGCCGGGGACTTTGCCGAGCGCCGGCGCGGCCGAGAGAATGCGCACGCCCTCGCCTTTACCTGCTGCGCCCTGGCTCGGCGCGATGAAGCCCTTCACGTCCCAGCAGCCGTCGCCGCAGGCGAACAATTGATTGACGCCTTCCTCGCGCATCTCCTTCAGGATTGGCGCGCCCTCACGCATGCCGCCGAAGAAGACGACGTCGAAGTCGCTGGGAAAGGCTTTGACGAGGCCGCCAAACTGGGTATCGCCGACCTTGATCGCGTCGCGCGCAGCGATCGCGCCGCCGGCCGCTTCGAAACCTTTGGAGAAGGCGTCGGCGAGCCCTTTGCCATAAGGCGTCTGGTCATCGATGACGATCGCGCGTTTCTTGCCCATCTTGTCGATCAGATAGCGCGCGAGACCCGGCCCCTTGCGGTCGTCGCGGTTGGTGAGGCGGAAAACATTGGCGAGGTCGTTCTCCGTCACGCCGGGGTTTGACGACATCGGCGTGATCATCGCGAGGCCGCAGCCCGCGTAGATTTTCGACGCCGCAATGGTGACGCCTGAATTGACGTGGCCGACCACCCCGAGCACGCCGGGCGCATCGCAGAAGCCCTTGGCGACCGCCTCGCCCTGTTGATTGTTCGCAATATCGTCGGCGGCGTCGGCGATGATCTTGGCGCCGAGAATTCCGCCGGCCGCATTGGCCTCCGCCACCGCCAGATCGACCGCCTGACGCATTTCGACGCCGAATGTCGCCGAGCCGGTCGTCAGAGGACCGCCGACGCCGATGTGGATTTCGCCGCCGGCGAGCTGCGCCAAGGCTGACGGCGCATTAAATGCCGGAGCCGCGAGGATGGCGAGCAGGCCAAAGGCTCGAAGAAGGAAAGGCGCGCGTCTCATTCTAACCTCCAAACCGATGTTGAGGAGTTAGAGCGGAGATTAGTCGACGAGGCTTAACTGGTAAAGCTGATTTTGAAGGTTATTGCAGTCTCTTGCCGCCGGGTGCCGACAGCATGGGAGCGCGGGCGTCCGCGCCTGCTCCTGCCAGGATCACAAACGGAAAGAGGCCGCCGGCACGGTCGCGACTCTGCTCAATAGCCCCGCTTCCGGTCGACGACATGGCGCAGCGGCTCGCCGCGCTCATGGGCGGCGATCTGGTCGACGATCGCGCGCAGGATCGTATCCGGAGTCGAAATCGCCGCGTTATGCGGGCTGATCGTCACGCGCGGATGACGCCAGAGCGGCGAGGCCTCAGGCAGCGGCTCGACCTCGAAGACATCGAGCGAGGCCGCCTTCAGGACGCCGCCCTCAAGCGCCGCCAGAATATCCGCCTCGACCTGCAAGCCGCCGCGCCCCGCATTGAGCAGGATCGGCCCGCCAAGGCGGCTGTCCCGCGCCAGCTTCGCGAACAGGCTGCTATTGAGCATGCCGCGCGTCTGCGGCGTCAGCGGCAGCAGCGCGACGAGAATATCGGTGCGCGCAAGCATCGCATCGAGCCCATCCTCGCCGTGGAAACAGGCGATGCCGTCATGGTCGCGCCTCGTCCGGCTCCAGCCGGCGACATCGAAGCCGATCAATGCAAGTTTGCGCGCGGCATCGGCGCCCAGCACGCCGAGGCCGAGAACGCCGACGCGGATTTCGGCGGCGGCCGGCTGTTCGACGTCCTCATCCCAGATCTGCTGATCCTGTTGCCAATCGTACATGCGCTGCTGACGGTGATGAAGAAGCGTGTGGAGCACCACCCATTCGCTCATCCGGTCGCGCAGATCCGTATCGACCATGCGCACGAGCGGGACATCGGGAAGCTCAGAATCGTGAAACAAATGATCGACGCCGGCGCCGAGCGAGAAGATAGCCTTCAGATTCGGCAGGCCGGCGAAGGCGCCCGGACCATGCCGCCAGCTCAGGGCGTAATCGACGGCCGACCGGTCAGCGATCGTCTCCGGAGTGACGATGGCGCGGTCCGGAAGCAGCGCCCGCAACCGTTCCAGCCAGGGCTGAGGATCCCAATCATTGATGGCGATGAGGATGGTCACGGCGCGCCGGCGATGCGCTCGATGACGGGATCACGACGCGGCGGCGGCGCATCGCCGATGCGATAGGCGGCGGCGAGTTGTTTCGCCGCGGCCTCCGCATGCGCGGCGTCGCGCGCATGGACGAGGCCCAGCGGCGCCTCGGCGGAAACCTCCGCGCCGAGACCGGCAAGCCGGGTGAAGCCGACGGCTGGATCGATCGCATCGGCGGCCCGGCTGCGCCCGCCGCCCAGTGCGACTACCGCCATGCCGATCCCTCGCGCGTCGATCGCCGCGACGAAGCCCGTTCGGGCCGGCGGCGCCGCGACGACGACCGGCGCGACCGGTAGCAGTTTGCGCGAGTGGCTCAGAAAGTCGCTCGGGCCGCCGAGCATCGCCACCATGCGCTCGAAACGCTCGGCGGCGGCGCCGCTCGCCAGCGCGCGCTCCATTTCCGTCCGGCCGAGCGTCGCGCTCTCGGCGAGCCCGCCGAGCGCCAGCAATTCGCCGCCAAGCGCGACCGTCACGGCATGCAGCCTGGGATCGCGCGCCGCGCCGGTGAGATAATCGACGGCGTTCTGCACCTCCACCGCATTGCCCGCCGCGCTGGCGAGCGGCTCGTTCATGTCGGTGATGAGTGAAGTCGTCGGCAGGCCGGCGCCGGTGGCGACATGAGCGAGGCTTTTCGCGAGATCGCGCGCGCCCTCGAGGCTCGCCATGAAAGCTCCCGAACCTGTCTTGACGTCCATCACCAGCCCCTGCAGGCCGGCCGCCAGTTTCTTCGACAGGATCGAGGCGGTGATCAGCGCGATCGACTCGACCGTCGCCGTGACATCGCGGATCGCATAAAGGCGCTTGTCGGCCGGCGCGAGATCGGCGGTCTGGCCGATGATCGCGCAGCCAGCCTCGGCGACGGTGCGGCGGAACAGGGCAAGGTCGGGCTGGGCGACATAGCCGGGGATCGAATCGAGCTTGTCCAAAGTGCCGCCGGTATGGCCAAGCCCGCGTCCTGAAATCATCGGCGTGAAGGCGCCGCAGGCGGCCAGCATCGGCGCCAGCATCAGGCTGACATTATCGCCGATGCCGCCCGTCGAATGTTTGTCGAGGATCGGACCGGGCAGGCGCGCTTCGCGCCAGTCGAGCACCGAACCCGAGCGCATCATCGCGCGGGTCAGCGCGACGCGCTCGTCGAGGTCCATCCCCTTGAAGAACACCGCCATCGCGAAAGCCGCGGCCTGGCCTTCGGTCACCGCGCCGGAAGTCAGCCCGGCGATGAAGCCCTCGATCTCGGCGGCGCTGAGCGCCTCGCCGTCGCGTTTGCGGCGGATGATTTCCTGCGGCAGCATCAGGCGCGCGCCGGATCGGACGCGCGCACGAAAGCGCGCAGCAATCGCTTGAATTTGGCCGAGCCTTCGGCGGCCACTTCCTTGGTCTCGGCATGGGTCGGGTCGCCGCCCGCCAGGCCGGCCCCGAAATTCGTCACCAGCGACACAGCGAGACAGCGCAATCCGTGCAGGCGCGCCAGAATGACCTCGGGGACGGTCGACATGCCGACGAGATCGGCGCCGAGAATTTTCGCCGCGCGGATCTCCGCCGGCGTCTCGAAGCTCGGCCCGGAAAACCACATATAGACGCCCTCATGCAATTCTATTTGGCCGTCCTGGGCGGCGTGTCTGAGGACGCCACGCAAATCGGCATCATAGGCATTGGTCATCGGCACGAAGCGATCGTCGGAATGGCGGCCGATCAGCGGATTGGCGCCGGCGAAATTGATATGGTCGGTAATGGAGACGAGCGCCGGCGGCGCCCATTCGCTGCGCAACCCGCCGGCAGCATTCGTGAGGAACAAAGTCCGGCCGCCCAGCCGCTTGAACGTCTCGATGGCGACGGCCATCGCGTTGGGATTGCCGCGTTCGTAATAATGGCCGCGCCCTTGGAACAAAGCGACGCGCCTGCCCTCGAGCGCGCCGACGACCAACCGGCCGGCATGGCCCGACACGGTCGGCACGGGAAAGCCGGGCAGGTCTTCGTAAGCGATCGATACTGCGCCCTCGACTTCGTCGGCGAGCGAACCGAGGCCCGAGCCGAGGACGATGCCGAGACCAGCAAATTCAGCGATGCCGCGCTGGCGCAGGATGGCGACGGCTTTATCGACGTCAGTCGTCATGGCGGTTCACGATCGCAAATTTTCCGGGCCGAAGGAATAGGGCAGCAGTTCGGCGAGCGATAGCGTCAGGCGCAGGCCATCAGGCCCCGCAATGTGCACAGGCGTCTCGGCGGAAGCGAATTCGCGAATGCGCTGGCGGCAGCCGCCGCAGGGCGTGCACAGGCCTTCGCCGTCGCCGATCACCAGCATTTCCGCGATGCGCCGCTCGCCGGCCAGCGCCATCGCGCTGATTGCGCCGGCCTCGGCGCAGGCGCCTTGGGGATAGGCGGCGTTTTCGACATTGCAGCCCGCAAAAATCGCGCCCGACGGCGTGCGCAACGCGGCTCCGACATTGAAATGCGAATAGGGCGCATAGGCCCTGGCTTGCGCAGCCTTGGCGGCGTCGAATAAAGCCGCGATCGCCGCTTCAGCGCTCTTTGACATAGGGAATTCCCGAGGCTTTGGGCGGGATCGCCTTGCCGATGAAGCCGGCGAGCAGGATCACCGTCAGCACATAGGGCAGCGCTTCGATCGCCTGCACGGGGACTTCGCCGATGCCGGGGATGACGAAGCCCTGCAGGCGGATCGACAGAGCGTCGAGGAAGCCGAACAGCAGGCAGGTGGCGAGCGCCGGCATCGGGCGCCATTTGGCGAACACCAGCGCCGCCAGCGCAATGAAGCCCTTGCCGGCGCTCATGTGCGGCTGGAAATAGGCGGCCTGGGCGACCGACAGATAGACGCCGGCAAGGCCGACAAGAACGCCGCAGATCACCACCGCGCCGTAGCGCAGGGCGCGCACGGAAATTCCGGCGGTGTCGACGGCGGCGGGATTCTCGCCGACCGCGCGCAGGCGCAGGCCGAAGCGCGTCTTGTAGAGGACCCAATAGGTGATCGGCGCCAGCGCGAAGGCGGCATAGGTGATGAGATCATGGCCGGAAATCAGGTGCTGGTAGATCGGCCCGAGGATCGGCACGTCGGCGAGGCTCTGCGCGAACGGCAGATCGATCGCATTGAACATCGCGGAATCTTCGAGCTGGGGCGTACGGCCGCCCTGGCCCCAGAGCGCATTGCCGACCAGCGCCGTCATGCCATCGGCGACCATGTTGATCGCCGTGCCCGAGACGATCTGGTTGGCGCGCTGGTCGATCGAGGCGTAGCCATGAATGAGCGAGACGACGATGGTCGAGAAGACGCCGGCGAGAAGGCCTGCCCAGGCGCTGCCGGTCATGGTGGCGATAGCGGCGCCGGCGAAGGCGCCGGTCAGCATCTTGCCCTCGAGCCCGATGTCGACAATGCCCGAGCGCTCCGACCACAGGCCCGCGAGGCAGGCGAGGATCAGAGGCACGGCGAGCCGGATGCCGGAGCCTAAGATCACAATCGTGGCGTCAAAGGCCTCCAACTTGGCTCACCCTCGCTCGGCGGCAGGCGCGCCGGCCGGCCGCGCTGCGAATTTCGCCAGCAGGCTCGCCAGCGGCTTGCGGAACATATGTTCGAGCGCGCCGGCGAACAACACGACGAGACCCTGGATGACGACGATCATGTCGCGGCTGATTTTCGGCTTGTCGAAGGCGAGTTCGGCGCCGCCCTGATAGAGCATGCCGAACAATATCGCCGCCAGAACGATTCCCGCCGGATGGGCGCGGCCCATGAGCGCGACTGCGATGCCGACAAAGCCGAAGCCGCCCACATATTCGAGGATCAGCCGATGCTGCTCGCCGAGGATGACATTGACCGCCAGGCCGCCCGCCAGAGCGCCGGACATCAGCGTGGTGATGATGGTGATGCGCGCCGGCGATATGCCGCCATAAATGGCGGCGGTCGGATTGGCGCCGACGGTGCGGATTTCAAAGCCGAGACGCGTGCGCCAGATCAGGAACCACATCCAGACCGCGGCGATCAACGCCAGAAAGAACGACAGGTTGAGCGGCGTCACCGGCCATTTGACGCCGACGGAGAGCAGCAGCGCATGAAGTTGGGGAACCCAGCCGCCGGGCGGGAAAACATGGGTTTCCGGATTCATCTGGCTGGGCTCGCGCAGCACCCGCACCAGGAGATAGCCCATGAACGCGGAGGCGATGTAATTGAACATGATGGTCGTGATGACGATATGGCTGTCGCGCTTGGCCTGGAGGTAGCCAGGAATGGCGGCGAAGGCCGCGCCGAACAAGGCGGCAGCGGCGATCGCCACGACCATCAGGGTGTAGCCGGGCAGAAAGCCGAGATAGAGGCAGGCGAGCGCCGCGCCAAGGCCCGCCACATAGGCCTGGCCCTCGACGCCGATGTTGAACAGCCCCGCCTGAAAACAGATCGCGACGGCGAGCCCGGTGAAGATGAAACTGGTGGCGTAATAGAGCGTGAAGCCGATGCCTTCGAGATCGCCGAGCGCGCCGCCGAGCAGCAGTTTCACCGCTTCGAACGGATTCTCGCCGATCGCGGTGACGACAAGGCCCGAGATGATGAAGGCGGCGCCGACATTGATCAGCGGGATCAGCCCGACATCGGCCCAGCGGGGAAGTTCGGTGGGGCCGCTCATGCCGCATGCTCGCTGACGCCGGCCATCAACAGGCCGAGATCCTGTTGGTTGGTATCCTCCGGGCGCCGCTCGCCGGTGATGCGCCCGGCGCAGACGACGAGGATACGGTCCGACAGCGCCATGATCTCGTCGAGCTCGACCGATACCACCAACACCGCCTTGCCGGCGTCGCGCAACGCGACGAGGCGCTTGTGAATGAATTCGATGGCGCCGATATCGACGCCGCGCGTCGGCTGGCCCACCAGGATCACATGCGGATTGCGCTCGATCTCGCGCGCCAGCACGATTTTCTGCTGATTGCCCCCCGAGAAATTCGCCGTCTTGAGCAGCGGGGCGCGCGGACGGATGTCGAACGCCTCCATCTTCTGCGCCTCGTCGGCGACGATGGCGGCGCGGTCAAACAACAGGCCGCCTCCGTAAACCTTGTCATCCTGGAAGCCGAGCATCGCGCTCTCGCAGGCCTGGAACGGCATGACGAGGCCCATGCGATGGCGATCCTCGGGCACGTGCGAAACGCCGAGCGCGCGCATGCCTTTCGGGCTTTGCCGATCCGGCGGCGGCAGTTCGCCATTGAGGAGGATTTCGCCCGACGCCAGCACGCGGATGCCGGCAAGCGCTTCGAGCAGTTCCGACTGGCCATTGCCGGCGACGCCGGCAATACCGACGATCTCGCCCCGACGCAGCGCGAAGGACATGTTGTCGACGCGGGTGACGCCGCGATCGTCGCGCACCACGAGATTGCGCGCTTCCAGCGCGATCTCGCCGGGATGGGCGACGCTCTTTTCGATGCGCAGGATGACCTTGCGGCCGACCATGGCGTCGGCAAGCTCTGGCGGCGAGGTTTTCGCCGTCTCGAAAGTCGCCACCATTTCGCCGCGCCGCATGACGGAGACGCGATCGGTGAGGCGCATGATTTCGCGCAGCTTGTGGGTGATGAAAATGACCGTCTTGTTCTGGGTCTTCAAGAGACTCAGCATTTCGAACAATTGATCGGCCTCGGCCGGCGTCAGCACGGCGGTTGGTTCGTCAAGGACCAATATTTCGGCGCCGCGAATCAGCGCCTTCAAAATCTCGACGCGCTGCTGCAGTCCGACCGACAATTCGCCGACGATGGCGTCGGGGTTGACTTCGAGGCCATATTCGCGCTCGAGCTCGGCGAGCTTGGCGCGAACCTCCTGAGCGCCGCGCGCCAGCAGAGCGCCGCCCTCGGCGCCCAGCATGACATTTTCCAGAACCGTCAGCGGCTGCACCAGCATGAAATGCTGATGCACCATGCCGATGCCATGGCTGATCGCCTCGCGCGACGAGGAAATGCGCACCGGCGCGCCATTGACGCGAATTTCGCCGGCGTCCGCTTCATAGAAGCCGTAGAGGATCGACATCAAGGTCGACTTGCCGGCGCCGTTCTCGCCGACGATGCCGTGGATGATTCCGCGCTCGACGCGCAGGTTCACGTTGCTGTTGGCGTGAACCGCGCCGAATCGTTTGTCGATGCCGATGAGCTCGATGGCGGGCGCCTGGCCGCGGGCCTCATCTGTCACGCAAGCCCCCCAAGGCTCTGTGGATGGAATGCGTTTCCGATCGCCGAGGGTCTCGCCCCGGTTTTATTCTGAGAAGCGCCCCCGCGGCACATCGGGCCGCGGGGGCGCGTTCGTTCAACCGCCGCGGCTCAGATCGGGCACTTGTTGTCGGACATATAATCGTGGATCTGGATCTTGCCGGCGACAATGTCGGCGGAAGCCGCGTCGACCGCCTTCTGGGTATCCGGGGTGATCAGCGCCTTGTTGTTGTCGTCGACCGCGTAACCGACGCCGCCTTCCTTGATGCCGAATACATTGAAGCCGGCCTTCCAGGACCCTTCCTTGGCGGTGTTGAAGAAATTATAGGTGGCGACATCGACGCGCTTCAACATCGAGGTCAGCACTTTGCCGGGGAACAGGCCGTTCTGATTGGAATCGACGCCAATGCCGAGCTTGCCGGCGTCGGCGGCGGCCTTCAGCACGCCCTGGCCGGTAGCGCCCGCGGCGGCGTAGACGACATCCGCGCCGCGGCCGATCTGCGATTTGGCGAGTTCGCCGCCCTTGACCGGATCGTTCCAGGCCGCCGGCGTCGTGCCCGTCATATTGGCGAACACTTCGTCCTTGGCGTTGACGTATTTCACGCCCTGGGCGTAGCCGCATTCAAATTGCGAAATCAGTGGAATGTCCATGCCGCCGACAAAGCCGACCTTGCCCGTCTTCGACGTTTTGGCGGCGATCACGCCGACCAGGAACGAACCTTCCTGCGCCTTGAACAGCATGGACTGAACGTTGGGCTTGTCGACCACCATGTCGATGATGCCGAATTTGGTGTCCGGGAATTCGGCGGCGACCTTGTCAAGCGCCGACGCCCAGGCGAAGCCGACGGTCAGGATCGGGCTGAAACCGTCCTTGGCGAATTTGCGCAAGTCCTGCTCGCGCTGCGCATCGTTCTGGATTTCGAGATCGCGAAATTCGATGCCGGTGTCCTTCTTGAATTTCAGCGCGCCGTTATAAACGCCTTCGTTGAAGGATTTGTCGAACTTGCCGCCGAGGTCATAAATGACGGCCGGCTTGATGTCCGCGGCCAGGGCGCTCGATGCCAGGAGCGCCAGACCAAACGCCGCGCTCATTCCCGAAGCCAGATACGCTGATTTCCAACTGATCATGCCATCCCCCGATTCCTGTATTGTCGACCGCGCATTGCAATAAGAATGCCAAACAACGCCGCGCAGTTAAACGGCCTGGCGAGAAGTCTTGACCAATTGGTCAAAACGATTGCTTGGCTCCCCGGCGAAGTCAAGCGAATTTGTCGAACCTTCGTCGCGATTTGGAGCCGCCGTCCGCGCGCCGACGAAGAATGAAATTGTCAGTCAAATAGAACCGACACGCTTTCCTCCTTGGCGATGCGGGCGATCGCCTCGCCAATCAGCGGCGCGATCGAAATGACGCGGATGTTCCGCGCCACGCGCACCGCCTCGGTCGGCGCGATCGTGTCGGTCAGCACCAGCTCTTTCAGCTTGGACGCGGCGATACGGGCGACGGCGCCGCCCGACAGAACGCCATGGGTGATATAGGCGGAGACGCTCAACGCGCCCTTGTCGAGCAGCGCGTCGGCCGCGTTGCATAAAGTGCCGCCGGAATCGACGATATCGTCGAGCAGGATGCAGTGACGATTGCGCACATCGCCGATGATGTTCATCACTTCGGACTCGCCGGCGCGCTCGCGTCTCTTGTCGACGATGGCGAGCGGCGCATCGAGGCGTTTGGCGAGGGCGCGCGCGCGCACCACGCCGCCAACGTCGGGCGACACCACCATCATTTCGGCGACCGCCTCACGCGCCTGAATGTCGCGCACCATGGTCGGCGCGGAAAACAGATTGTCGGTCGGGATATCGAAAAAGCCCTGGATCTGGCCGGCGTGGAGATCGACGGTGAGGACGCGGTCGGCGCCGGCGCGGGTGATCAGATTGGCGACGAGCTTGGCGGAGATCGGCGAGCGCGGCCCGGGTTTGCGATCCTGACGGGCGTAGCCGAAATAGGGCATGACGGCGGTGATGCGCTGCGCCGAGGCGCGCCGCAGCGCGTCGATCATGATCAGCAGCTCCATCAGATTGTCATTGGTCGGATAGGAGGTCGACTGGATGATGAACGTGTCGCGGCCGCGCACGTTTTCCAGGATTTCCACGAATATTTCGAGATCAGCGAAACGGCGCACGTGGCATTTGGTGAGCGGTTCGCCGAGATAGGCGGCGATCGCTTCGGCGATGGGGCCGTTTGAATTGCCCGCCAGTATTTTCATCGCGCCGATCATTCAGGAAATCCCCAGCCAGCAATCGCCGTTCATCGAGACAAAAGCGTCATAGCAGCCGGGTCGGCGGCAAACAACATTTCAGGACAGAGGCTCGCAACGCAGGCGCTTCAATTGACCGGCGCATAGCCCAGGGGCTTTGCTTCCGACACGGTCAGCGGCTGCGTCGCCGCCGCCGGCGCGCGCACGGCGGCGATCGCCTCGGGCGTATTGGACAGGAATGCGGCGAGATCGTCGGCGCTTTTGGCGGCAATACTGGCCAGAGCCGCCTCGCCCACGATGCGCCAGGGATCGGCGCCGTCGCCCTTCACCTCGATGGCGTCGTCGACGCGCTGGGTGCGTTGTTTGTCCTTGTTGAAAACGTCCCAGACGTAATCCACCTCGGCTCCATCGGCCGTTTGAGAGGCCGAGAGATAGCCGCGCACGAGATAGCGCGCCTTTTTCGCATCGGCGATGACGATGTCATGCGCCGCCGCTTCCCGCGCCATGATTTGCGAAAAACTGGCTGAAATCGCCGCCGGCGGACCATCGACCGAGACGAAAGCGACGCTGGCGCCGGCGAGACTGACGTCCGGGCGGCGCGTGAATTGCGCATGCGCTTCTGGTTTCGGCGCAAGCTCGGCCGCCGTTTCGACGCAGCCGGAAAGCAGGACGGCCGATCCTAGCGCCGCGAAAGCCGCGCCAGCGCGCCGACCACGATGGGCTGGAAGAAAAAGCGCCAACACAAAAGCCTTAATTTTCACCAAACGATCAAACAGCTACCCCTATTTCACGATCAGGTCCAGATCGGGGGCGTTGATCGGCTCGGCGCGCTCGGCGCCGATGAGCGAGGTTCGCCCCAGGCACATCGCCGTCCGGCTGTCGCTGTCCATCAGGATCATGTGCAGGAAATAGACCTGCGACGGGGCGAGGATGAATTCATTGCCCTCATAAAACATCGGCGAATCCATCCAGGACGGCGTGAATTTGGCGCCGAGCGCATAGCCACAAGCGTTGAGCCGATGACGAGACAGGCCATGCGCGTCAAGGACGCGGGCATGCGCAGAGAAGACGTCGCCGGCGGTGCGGCCCGGGCGCAGCTCCGCCTCGCAGGCGTCCAGCGCCGCGCGCGCGGCTTCATGATAGGCGCGATGCAGCGCGCTGGCGCGCCCGACGATGTGGGTGCGCATGATCGCGGCGTGATAATGGCGATAGACGCCGGCGAATTCGAGCGTGAGCTGATCGATTTCGTCGAGCTTTCGCCGCCCGGTCTTATAGCGGCACAGCAGCGCATCGGCGCCCGAGCCGATGATGAATTCATTGCCGGGATAATCGCCCCCGCCGGCGAATATCTCATTGTGCATCGCCGCCAGGATCGCCCCTTCGTCGACGCCGGCGGCGGTCCGCTCGATCGCCGCGCGGTCGGCAAGATCGGAGAGCCGCGCCGCCTCGCGCACGAAGGCGATCTCGGCGTCCGATTTCGTCACCCGCAATTGCGCCACGAGCCGGGAGGCGTCGACGAGTGTCGCCAGGCCGTCGAGCGCGCGTTCGAGCGCCAGGCCGTTGGCATGGGTGAGGCCATAGCTGTCGTTTTCAACGCCGAGCCGGCCGCGGACGCCGAGGTCCTCGAGCATCGTCCCGAGATCGCGGGCCGGATCGGCGTCGGCGCCGTCCCTCCAGATGCGAATGTCCGAAATGTCGGACGTATGTTGCGCCTGCCGCAAATCCGCCGAGCGCGTCAGCAACGCGCTGCGGCCGTCGGCGCCAAAATAGAGGCATTGAAAGAAGCAGAAGCCGAATGTGTCGTAGCCCGTCAGCCAGAACAGGCTTTCCTGGGCGAACAGCAGCATGCCGTCGAGGCCCCGCTCCGCCATCGCCGACTGGAGACGTTTTTTGCGCGCCGACATTTCGTCGGCTGAGAAATGGACGGGCACGATGCCTCTTTGTTAAATAAAAATGAGCAGGATTGGTCGTTCGACATCTGGCATAGACGATGCCGATCGTCAAAATCGCCCGGTCATGGGAGCGCGCCGCGATTTCGAAGGAGACAACGATCTTCCAGCGCTTGCAACGCCCTGGACGGCAAGCGTCCTCCGGCATAGCGGCGAGTGCGCCGCCGCCGCGCGCATGGCAATTGGACCGATCCTTTCCGCTGTGGATGCGAGCGTTCGTGCGCGGACGCGAAAGCGGATTGCTGGCGATCGCCGCCATCATCGGCGCGCTCAGCGGCCTTATTGTCGCGGCGATGAGCGCGGCCTCGCAGAAAATGCACGAAATTCTCTTCCAGATCCCCAATGCCGCGTTTCTCAGCATCTCCGCCGTCCAGCAGTCCTGGCGCATCATCGTCATTCCGGTCGCCGGCGGCGCAATCCTCGCCATTCTCGGGCTGTGGGCGAAGGAAAGGTTCCGCGGCCGGCTCGCCGACGCGATCGAGGCCAATGCGCTGCATGGCGGCCGGCTGTCGACGCGGGGAAGCCTGTATATCAGCCTGCAGACGCTGATTTCCAACGGGTTTGGCGCCTCGGTCGGATTGGAGGCCGCCTATACCCAGATGTGCGGCATGATCGCCTCGCTCATCGGGCGCGGGCTTGGCGCGCGCCGCGTCGACATGCGGCTGCTGGTCGGCTGCGGCGCGGCGGGCGCGATCGCCGCCGCCTTCGATGCGCCGCTCGCCGGCGCCTTCTACGCCTTCGAGGCGGTGCTGGGCGCCTATAGCGTTTCCTCGCTGATGCCGGTTGCGATCAGCGCGGTGCTGGCGACCGCGGTCGCCGACCGGCTGCTGGTTCACAAACCGGTGCTCGGCCAGGCGCTTGCCGCGATAGCGACCCCGACGCTGGCCGCGCACGCCATCGTCATCGCCTTCGGCGCCGCGGCGGCGAGCGTCGTGCTGATGGAAGGCGTGGCTTTGGTCGAGCGCGCCTTTGAGAAGCTGTCGTGTCCCAAAAACCTCCGCCCGCTCGCCGGCGGCCTGCTGGTCGGCGGCCTCGGGCTGCTCGGACCGGAAGCGCTCGGCGCCGGCCATGGCGCGCGCGCCATGGTTTTGACGAGCAATCTGATGGTGACGCAGCTCCTCTTCATCCTCGCGCTGAAGGGACTCGCCTCCGCGATTTCGCTTGGCGCGGGATTTCGCGGCGGCCTTTTTTTCGCGTCGCTGCTGATCGGAGCGTTGGTCGGCCGCCTCTATGGCGAAAGCCTCGACGCGCTTTCGCCCCTGATGGCGGTCGATCCGACGCTGCTGTCGATCCTCGGCATGGCCGCCGTCGGGGCCGGCATTATCGGCGCCCCGCTGGCGATGACCTTTCTGGCGCTCGAGGCGACGGCGGATCTTCGCATCATGGTGGCGGCCTTGCTCGCCAGCGCGCTCAGCGGCCTGATCGTGCGCGAGACTTTCGGCTATTCCTTCGCCACCTGGCGCTTCCATCTGCGCGGCGAGGCGATTCGCGGCCCCCAGGACGTCGGCTGGGTGCGCGATCTCAAAGTGGCGCGGTTGATGCGCAAGGATTTCCGTGTGGTCGCCGCCGATCGCACGATTGGGGCCGCCCGCATCCTGTTTCCCGTCGGAATCGCCAAGGAATTGTTCCTCACCGACGCCAACGAGGCCTATGTCGGCGTCGTGCTGGTCAGCGATCTGCATGCAGTGGAATCGGAAGATGCCGCGACGGTGGATTCGCTCGCGCATTGGGGCGAGGATTTTCTCCTTCCCCAATCGACGATTCGCGCCGCCCTCGACCTGTTCGAAAAAAGCGAGGCCGACGTGCTTCCCGTCCTCGCCGACGCGCAATCGCGCCGGATCGTCGGGCGATTGTCGGAAGCCCATGCCTTGCGCGAATATGGCCGCGAACTCGAGAAGCGCAATCGCGAGCTGATCACCCGCTGAAACCAGCTTTTCAAAGCGCGCTTCAGCGCCTAAATCAGCGCTATCATGAAGGACGCGCCCAAGGACCAGCCGATCGTCGACCAGCCCCCATTGGACGGGCCGGAGGAGGACGAGGAGGACGAAGCCCTCGCCAGCGTCGATCTCGACCTCGAGCAGGGGGATGCCGAGCCAGGTTCGCTGGCGCGCGGCGCGGAAGTCATCAAATCCTTCTGGCGCCATGCGCCGAACGGCCCCGGCGTCTATCGCATGTTCGCCGAAAGCGGCGAAGTGCTCTATGTCGGCAAGGCGCGCAGCATCAAGAAGCGCGTCGCCAGCTATATCAGGCCCGAGCGACAGTCGACGCGCATCGCGCGCATGGTCGCGCAGACCGCCTCAATGGTGTTCGTCTCGACGGAGACCGAAGCCGAAGCGCTGCTGCTCGAGGCCAATTTCATCAAGCAGATGAAGCCGCGCTACAATGTGCTGCTGCGCGACGACAAGAGCTTTCCCTATATTCTGATCACCGGCGACCACGAGGCGCCGCAACTTCTCAAGCATCGTGGCGCGAGGACCGGCAAGGGCAATTATTTCGGCCCCTTCGCCAGCGCCGGCGCCGTCCATCGCACGCTGAACGCGCTGCAGCGCGCCTTTCTGCTGCGCACCTGTTCGGACAGCTATTACGAGAACCGCACGCGCCCCTGCCTGCTCTACCAGATCAAGCGCTGCTCGGCGCCCTGCACCGGCGAAATCTCAATTGCCGATTATGCCGGGCTTGTCGGCGAGACCCGCGATTTTCTGTCCGGGCGCAGCCGTTCGATCCGCCACCGGCTCGCCGCCGAAATGGAGGAGGCGGCCGAGGTTCTGGCGTTTGAGAAAGCCGCGCGCCTGCGCGACCGCATCGCCGCGCTTTCGGCGATCCAGGGCGAGCAGAGCATCAATCCGAAGAGCATTCCGGAGGCCGACGTCTTCGCCGTGGCGGAGGAGGCGGGGCAGTTCTGCATCGAAGTGTTCTTCTTCCGCACCTATCAGAACTGGGGTAACCGCGCCTATTTTCCGCGCGCCGACCGCAGCCTCGGCCCGGCCGACGTGCTCGATGCCTTTCTCGCCCAGTTCTATCTGGAGCGCCCGGCGCCGCGGCTGGTTCTGCTCTCGCACAATATCGAAAGCCACGACGCGCTCCGCGAGGCGTTGAGCGTGCGCGCCGGCCACCGCATCGCTATCGGCGCACCACAACGCGGCGAAAAACGCGAATTGGTGGAGAATGCGATGCGCAATGCGCGCGAGGCTTTGTCGCGCAAGCTCGCCGACACGGCGACGCAGGAGAAACTGCTGACCTCGCTCGGCGCCGCCTTCGGCGTCGATCATCCGATCCGCCGCGTCGAAGTGTTCGACAATTCCCATATCATGGGGACCAATGCGATCGGCGCGATGATCGTCGCCGGCGCCGACGGCTTCGTGAAGAACCAGTACCGCACCTTCAACATCAAGAGTACGACGCTCACCCCGGGTGATGATTATGCGATGATGCGCGAAGTTCTGGGGCGGCGCTTCGCGCGCCTCGCCGGGCCAGGCGATGGCGAGCCGCCGCCGGCGGAGGCTTCGGGCGCTTTTCCCGAAAGGCCTGATCTCGTGCTGGTCGATGGCGGGCGCGGACAATTCGAAGAGGCGCGTCAGATTTTCGCCGAACTGGGCATCACCGACATTCGCCTCGCAGCGATCGCCAAAGGCCCGGATCGCAACGCCGGACGCGAGACTTTCTTCGTCGAGGGCCGCGAACCGTTCCGGCTGGCGCCGCGCGATCCGGCGCTTTATTTCGTGCAGCGGCTGCGCGACGAGGCGCATCGCTTCGCGATCGGCACGCATCGCGCCAAGCGCAAGAAGGAATTCGTCAAAAGCCCGCTCGACGAAATCGCCGGCATCGGCCCGGCGCGCAAAAGGGCTTTGCTCAACGCTTTCGGCACCGCCAAGGGCGTGGCGGGCGCCGGTCTCGTCGATCTCGAAAAGGCGCCGGGCGTCAACGCCGCGACGGCCAAGCTCGTCTATGACTTTTTCCACGAAGTCGACAGGAAGTGAGGCCGCGTGCTAGCAGGCCGCATGCTCGAAGGCCTGCCCCCCAATAACGCCGCCCATATGATGCGCCTGCAATGCGACGAGGCGCGGGCGCGGGCGATCGCCGATCTTGTCGTCGAAAGTTTCGAGCCGGCCGAGACCGCCGCCTCGGCCTTCGAGACCGACGCGCCTTTGGCGAGCGGCGGCAAGGCCTGGATGGTCGAGGTTTATTTCGGCTTTGCGCCCGACGAAGAGGCGCTCCGCGAACTTGTCGCCGCGGCGGCGGGAGAAGCGGCGGCGGCGGCGCTCGAATTTGGCCGCACGCCGGAGCGCGACTGGGTCGCCAATGCTCTGGCCGGCCTGTCGCCGGTGCGCGCCGGACGCTTTCTCGTCCACGGCGCCCATGATCGCGCTGAGGTCAGAGACAACGACATCGCCATCGAAATCGAGGCGGCGCTCGCTTTCGGAACCGGCCACCATGGCACGACGCGCGGCTGTCTGCTCCACCTGGCGCAAGTGCTACGCCGGCGCCGACCGCGTCGCATTCTCGATGTCGGCTGTGGCACCGGCGTGCTGGCGATCGCCGCCGCCAAGGCGCTGCGATCGAAGGTCGCGCTCGGCGATATCGATCCGATCGCGGTCGCCATCGCGCGGGACAATGCGCGCCTCAACGGCGTCGGCGCCCTGCTGCGCCCGCGCGTCTCGCGCGGCGTCGAGCGAGGGGAATTGCGCGCCGGCGGCCCGTTCGATCTCGTCTTCGCCAATATCCTCGCCAAACCGTTGCGCGCGCTGGCGCCTTCGCTGAGCGCCGTCATCGCGCCGGGCGGCGAGGCGATCGTTTCGGGGCTGCTTGGCGCCGATGTCCCCGGCGTGCTGGCGGCCTGGCGGGCCCAGGGCTTCTTCCTCGCCGCGCGCATCGACCTGGAAGGCTGGGCGAGCCTGCGCCTCACACGCGGGTGAGGAACTCTGGGACCGCGTCCGCCTCGATCGCTCTTTGCTGTGCAGGTTCACGAATTCGTTGATTGGGTCTCCATATGGGAGGAGGTTCAGGATGCGAGACAACAGCTTCGACAGGTTTATCGCCCCTACGGACTTCGCTATTGAGCCATTGTTCGCATGGAGGCAATTCTTTCACCGCTGAGACCTTTGTCAATGATGGCCTTTCAGGCCACCGCCGAAGGCGGCGACC
>Ga0209006_10000310_pt1 | contig 48978 bp, 37 predicted proteins | sample JacPin_JW_Ref_O2_FD_188567 | JGI IMG/M metagenome (GOLD analysis project Ga0209006, IMG submission 188567) | Forest soil microbial communities from Algoma, Ontario, Canada - Jack Pine, Ontario site 1_JW_Ref_O2 (SPAdes) (version 2) | ecosystem: Environmental > Terrestrial > Soil > Boreal...
CACGCCTGCGAATCGGAGCCGGTCATTCCATTGTGACTATAAAAGGAGTCAAGGAAAAACACTTCTGCCGCGGCCGGAGGTTTTCTTGCCGTCCAGCCCACCCCGTTGAGATCGTCGAAGAGAATGCAAGCCTGTGCTATCCTTCAGCCAAAATATGAAGAAGATTTCATCGGAAGACGTTCACAAGGAAGTCCATCGCTTCTGGGCCATCTTGTCGGGGAACTTGGCTGGCAAGCTTGAGGAGATGTACTCGCCTAGCGCCATCGTGTTCACGGGCAAAGCTAAACGCAGCGAGTCGGGGAAATTGATGGCAGTGCGAAGATCTCGCCAGATCCCCGGACCCGCTCACTCTTCCAGAGCAGATATAGGCTCAATAGATGTCCAGATCGTGGGCCCGGACGTCGCCATTGCCGCCTACACGTACAGCTTCAACACGCAAAAAATTCTCGTCAACGGTAGCAAAGTGCAAATCAACACGCTCCTCGGACGAGCAACGCAGATTTTCCAGCGCGGCGAGGATGGCGCACTGCGAATCGTTCATGAGCATCTGAGTGCTGCGGCGCCTCCCGCTATGGAGAAAGCGGGCGAATGACAGAGCCGCGAGTGCTGGCAAACCGAGCCTCGCGCGTCTAGACGTTAGCAAGGACTTGGATAGTTCCAAACCTTAAGCCGTGCTGGGCCAATTATGAGCAACATTTCATCTGACGACGTCCGGGCTGAAGTGAAAAAGCTCTGGGATTTCCTTTCCCGAAAAATGAAATCTCAATTCGCGGAGATGTATCTTTCCTCGGCAACCGTTTTTGCGGCCGACGCGCGGCGAATGGAACCGGCACGCCTGATGCTGGTGCGCCGTGAACGCGAGCTATTGGGTCCTGCATCGTCCGTGGCTGCGAAGCTCGGCCCGATCGACGTGCAGCCGCTCGGAGCGGACCTGGCCATAGCTTCTTACCCATTCCATTTGTCAATCACTCGGACGCGCGCGAGTGGCAAGCGTTATCAGTCGGAAGTTCCCAGCGGGCGTGTCACGCAAGTCTTCCAGCGTGATGAGAAGGGCGTGCTACGAATTATTCACGAACACATGAGTTCGGCCGAACCTGTTTCCACGAAAGAGTTGCCACCGACGGATCCGCCCAGGCATGTCTGATCAACATCCAAACCGCGATCACACCGCTCGCCAGCGATAGATTCGGGTCTGGTTGCCAGGTGCGCTGATTAGAACCGCAAAGACGATGTAGAAAGTCAATTGTCCGCTGCGAGCTCAACCGGTCGATGCAACACTCTCTAATCAGGTGATGCGGCAATAGTTCTTGCGGAGAACCGATCTGTTCGACTGGACTCAATCAGAACGCTACGCACGGTGGTGTTTCCGTTTGAATCAACGCCCACGAAAGACATTAGGTTTTCAGACTCCTCGGAATAAACTTCGAGCCAGTGATGCGTCGACCGATTGAGACCGCACGCGTGTCCGGAAAATGACCCACCACCCTAAATTCGAGATAGGTGAACGAGCGCGAGGCGTGTGGTAGGGTGGAATCTGAAGAAAGTATAGAGAGTGAACTGTGACTGACACCACTGAAAACCGCCTGAAGAATTCCTCCAGCCCTTATCTGCGTTCTGCCGCGCATCAGCCGGTGGACTGGCACGAATGGGGCGAGGAAGCTTTTGCGCACGCGCGCGCGGAAGGCAAGCCAATTTTGCTGGATATCGGCGCGGTGTGGTGCCACTGGTGCCACGTGATTGATCGCGAGAGCTACGAAAATCCCGAAATTGCGGCGATGATCAATCAATTCTACGTGCCGGTGAAAGTGGATCGCGACGAGCGGCCCGACGTGGACTCGCGCTATCAATCGGCGATCAGCGCGATTTCCGGGCAGGGTGGCTGGCCGCTCACGGCGTTCCTCACGCCCGATGGCAAACCATTTTTCGGTGGTACGTATTTTCCGCCGGAAGACGCGATGGGCCGGCCCGGCTTCAAACGCATCCTGCGGGGCATTGCCGAAGCATTCAAGACACGGCGCGCGGAAGTGGATAGTTCCGCGATAGCGCTGGAAGAGGCCGTCGCGAAAGCTGAAGTGTTTCATACGGCGCACGGAGAATTCGATGCGGGCGTGGTGGACTCCGTCGTGGAATCGGCGCTGCATCTGTTCGACGAAGCTCACGGCGGTTTCGGCGGCGCGCCGAAATTCCCGCACTCGAGCGCGATTGACCTGCTCCTGGAACGTTATCAGTCGTCGCGCGATCCGCGATTGCTGCACGCGGTCGAGCGCTCCCTGACGGGCATGGCCGAAGGCGGCGTTTACGATCAGCTGGCTGGCGGCTTTCACCGCTATTCAGTGGACGAGCGCTGGTGCGTGCCGCACTTCGAGAAAATGACATACGACAATTCCGAGCTGCTGAAGAATTTTCTGCACGGCTATCAAGTCACCGGGAATTTGCTATTCCGCGAAACGGCCGAAGGAATTATCGAATGGGCCGGCGCCGTGCTTTCCGATCGCGATCGCGGCGGTTTCTACGGTAGCCAGGACGCGGATCAAACTTTGGACGACGACGGCGACTATTTTACCTGGACGCTCGCGGAAGTGCGCGCCGTGCTTACACCGGAAGAATCTCGCGCGATCGAGATGCGTTACGACGTTGGCCCGCGCGGTGAGATGCATCACAACCCCGAGAAGAATGTTCTGTGGGCGGCGGCGAGCCGCGAAGAAATTGCCCAGGCACTTAAAACGACGACCGAGGATGTCTCGCTGCTTCTCGCTCGAGCAAAAGGAAAGCTGCTGGCCGCTCGGTTGCAACGGCATCCGACGCCGGCCATAGACACGACGATTTATGTGGCGTGGAATGCGATGTTCGTTTCAGCTTATCTGGAAGCGGCGCGCGTTCTGGGCCGCGACGATTGCCGCAAATTCGCGCTGAAAACTTTGGAACGCATCTTGGCCGAGGCCTGGGATGACGCGAAAGGGTTCCGCCATCGCGTGGGAGGGCCGCGCCTGGAAGGCTCGCTCGACGATCAGATTTTCGCGGCCGCCGCCCTTCTCGATGCGTATGAAGCGACGCTTGACCGGCGCTATTTCGATATCGCCGAGCGCGCGGTGCATCTAGCCGTGGAACGCTACGGCGATCCCGATCGTGGCGGATTTTTCGATCGCGCGAAAGATGCCGCGCCGATGGGCGGATTGGACGTGCGCCGCAAGCCGCTGCAGGATTCGCCGACGCCGGGGGCAAATTCCGTCGCGGTGATCGTGCTCGATCGGCTGTACGCTCTCACCGGCGAGAAACTCTATCGCGAGTGGGCGGAAAAGACGCTGGAAGCTTTCGTCGGGCTCGTCCCGCAATATGGATTATTCGCCGCGACGTATGGACTTGCGGCGCTGCTGCACGCGCGGCATCCTTTGCAGGTAGTGGTACTGGGCAAAGCAGACGATCTGAAAGCCGCCGCGCTCGAAAAATCCGCGAACGAAATCTATCGTTTCGGCAAAGCCGTTCTGCGCGTCACGCCGGAAACGCTGGCCGCGGCCTCGCTCGCGCCCGCGTTGCGTCAGACGTTGCCACATCTGGAGGCTGCGAAGCCGCAAGCGCTGGTGTGCGTCGAAACCACCTGCCATCCGCCAATAACCGAACCCGCAAAGCTCGAAACGTTGCTCGGCGCAGTCGCCGCTACTGCAGCCGCGCCCTGATTGGAGCGGCTTCGAGTGGCACCTTCGCAAGTTGCTGTGCATCCAACGCGGTGTAATAATGCTGCGTTCGGCGGGAATGCCATTTCAGGATTGGGGTACACGGGGGCTTTATGGCGATGAGGGATACATGGATCGAAAAGCGCGCTGCGGCGATGAATGGCGGGGTGCGTAACTTCTCGCAGATGCACTATGCGCGCATGGGCGTCGTAACCGAAGAGATGGAGTATGTCGCGAAGCGCGAAAAACTTACGCCGGAGCTGGTACGCGACGAAGTGGCGCGCGGCCGCGCGATCATTCCCGCCAATATCAATCACCGCAATCTCGAGCCGATGGGCATCGGCGTCGCGTTCTTCTGCAAGATCAACGCCAACATCGGCAATTCCGCCACCACGTCGAACGTGGATGAGGAACTTGAGAAGCTGCATCGCTCCGTGCATTACGGTTCGGACACGGTGATGGACCTTTCCACCGGCGGCGATATTCCCATGATCCGCAAGGCGATCATCAACGCTTCGCCCGTGCCCATCGGCACGGTGCCGATTTACGAAGCGCTCTCGCGCGTGCGGCGGCCGGAAGATTTGTCGATCGAACTGCTGCTGGAAGTGATCGAGGAGCAGGCCGAGCAGGGCGTGGATTACATGACGATTCACGCGGGAGTGCTGCGCGAATTTCTGCCGCTGGTGCGCAACCGGATTACGGGAATTGTGAGCCGCGGCGGCGCGTTGCTGGGTCAGTGGATGAGCTTCCACAAGAAGCAAAATTTCCTCTACGAGAATTTCGATGCGATCTGCAAAATTTTCCAGAAGCACGATGTGAGTTTTTCACTCGGCGATGGTTTGCGGCCGGGGTGCCTGGCGGATGCCAGCGACGAAGCGCAGTTCGCCGAGCTGAAAGTTCTGGGTGAACTGACCAAGAAAGCCTGGGAATACGACGTGCAGGTGATGATCGAAGGTCCGGGCCACATCCCGATGGACCAGATCGAACTGCAGGTGAAAAAAGAAAACGAAATGTGTTATGAGGCGCCGTTTTACACGCTGGGGCCGCTTGTAACCGATATCGCTCCGGGCTACGACCACATCACCAGCGCGATTGGCGCGGCGATGATCGGATGGCACGGCGCTTCGATGCTGTGTTATGTGACGCCGAAGGAGCATCTGGGTCTGCCGAATGCGGATGACGTGCGGCAGGGCGTGATTGCCTACAAAATCGCGGCGCATGCGGCGGACGTGGCGCGGCATCGTCCGGGGGCGCGCGATCGCGATGATGCGCTCAGCTACGCGCGGTTTCTTTTCGATTGGAACAAACAGTTTGAGCTGTCACTCGACCCCGAAACCGCGCGCAAGATGCACGACGAAACTTTGCCCGACGATTTCTACAAGGAAGCGAAGTTCTGCTCGATGTGCGGGCCGAAATTCTGCTCGATGAACACGACGCAGATCGCCGAAGCGTACCAGGGGCTCGATCAAAAAGAGCGCGAGCAGAAATTCACGCAGCTGCTGGAAAAGGTGCAGCCGCAAGCGAAGACTGCGGCGACATCCTGACCGGCTGGGACGGCTGCGTTGGACGATGCTGGGCCCTCGTGCCCGCGTGCGCGCTGCGGCGAGCGAAGAATCTGGGGAACCGGATGGGCCGTTGAATCGTATCTAATCGCAGGACGGCGCCCGGGAGTCACCGGCCGGTCTGAATTGAACGCTTCAGAGGTGCGGACGTGACGTTTCTTCTTGTCGCAGCTTTGCTGTATTTTCTGCCGGCGATCATCGGGCACAACAAGCGCGATGCCGCGGGCATTTTCATTCTCAATTTGCTAGCGGGCTGGACGGGGATTGGCTGGATTGTCGCGCTGCTGTGGGCCTGCGCGTCCGACCCGCGCGTTCACACCGTGCTGGTGCCCGCCGGCGCCGCGGTACGATATCACGCACCGTGCGGCACGCTGCAGCCCGCGGGAGCGCAATATTGCTGGGCGTGCGGTAGACATTTGTAAACTTCAGGTCCCGAGTGATTGAGTGACGAAATCTCCAACAGACGAGAATCTACGCGAAGAATTCAATCGCTGGGCCGATGCGGGCAAGGGCGAAACGATGGAGCACGAGCATTGGCCCATCACCAAGCCCGCGCTCGGCCTGATGCAGATTGAGCCGGACCACAATATCCTGGACGCCGGCTGCGGCGCCGGATGGCTTTCGCGGATTCTGGCGCAGCGCGTGCCGCAAGGGCGCGTGGTCGGCATGGATATTTCCGACGAGATGATCCACCACGCGCGCGAGGCGAGCGTGCGCCACGAAAATCTCGTGTTCGTCGTCGGCGCGATAGAAGAAATCCCCTGGGAAGCGAATTTCTTTACGCGCGTGATATCGGTCGAGTCCTCGTATTACTGGCCCGATCCTCTCAAGGGCCTGCGCGAAATTCACCGCGTGCTGGCCGAAGGTGGCTCGGCGTGGATTCTCATCAATTATTACCGCGACAATCTGTACAGCCACCAGTGGGGTCAAGAATTAGCGGTGCCCACAAAGCTGCTCTCCGCCGCCGAGTGGGAAACCCTTTTTCGCGACGCAGGATTCATGGAAGTCGCGCATCGCCTGATCCCCGACCCGACTCCCAATCCTGCGGACTACACCGGCCGCTGGTTCCGCGACGCCAAGGAGCTCGCCGACTTCCGCGCGATCGGCGCTCTGCTCGTTTACGGAAATAAGTGATAGAACACGTGTTTGACTCGCGCGACGCCCATCGCTATACTCGCCGAGTTTGCGGGGTCCGGGAGACGTGATGGGGGTTTTGGATAATCGCTTCGAACGCAGTTACGTCCTTTCCACCGTTGATTATGTTTTTAATTGGGCGCGCAAAAGCGCCATCTGGCCGCTGACCTTCGGACTCGCCTGTTGCGCCATCGAAATGATCGCTTCCACCACTTCGCGCTTTGATATCGCGCGATTCGGCGCCGAAGTGTTTCGCCCTTCGCCGCGCCAGGCGGACCTGATGATCGTCGCCGGCACGGTAACGCTGAAAATGTCTCCGGTGCTGAAGCGCGTGTGGGACCAGATGCCGGACCCGAAGTGGTGCATCTCGATGGGCGCGTGCTCCAGCGTAGGCGGCCCGTTCAACGTCTATTCTGTGCTGCAGGGCGTGGACCGCATCGTGCCGGTGGACGTATACGTGATCGGATGTCCGCCGCGGCCCGAAGGTCTGTTTTACGCGCTGCTGAAGTTGCAGGACAAGATTGACCAGATGTCCCTGGCCAAGCGCCCGACGGCGGTGCGCCTGAAACCGGAAATGGTGGAGGGGTTCAAAGAGGGCGTGATGGTCGCGCAGTCTCCCGCGCCTCGGTAGGGAACCACGAACAGCGAGCAGCGATGGAGCCGAGAGCCGAAACGCGCCGCTCAACAACCAGCTTGGAAAGGATTACGCGATGCCCTTTTTGCGGACAGCGAAGAAGGACGAAATACCACCCGGAACAATCCGCGAATTCGATATAGATGGCAAGAACATCGCGCTGGCCAACGTTGATGGTAAGCTGTTTGCAATCAATAATATATGCCTGCATCGAGGCGGCCCGCTCGGCGAAGGCGAGCTGGAAGGACAGGTTGTCGTATGTCCGTGGCATGGTTGGAAATACGATGTAGCGACCGGGAAGCTGACCACCAATCCTACCGTTGGCGTACAGTGTTACGCAGTTGAGATCCGGGGTGACGACATCTACGTAGATATCAGTTAACAAGGGAGTTAGCGCTAACACTGCAGCCGCTTGTCGCGCCTATTGCTCCCTGTGCCACCCTCCGCAAAATTCCCGTTACAAAGTTTGCCCATTTTTTGCCTCTTCCGTGTATAGTTCGCCCGACACTTTTTGACGGATGACGCAACCTCCCTACAAACCAAGACGCTGGCTGCTTGCGGTAGACCCTCGTGTCTACCACTGGGACACCCTTTTCGTGAAGGGTAAGGAAATGTGGAGGCACGCCGGGCATCGTCCTGACGCGATTCGCCAGCTGAAGCAGGTCCACAAAGGCGACCGTGCGCTGGCGTACCATGGCAAGCCCGAGCACGCGCTCTATGCGTTGGCGGAAGTCAGCCGCGATCCGTACCCCGATCCGCACGAAAACGACCCCAAGAAAATGGTGATGGACCTGCGGGCCATCGAGCGCCTGCCCCGTCAGGTGACGCTCGCCGAGCTTCGCGAAAATAAATTGCTGCGCAAAGTCAAGTTCCTGAAGAACACGCGCCTCACCGTCTGCCCCCTCACCGACGAAGAATATTCCGAAATCCTGCGCATGGCGGGCATCGTCGCTTCCCCCGGCATCCCGTTACCCTGAATCTGCCGCTTCGGGCGATGCTCCGCTCGCAACAAACAGAATTCAAAGCTCGAAAAGAGAAGTTTAGCCGCGATAGCATTCCTTGCTGGAGGTTCATCTGATGCGCAAACGGTCCATTATTTGTATGAGCGCGGCTCTGGTCTGTGCCTTCGTGATATTCGGCTTGGCGCGCTCGCGTGCGGCGTCGTCTCCAGCGTTGCAAAGTAAAAAATCAGTTTCGCCGCAAGCCTGGTTGCGCGGAGTTTCCGACGGCAGCACCCGCGTGGTGGACATGACCTACGCGATCAACGGCAAGTTGCCTGCTTGGCCGGGAAGCGACCGCACGTTTGAAGCAAAGGTGGAGGCGACGCCGGAGAAGGACGGCTACTTCGCGCGCAGTTTCTGGACTCTGGAACACTACGGCACGCACCTGGATGCGCCCGCGCATTTTCCCGGAGGAAAAGAGTTCCTTGATCAAATTCCGGTGGAGCGTCTGTTCGCGCCAGCTGTGGTAATTGATGTTCGTGAAGAGGCGGCGAAAGATCCGGATTATCGTCTGCGCGTGATGCGCGTGGAAAAATGGGAAGCGCTGCATGGACGGATTCCCCGCGGCGCCGTGGTGCTGCTGCGCACCGGCTGGGCTTCGCGTTGGCCAGACCAGGCGCGTTACCGCAACATGGACTCGGCCGGCGTAATGCACTTCCCAGGATTTTCCGTGGAGGCCGCGAGGCTTCTAATCGAGCGCGGCGCCGTAGGCTTGGGAATTGACACGCTCAGCATTGATTACGGTTCGTCGAAAGATTTCGAAGTCCATCGCGTGACGCAGCCCGCCGGACTGTATCAACTGGAAAACCTCGCAAACATGGACCAATTGCCCGAAGCCGGCGCGTTCTTGATTTCCGCGCCCATCAAACTGGAAGGCGGCTCCGGCGGGCCTGTCCGCGTTTTCGCAATCCTTCCGCCGAAATAGCTATCGCGGCTTGCGCACCACCGCGCCGTTCTTCATTACGAAATCAACTTTTCGCAGCGATTCGATGTCGTCCAGCGGGCTGGACGGCATGGCGATGATATCCGCGAACAAACCAGGCGCGATCGCGCCGCGCTCCTTCTGGATCCGCAGCAGCTCGGCGTCGTTTGTGGTCATGCTCTTCAGAATTTCCGCGTTGGGCACGCCCGCCGCGCGCCACACGGCTAGGTAGTCCCAGGTCATCTGCGCGCGGTTTTCGTCCTTATAATCTGTAACGATATCAGTGGAAAAGGCGAGCTTCACGCCGACTTTATAGGCGCGCTGCAGCCGGTCAATAATCGCAGCGCCTATTTTTTCCCCGCCCGCGAATCCGCCCGCTTCAAAATGGACGGCAGGGAAGTCCGTGCTGGAAAGAAAGATTCCCTTTTCTTTCATCCGCCGCAGCTGATTGTCGGTTAGAAAGAATCCATGCTCGATGGAATCCACGCCCCCGGCGATTACGTTGTCCGCCGCTTCTCCGCCGAGCACGTGCACGGCTACTGGTCGTCCTGCGTGGTGCGCCTCGTCCACGGCCGCGCGGATTTCTTCGAGAGAATAATGATAATCGCTGTTGTCGGCGACCAGCTTGATCAAGTCCGCGCCGTAAAAAATATTTTCGCGAACCGCTTTGCGGATTTCCTCGGGGCTATCCGCGTCGTAATATTCAAAACGCCAGAACGGGCCAATCTCTTGCGGGATGCCGCGGCTTTGGCCGCCAAAGGGCGCGATGATTTTGCCCGCGGTTTGTATCGTGGGCCCGACGAACCAGCCCGCGTCAATCGCCTTGCGCAGGTCCACGGCGGCGAAATTCGCGTCGTTGCCCACGTCGCGCACCGTGGTGACTCCCGCATTCAGCAGAATCTGCGACTCGTACAATCCGCGCAGCGCGCGCAGTCCCGTGGCTTCTACCAGATAGTTATGATCGAGTTCGCGGAAATATTTCACGCTTTGCGTGACGTGCGTGTGCGCGTCCATCACTCCGGGCATCACCCATTCGTTCGAAAGATCAATGACGGCGCTGTCCTTGGGAATAGCGACATTCGCGCCGACCTCCACGATTTTTTTGTCCTTCACCAGGATGATTTGGTTCTTCGCCACTGCGCCGGTCGCGGGGTCGATCAGGTTCCCGGCGCGAATCGCCACCGTCTGCGCCCACGCGGGGAGGGCCAGGAGCAAGCACACCGCGAGCACCAATTTACGCATTTTCCTCTCCTCCCTTTCTCTCGTTGCGGAAGCGGCAGGAGTCTAGCACACTCGGCCCGTCTGGCTGGGCGAACGCATCTGCGGCGCGAGACTGTTCCTCGACTGTGTTACCTTTCTTGCGAGGGCCTGAATGCCAGAACTTCCAGAAGTTGAAACGGTAGCGCGCGGATTACGGGAAGTTTTGCCCGGGCGGCGGGTGCTGAGCGTGCGCCTGGGCAAGGCGGATTTCATTGACGATCCCGCGGCGCTGGAACAGGATTTGCCGGGCGGAACGTTTGCGCGCATCCGGCGCCTGGGAAAATATCTGCTGCTGGACCTCGAGCCGCGAAAAACTCCCGCGGAAGAAAGTTCGCTGCTGATTCATCTCGGCATGACGGGCAAGATCAGCGTCTGCCCGCCGGAAACGCCCGTTCCGAATCACACGCACGTGTTCCTCGCGCTTGATGATGGCCGCGAACTTCGCTACAACGACGTGCGCAGATTTGGTCGGATGGCGCTGCTGGCAAATGGTGCGCACGAACGCGTTCTCGGCGGCTTGGGGTTGGAACCGCTGGAAATCAGCGCGGACGAATTCCGCACGCGGGTGCAGGCGCGCAAGTCGCGCATCAAGGCAGTCCTGCTCAACCAGAGCGTGGTGCGCGGCATCGGCAACATTTATGCCGATGAAAGTCTGTGGCGCGCGAGAATCCATCCGGAAAGAGTTGGCGCCGGGCTGAAGGACGACGAGCTGCGCCGCCTGCATCGCGCGGTGCAGCACATTTTGCGCGAAGCGATCCGGCTGCGCGGCTCCTCCATTTCGGATTATGTGGATCTGGACGGCGGGCGCGGAGAGTTTCAGCAAAAGCATCGCGCGTATCAGCACGACGGCAAAAAGTGTTTTCGTTGCGGCACGATCATCCGTCGCATCATCGTCGCTGGGCGCAGCAGCCATTTCTGCCCACAATGCCAGCCGGCGCCAGCAAAACCGAGGAAGCCGCACAAGCTCGCGAAGCAGCGCAGCCGCAAACGCGTACTGCGCTCCCGCCGCAAAACCCGGTCTTAACGACGCCCAGTATAGAAATAAATCAGGATTGCGCCCAGCAGCGTGAACGCCCCAGCATAAATAAATCCGGCGTTGGGGCTCACGCTGGACCACAGCACGCCCACCGCGACGCTGGAGATCAAGTCGCCCACGCCGTTCACCGTGGCGAGGACGCCGAATCCCGAACCGCGGTTGGCGGCAGGAAGCAACTCCGCCGCGAGAGATTTTTCCACCGATTGCTGCACCGCGCCGTGAATTCCCGCCAAACCAAAGAGGATCGCCAGCACCGGAATCGTCGGGGGCTCAAAGATGAATCCCGCGAACGCGACCACCGCAAAAAGATAGCCAACTGCCAGGAGGCCGCGCTTGCCGATGCGGTCGGCGAGCGCACCCGCAGGGTACGAAGCGGCCGCGTCCACGAAATTATAAAAAGTGTAGAGCCCGACGGCGATGGCCGAAGCGCGCGCAAAGCCGTAACGCGGCGTCAGGATTTGCCCCGCGCGCAGAATCAATAAAGTGGGCGCAAAATCGCCAATGCCATGCGCAAAAACTCCCGTGAGAAAATGCCAGTACGTTTTCGGAAGTTGCGCGAAGCTGGATGCAAAGCTCGGGGCGCGGTGCCCTTCATCCGGTATTCCTTTCGGCGCGAGAAACGCGAACGCCAATCCGGCGGCGAGGCCGGGCAGCAAAGTCCAGCGCAATACTCCGCGCGCGCCTAGCGTTCCCAGCAAAGCCGTCGCGCACAAAGGGCCGAGCACCGCGCCAATCGTGTCCATCGCGCGTTCGAATCCAAATGCGCGGCCTTCCTGCCCTGGCGCGACGGCGCCAGCCAGCAGCGTGTCGCGCGATGGCCCACGGCTGCCGCGCCCTACCCACCCGAGCGCGCGCATCACTAGAATCGTCGGCCAGGAATGCGCGAAGGCGTAAGCAAACGTCGAAAGTCCGGTGGCGAAATATCCGATGATGCCGGTCGGTTTGCGCAGCTGCGGACGATCCGCAATCCAGCCGCCCGCCAATTTCGCGAAGCTCGAAAGCCCGTCCGAAACTCCTTCGATCACACCCAGCGCAAACGCGGGCGCGCCCAGGCTCGCGAGAAAAGCCGGCAGAATCGCCGTCGCCGCTTCGTGGCCCCAATCGGAGAACAGGCTCGCCAGGCCGATGCCGAGAACTCCGCGTGTGAGCCAGCGTTTCGGCGGACGAGCCGGAGGAACTGGCGATGCGGGAGAGGAGGCGCTCATCCTATGGCCGCCATAGGTCAGCGAGCCGCGCCTTCGCCTGCGCGCGCGGCGGCCGGTGGCGCAAGAAAAGGCGCAGCCGCATTGAAAATGTGCTCGGCCCAACTGCGCCGCTCGGCTGGGTCGAGCCACAAAACCGGCACGCGCAAACTATTGAACGGAGCCGACGCGAGCAATTCAATTAGCAAATCATGGATGCGTCGCTGAAACGCGCGATCCTCCGAACGAAACCCGTCCGCGGGGATATCCGCTTTAACAGGCGGCACGCCAATCAGAATCGAGTACGTGTCCATCCACCATGCGAGCCACGATTCCAACTGCGGCTGGCGCCCAAATTTATTCACCAGGTAACAATAATTATCAAGCACGGCGCGGTCGGTAATCACGTGCGGCGCACGCCGCGCCGCGTCCAGCTCCGCGGCAATCTGCGCGTGCAGAATCCACAGCTGGCCCTCGATGGTGGTCGCGGCATTCACTGGAAACGGCGATTGCCGCGCCACCTCGGTCACCAGCTCCACGTTGTAGTGGGCCTTCTTCAGCAACGAACAGATTTCATACGCCAGAGTAGTCTTGCCGACTCCATGCGTTCCGATCAGCGCCAGTTTCAACCGTGTTCCTCTCGCCAGCAGCGCTTCCGTTTCTAGCATACTTTCGCCGCGCTGAGAACGGCAGCAGCGAAACGCTTTTAGCGTCGGGCGCGTCTAGTATTCGAAATTTCGCGCGCATTGTTTTCGAGCTGTGCGGCGCATAAAATCATGCGTCTTCGGCTGCACAGAACCGCAGCGATCAAAAGGGGCGAATTAAATGAAATCTCGGGGCGTCTCCATTTTTACTTTGTTCGTAATTTGCGCGGTGGCAGGCGGCTGGGCTGCAATCCGCGCGCAGCAACCAGCGGCCGCAGCTAAAGACGCAAATGCGGAAGCCGACGACAAAATTATCGCCGAGGTTCATGACCACAACGAGATCATGTCTAACCTCGAATACCTTTCAGACATGATTGGCGCGCGGCTCACCGGTTCGGAAAACCTGAAGAAGGCCAACGACTGGACGCGGCAGAAATTCAGCGACTACGGCGCTGCGAATCCGCATCTGGAATCATGGACCATCGCGCACGCCTGGGGGCGCGGCGCCGCGAGCGGCCGAATCATCACTCCGTCGGTGCATCCGCTCGAGATTGCATCGTACGCCTGGGCGCCGTCCACAAACGGTGCGGTGCGCGGGCCGGTCGTGTATGTGAAAGCGCAGTCGATGGACGATCTGGCGCAATATAAAGGAAAGCTGAAAGGTGCGATTGTGATTTCAGCGGAGCCTGCGCTGCTGCCGCCTGCAGGCCAACCCGCGCCCAATCCCGTGACCATACCTTACGGTGATTCGATTGTGCTGGTGGCGCCGCACCGCCCGGGCGCGCAGGTTACGCCGGGTCCCGGATTCCGTGAGTACATACGGGCGCGCACAGAGTTTTACAAGAACGAAGGTGTGCTGGCGACGCTCACGGATTCTGGCAAGCCCGACGGACTGCTCAACATGACGGGACTCGGCGGACGCAACTACGACATTGCTCCGATCCCGGCTGCGTTCGTCTCATCGGAAAGCTACGGAATGATCTGGCGGCTACTGCAGCACGGCCCAGTGCAGTTGGAGCTCGACCTGAAAAATTCCATCGGCGACAAGCCCGTGGAAGTCTATAACACGGTCGCGGAAATTCGCGGAAGCGAAAAGCCCGACGAAATCGTGCTGCTCGGCGCGCATCTGGATTCCTGGGATTTGGGCACAGGGAGCACGGACAACGGTACGGGCTCGATGATTGTGCTAGAAGCCGCGCGCGCGCTGCAGAAGTCTGGCTTGCGACCCAAGCGCACTATCCGATTCGTTTTGTTTTCCGGCGAAGAGCAGGGCTTGAACGGCTCGCGCGCCTACGTTGCGGCGCATAAAGATGAATTGGCTAAATTTTCCGCCGCGCTGATTCACGACGTCGGCACCGGCCGCGTGATCAGCATCAGCCTGATGCGCAATTATCAGGACCGCGAGGTGATGGATAAAGTGGTTGCGCCCTTGCGCTCGCTGGGATTGCTCGAACTCAGCGAACGATGGATGACCGGCAGCGACCACGCTTCATTCGACGAAGCCGGCGTGCCGGGATTTTTCTGCATTCAGGATCCGGCGCAGTATTTCGAAACGCATCACTCTCAGGCCGACACTTTTGATCAGGCGCACGAACCCGATTTGGTCGAAGGAGCGCAAGTGATGGCCGTGTGGGCCTACAACGTGGCGCAATTGCCGGATCTGCTGCCACGCAAACCTGCAACGCCAGCCGCGGCAGGTGGGAATTAGGCGCATGCTTCGATGCGTGGGCGAAAGGGGACTATGCGCGCCGTGCTGCAGCGCGTAACTCGCGCGCGAGTGCTGGTGGACGGCAACGTCACGGGCGAGATTGGCCCGGGGCTCACGGTGCTGATCGCCGTCGGCCGGGACGACACTGCAGCCACAGCCACATCCATGGCTGAGAAAATCGTGAACCTGCGCATCTTTGGCGATGAGCAGGGGAAAATGAATCGTTCGCTGCTGGATTCCGGAGGCGCGATTCTCGCCGTTTCGCAATTCACGCTTTACGGCGACGCGCGCGGCCAGCGCCGCCCCAGTTTCATTCACGCCGCGCCGCGCGAGCAAGGCAAGGCGCTATACGAAGAATTTGTGCGCGCGTTGCAGGCGCTTGGAGTGCGCGTCGCAACCGGAGTTTTTCAGACGCAAATGTCGGTCGAGATCGTGAACGACGGCCCCGTCACGATCCTCCTCGATTCCGACAAACTTTTCTAAACCGCTGCCGCGACGCCACGCGTGACCTTAGGCACCCGCCACCGTTCCGGCTGGTTGCAGCGGGCCTTGCGCAGCGCGTTGCTCTGTCTTACGCTTTTCCAGGGGACATATTAATGAGCGAGATCAATCGCATCCTGGATCAAATGGACCGCGCATTTGCAGGCGACGCCTGGCACGGCCCTTCCCTCGAATCGCTCCTCGACGGAATTTCCGCGGAAGATGCCTCGATGCATCCCGTGCGCGGCGCGCATTCGATCTGGGAGTTGGTGAACCACATCGCAGCGTGGAATTCGATCGTGCGGCAGCGCGCCGAAGGTACGGCGGTGGAAGTGAGCACCGAGATGGATTGGCCACCCGTGTGGGAAGCGACGGAAATCACATGGCAACGCTCGCTCGCGCACTTGCGGGATTGCCGCACGCGCTTTCGTGCCGCGGTGAAAAATTTGCATGCAGACAAGTTGGATGAAATCGCTCCAGGCAAGGATCATTCGCTGTACGTGATGTTGCATGGCGCGATCCAGCACGATCTATATCATGCCGGGCAGATCGCCGTGTTGAAGAAGGCGTTGCAATGATTAGCAGGCCCAACAAATGAAACCAGCGCGCATCGCGTTCGCCGGAAATATTCGCGCGGCGAAGCCCACTGATCACGCGCGAATTGCCGAGCTGGCCGGTCAGTTGAGCTATCCCTCCACGCTGGAGGAAATAGCGGATCGCTTACAAGGACTGCGGCGAACAGCGGAAGCCGCGGTATTTGTGGCGGAAATGGAAACCAGCGAGATCGCGGGCTGGATTGCGGTGTTCGTCTATCGCACGGTGGAAGCCGACGCGCGCGCCGAGGTCAGCGGCTTGGTTGTGGATGAACGCTTCCGTTCGCAACGAGTCGGCGAGCACTTACTGGCGCGAGCGGAAGCATGGGCGCGCGAAAACGGCTGCCAGGCCATCGGCTTGCGCTCGAATGTAATTCGCGACCGGGCGCACGCATTCTACGAGCGCCACGGTTACGCGCACATAAAAACGCAGAAGGCCTTCCGCAAGCGGCTGTAACGATTCCTCCTTACTGGAACACGCTTTCACAATTTGCGCTCGCGCATAAATATCGTAATACGATATAATGTGCATGTATGAAGAACTCATCTCCACGGGCCATTGATTACCAGGCACTCGCAGACTTCCGCTTCGAAATTCGCCGCTTCCTGAACGTCAGCGAACGCCTGGTACACGCCGCAGGCATCGAGCCGCAGCAGCACCAGGCGCTGCTCGCGATCAAAGGCCTGCCCGCACACCGCGTGGCCACGATCGGAGTCCTGGCCGAGCGCCTATTGATTCAGCATCACAGCGCGGTGGAATTGGTGAATCGCCTGGAAGCGAAAGGCCTGCTGCGGCGCGCGCGCGGCGTCGCGGATCGCCGCAAAGTCGTGCTCACTCTCTCGCGCCGCGGAGAAGCGCTGCTCAGGCGACTCACTCAGCCGCATCGCGCTGAATTGCAAACCGCGCGACCCAAGCTGCTCGCGGCATTGGCAGGTGCGATTGATCCGCACGCAACCGTCGTGCGCGCATCTAGAAACGCGCGGCACAAAAAGCATAATCGCAAACGCCGGACAAGGAATAAGCAGCCGAGGCAACGGCAGCGACAAAGTTAAACTACGAACCGTCGCTGTAGCCTGCGCCTCGATAGGAGCAAGGATTGACGAAGTCAACCATTCGCGACGACAACGTTCCACCGCCGCAGCCGCGGCAGTCAGGCGGCTTCCGGCTCGAATTTGTATCCTTGCTCGCAGGCGTAGTCGGAATTCTGGCGGGAATCATCGCGTACATTTTGTACGATCTGATCGGCCTGTTCACCAACCTCGCCTATTACCACGAGTGGTCGTTTCATTTTCGCAGCCCGGAACATACCGAGATCGGACCCTGGATCATCGTCACGCCGGTGATTGGCGGCCTGATCATCGGCTTCATGGCGAAATACGGCTCGGAAAAAATCAAAGGCCACGGAATTCCGGAAGCGATGGAAGCGGTACTGACCTCGCGCAGCCGCATCGAAGCAAAAGTCGCGATCCTGAAGCCTCTCTCGGCTGCGATCGCCATCGGCACGGGCGGCCCATTCGGCGCCGAAGGCCCCATCATTCAAACCGGCGGCGCGGTTGGCTCGCTGGTGGGGCAATTCATCTCCACGACTGCGGCCGAACGCAAAGTCCTGCTCGCCTGCGGCGCGGGCGCCGGCATGGCTGCCACGTTCAATACGCCGATCGCCGGCGTGATACTCGCGATCGAGCTGCTGCTCTTTGAGTTTCGCGCGCGCTCGTTTATTCCTCTGGTCATCGCGTGCACGCTCGCCACCAGCGTGCGAGCGGTTCTGCTCGGGCAGCATTCGATGTTCACCATGGGCAATGTCAATTTCGACGTTCTGCACGGGCTGCCGTTTTATTTGCTGCTCGGCGTGATCAGCGGCATCGCGGCCATCGGCTTCACGAAGCTGCTGTACTGGGTGGAAGACCAATTCGCGCGGCTGCCCATCAACGACCTCTGGCATCCGGCGATTGGCGCGCTCGGCCTGGGCATCATCGGATTTTTTGTGCCGCGCGTGCTCGGCGTGGGCTACGACACGATTTCAGATATTCTGAATAATAATCTCGCGCTGAAACTCTTGATCCTCGTCGCCGTTTTTAAGGCGCTTGCGCTGGTCATCTCGCTCGGCTCCGGCACTTCGGGCGGGTTGCTGGCTCCGATGTTCATGTCCAGCGCGGCGCTCGGCGGCATTTTTGCGATGGTCGTGAACATGATTTTTCCCAGCGCGCATTTATCGCCGGGGGCGTTCGCGCTGGTGGCCATGGCCGCGGTTTTCGGTTCGGCCTCGCGCGCGACGTTCGCCTTTATCGTCTTTGCCTTCGAAATCACGCGCGATTACAACGCGATTCTTCCGCTGATGCTCGCCTGCGTAATCGCGGACATGATCGCCCTGCGCTATTTGCCCAGCTCGATCATGACGGAAAAGCTATCTCGCCGCGGATTGCAAGTTCCGAACGAATTTGAAGTGGGCGCCACTACGGTCGTGCGCGTCAGCGAAGTAATGCGCAAAGACGTCGTCCCCATCGCGCAGGAAATGACCGTATCGGAATTGGCCGGGCACATGGGCCGCGGCGAACCTGCTTATAACCTGACCCAAGGATTGCCGATCGTCTCGTCCGACGGCCAGCTCGTCGGCGTGGTAACGCAGGGAGATTTATTGCGCGCGCTCGAGCAGGACACGCGAGGAACGATGACGGTCCTCGAGGCCGGATCGTACGAGCCCATCATCGCCTATCCGGACGAGCTCGTTCACGACGCGATGCACCGCATGCTGCAGCACAATATCGGCCGGCTGCCGGTCGTCAGCCGCGAAAATCCACAACAGATGGTCGGCTATTTTAATCGTGCCAGCTTGTTGGGCGCCTGGACGCGCCAGATGGAAGACGAGGGGCTTCGCGAACACGGCTGGATCCGCAAATGGAGAAACTCCGGCCGGCCCACAAAACAGGCCGCGCAAGCCGCGGAGAAATAAATCTAGAAACCGCCGCCACCACCACCGCCGAATCCGCCGCCCGAGCCGCCTCCACCGCCAAATCCCGAGCCGCCGGAGCTGCGCGGCGCCGAAGCCATCACGCTGCCGGCTTGCATGGACATCATGCTGAGATCGTTCACCAGATAAAAAGCCGTGAAGTTGCCGCCGTAGTAGCCCTGATACCACTGCGGCGGCTGCAAGGCGATGCCGGAGAACGCCTGCACCCATTTTTTCTCCACATGCAGCGCCATCGCGTAAGGCAGATATTTTTCGAAAAGCTCCGGCGTTTTCTCCAGACGTTCGATCTGATCCTTTTCCACGCGGCCGAGAAATTCCTCGAAGCCCAAGACTTTTTCCAGCGCGCGCGCCCCGGTGACCGTTCGCGCGGACATGAACCAGCCGAAGATACAGATCACCAGGCCGCTCGCGATACCCGCGGCTATCCAGCTGCCCTGCGCAATCCCCGTGGCATTCGCGAGATATCCGGCGCCTCCGAACACCAGCAAGCCGCCAATCACCAATCCCGCGCCGATGTAGCCTTGCTTCACGGTGTCCGGACGATGCAGGTAATAGCCGTCGCTCATCAGCGCGCTGAAAATGCGGTCGCGAATCGCCGGCAGGTGAGTATAGAAATGATTTTGCAAATCGGAAAGCGCCACGTCCGCGCTCGCGCCATCGTCAAAAAGCGCCGAAAGCATTTCCTGCTCGTGCGAACGCGCCGCGGCCCATTCCGCCGGCGGCTTCTTCATATGAAAAATGTAGTCCTTACTGTGCGTCAGGCCGAGCAGGTGGCTTTCCTCTTTTTGTTCGATGGTCAGATAGCCCTTCACGGCCAAATCCACCAGCGTCGCCGTGATGTCGCGCATGGCGGCTTCGTTATCCACGAGCGTGCCGCATTCTCCGGGCGTCAATTTGTCCGGCGGCTCGTACTGCACGGAAATCGCTTCGCGCTGCGGATCGCGGCCGCGCGTCCACCACAGCCAGAACATCACGAAAAACGCAATCAGCGGGATCAGCAGCGGCGAATTACTTTGCAGGAAGCGCATCAATTTTATGGATCCGGAAGGCGGGTGCGCGAATCCCTTGTCGAAGCCCACCACCGCGGTTAGTCCTCGGCGATATCCCAGCGGGCGCGTGCTGCGAATGTCCACGACGTTGTCGCTGATCTCGACGCGTGCATCCTCCGCGCGCGATCCGGTGATGCCGGTATACGCGACGGCGTGCAATCCGGTGACGCCCGCCGGCAGCTCGATGTGCGCCGTCACCAGCTCAATCGGGTTTTCCCATTCGTTGCCAGTCACGTTCCAGTACAGCTCGTCGTGGTCCTGAAAAAATTTCACCCCATCTAGCGCGCGATAGTGCAACAGAATCGTGCGCGTGGCATCTTCGGCCGCTGGCACATAAATTTTAAATTTGATGTAGCGGCCTTCGCGGTTTTGTTCCAGCTTGAGCTTTTGTCCTTCGCTGTCCGTCGCGCTGATCTCATCAAGCAGCAGTGTGTAATTCAGTCCCTCCGGATCGGTGTATTCGACGGGAATCGTGCGGTAGATGCCATGCCACGCGCCGGTAAACTGCGCTTCCATCACTTCGGTGACGTCAATGGTTCCGTCGGCGCGCACCTGAATCTGCGCGTCGAAATGTTTGAATGTGAGCGTGCGCGCGGTCGCCGGCATCGCGGCGAAAAGCGCCAGCAGATAGATTGCAACAACGCGGCGGAGGCGGGAACTAAACATTTCGCGGCGCGCGGCGGCTAGGTGGTCGCGCCAAAACTGACCTTAGGCACATCGCGCTCGGCCGGCGCGCTGATCTCAAAGAATTGCCGCGGCGTGATGTTGAACATTCCGGCGATTATGTTGGAAGGGAACTGCACGATTTTGGTGTTCAGGTCGCGCACCACGGCGTTGTAGTAGCGCCGCGCGTTCTGCACACTGTCCTCAATCTGGCTTAGCGACTGCTGCAGCTGCGTGAAACTTTCCACCGCTTTCAATTGCGGATACGCTTCCGCCAGCGCGAACACCTGGCGCAGCGCGCTGGTCAGCACGCCTTCCGCTTCCGCCTTCGCTGCGGGGCCTTGCGTGTTCATCGCCTGATTGCGCGCGGCGACGACTCCCTCGAGCGTGCTTTTCTCGTGCCCGGCGTAGCCCTTCACGGTTTCCACCAGGTTGGGAATCAGATCGTAACGGCGCTTCAGCTGCACATCAATATCAGACCAGGCGTTGTCGCACTGCACCTTCAGGCGCACCAGCCCGTTGTACATTCCGATGACGAACACCACCAGCAGCACAACAATCGCACCCAATGCCAGGATCATCACGGCCCTCCGGAACGCGAACGCGCACGAACGCGAATCGCACCTAAGCCTGCGGCACAGCATACGGTGTGCGTCCACCAGTGTAAAGAGGACTGTACCAAAAGCGGCGCCGCAATCTCCTGTAGCGACTTCTGAAGGATCCGCGCCCCGGGCGTCGCGTTGAATGCGCGTCAATTTAGATGACGCGAGATTTTAATCGCTCCTTATCTATTGCGTCATGTAAGCCCAGTATTAGAATTACTCCCACGAGTCCGTGCCCAGCGGATCGCGGTCCGACACCTAAATCAGGAGGATAAAGCAATGTCTCAAGCGCAACGATTGCGTCGTGTGACCACGTCCTTGCTCGGCTTTGTTTTGCTGGCCGCAGGGCTGGCTGGGTCCGCCCATGCACAATGTCAACTGAACTCACCCTCGGGAAAAATCAAGCATGTTGTTTACGTCGAATTCGATAACGTGCACTTCACTCGTGACAATCCCAACGTACCGTCCGATCTCGAACAAATGCCCAACCTGCTTAATTTCATCACGCAGCATGGCACGCTCGATGCCGGTGACCATACCGTTCTCATCTCGCACACTGCAAACGACATCCTGACCACTCAGATCGGCCTCTACTCCGACAATACCGGCATCTTCATCGCCAACAGCTTCGGCGTATTCTCGCCGACCGCAACCGGCGAAAACGGTTTGTTTCCTTCTTCGTTTTTCTATTGGACCGACAAGGTCTCGGATATCACAGCGAGCACCGGCGACAACACCTTCGCGCTCACCACGCCCTCGGGCCAGAACGTCCCCGCGCCGTGGGTGCCGTTCACTCGCGCGGGATGCACGGTCGGCGCCTTCTCCACCGCCAACATCGTGCTGGAACGCGCGCCTTTCGACGTGTTCAAGGTTTTCGGCGGCCCCACGTCTCCGCAAGGAATGGAAAGCAGCTCCAATCAGAACAATGATTTTATCGGTGCATCGATACATTGCGCACTCGGCGACCCCATCTGCCAGTCGAACCCAACTCTGGGCGTGGAGGGCGTCAGCGACATGTTGCCGGACGAGCCCGGCGGCTACACCGGCTATCAGGCGCTATTCGGTCTGAAGTACATCAACCCCGCGATTACCGGCAGCCCCACCGGCAGCATCACGGATTACCACGGTGTTCCGCTCACCGGATTTAACCAATTGGACTTCGACCCAACTCCGGCTCAAACGCTGGCAGTGGTCGAGGCCATGCTCAAGAAGGGCATTCCCGTCGTCTATGCCTACATCGCGGACGCCCATGACAATCACGAGGAGACAAACACCACCGAAGGTACCTTCGGCCCCGGCGAGGCTCCCTACGTCGCTCAGTTGGCTGATTACAATTCCTCGTTTGGCACGTTTTTCTCGCATCTGAAGGAAGCTGGTATTGACGAGACCAACACTCTCTTCATCTTCACCCCGGACGAGGGCGATCATTTCGTCGGTGGCGCACCAAGCCCGGCGAATTGCGACGGCGCCAAGATCGATCGCAATGGCAACGTCGTGCCCGACGTTCCCTGCACTTACGGAACGAATGGCGTGGGTGAGCTGGACATCAATCTGCTCGCCCTCACTCAAGGTGCAGGCGACCCGACGGCGTATTCGATCCATTTCGACGATGCCGCTACCACCTACGTGAATGGACAGCCGCTTCCAAACAGCAGCACCGTTCGTACGCTCGAGCAGACCATGGCCGGACTGCGCGTGGTCAATCCGCACACTGGACTAAGCGAGAGCTTGCTCGGCACCGGTCTGGGACCCGATCTCCAAGGAGCGATTGTGGATCCGGCGGCGATGCAGCTGCTGCACATGAACTCCATCGCAGACCCTAATCGCGAGCCGACCTTCACGTTCTTCGGCAATCCCAATTTCTTCTTTGAGACAGTCGGGAGCACCACTCCTATCGTGGGCGCGGGCTTCGCCTGGAATCACGGCGACATCCAGCCGGAGATCGCGCGCACCTTCATCGCCATCGCTGGTCCTGGAGTAAGGAATCTCGGCATAACGGAGCCGCAGGATTTCTTTACCGATCACGTTGACTTGCGGCCAACCATAATGACGCTTGTCGGCCTCACCGATGACTATCAGCATGATGGCCGCACGATCGTCGAACTGCTGGATCCCAAGATCCTACCGAGCAGCCTGCACGCGCATTCGGACACGCTCCTGCAGCTTGGTCAGATCTATAAGAAGATTGACGCGCCGTTCGGGGAGCTTTCGGAAAGCACTCTGACTGTCTCCACCTTCGCGATCACCAGCACTTCGGCCGGCGACGTGGTCTATAACAATCTGGAGAACCTGATCTCGCAATGGACCGTGGAGCGTGACGGGTTGGCTGCACAGATCAAGGCCATGCTCGAGGGCGCGGAGTTCAACGGCATACCAATCGATGAAACGGCGGCCAAAGGCGTGATCGCGGAGGCACAGGCGCTCCTCGATCAAGCAAACCACTGCGCCTCTAATCTAGGAACCTGCGGTAACTAGAACCACTCCAAAGGTACTGGCGCCCGAGGGCCCGTGGCTCGGGCGCCAGTTCCAGGATCATCACGGCCCTCCGGAACGCGCACGTATGTACTCAGCACCGACGCCTGCGGCACAGCGCACGGTGTGCGTCCACGGCTGTAAAGAGGACTGTGCCAACGCACGCGGTTCACTTTCCGCAGCGATTATCGGGCATGTGGAGTACTGAAACCCGACTTGTTCGGTTGCGTGGCTAACCAGGAGCTACGATCCGCTTCGAACGTCGGCTAGCGAATCAGCGAAGTAACGAATACTTGCTAGCGTAAGCGAAGCGGGTAGTAGAATGGCTCGCAATAGGGGTTCGATTGATGAGCGCTTTCCGAGCGATTCGGAAGTGGTTCTTCCGTTTCTGTCTTCTAGTGATATTCCTGGTGGCATTCACGTGGTTAGGCATTCACGTTTCGCGTGCCTACTATCTCCGCCAGGCGAAGCAGCCGCCCTCGGCTTTCATCGTCGAAGGCGCACCGGTCATCGCGCTCACCCACGCACGCGTAATCGATGGCGCCGCGTCGCCAGCGAAAGCCGATCAGACGCTGGTCCTTGGAAATGGAATGATCGAGGATGTTGGCCCGTCGTCGTCGATTAAGGTTCCTGCGAGTGCGCGTGTGATTGATCTTTCCGGCAAGACCGTTTTCCCCGGCCTCGTAATGCTCCACGAACATCTCTTCACCATTTCGCCTGATAGCACGCCAAAGGAGATTCTGGTCGTTGAGCAGCCTGTATCGTTTCCGCTGATGTATCTCGCCGCGGGCGTGACCACTTTGCGTACCACCGGAAGCGTGTTTCCGCAAGCCGACCTCGCGATCAAGAGCGCCATCGACTCTGGCCAGCGCCCCGGGCCGGACATGTTTTTGACTGCGCCATACCTGGAATCGAACCCGCTCACTTTTTCGCAGATGCATGCGATCGCCGGTCCGGACGAAGCACGTCGCGCGGTTGACGAAGGCGCCGCCGAAGGGATGACTTCTTTCAAAGCGTACATGCATCTGACGCCGGAAGAACTCAAAGCCGCCATCGACGAAGCGCATAGTAAGGGGCTGAAACTTACTGGACATTTGTGCTCCGTGGGATTCACGGAAGCGGCCGACATGGGAATCGATGGTCTTGAGCACGGCATCGGAGTCGACACGGAATTTTTCCCCGGGAAGCAGCCTGGAATTTGCCCTTCGGATCGCGCCGCTGGAAAAGATATCGACGATCGTGTGGACGTCGAAAGCCCGGAAGTGCAGCGGATGATTCATCACCTCGTGGAGCGGCATGTTGCAATCACCTCGACGATGGCTGTCTTCGCCGATTTCACCGACAACGCGCAGCCCATGTCTACCCTTGAGGACCGCGAAATGCGCGCGCTTTGCTTCAAGAGTGCGCTCATATACAGAATGCTACGAGCGTTCGTCCTACCGAAAATTGTTATGCACCACGCGATGCCCAAAGAAATGCAATTCGAGCGCGACTTCGCCGCGGCGGGTGGCCTGTTGGTCGCGGGCGCCGACCCTACCGGCGACGGCGGAACGCTGGCAGGCTATGCCGATCAGCGCGAAATCGAATTACTCGTGAAGGCAGGCTTTACACCGGTGGAAGCGATTCACATTGCAACACAGAATGGCGCCGAGGTGCTCGGCCAAAGCGATCGAATCGGTACAATCGCAAAAGGCAAGCAGGCGGACCTGGTCGTCGTTACCGGTGATCCATCGACAAATATTTCCGACATACGCAATGTGGATCTCGTCTTCCGCAAAGGTGTTGGCTACAGCTCCGCAAAACTATTCGGCGCAATCAAAGGTCTCGTGGGTGTGGAGTGACGCCTGTACCACTAGCTGTGCTACGGCTTCGGGTGACGGAATTGATGCGGCATGCTGCGAAGGAAATCTACTAGAAACTTCCTTTGAGTCGGCAGCGCTGAGCCGGGCTTTGAGCATTCGCACGACAAAGCTGGTCTTGGGTCGAAAGCTGCATTTCGCCTACCGCAGAACGCGTGCCGGCTTCCGCACAGCGCCGGTCGCGTGAAACCTGCGATGGCGAATTCTTGGAGGTTCATGAGTTCCGATCGGGGGCATCATGGCCGAACTCAAGCATCGCTTCATCGAAACGAACGGAATTCGCATGCACATCGCCGAATGCGGCTCAGGTCCGCTGGTGCTCTTGTGTCACGGATTCCCTGAATCGTGGTATTCCTGGCGCCACCAACTTCAAGCGCTCGCGGAAGCTGGCTTTCGCGCGGTCGCGCCAGACATGCGCGGCTACGGCCAGACCGATCGCCCCGAGGCCATCGAACAATACACGCTGCTTCACCTGGTAGGCGATATGGTCGGCCTATTGGACGCTCTCGGCGCAGATACCGCTGTGATCGCCGGCCACGACTGGGGCGCGCCCGTCGCGTGGCATTCCGCGCTGCTGCGTCCCGATCGTTTCTCGGCGGTGATCGGATTGAGTGTGCCGTTCTGGCCGCGATCGCCCGTGCGCCCTACCAGCCTGATGCCGCAAACGGACGACGCAATTTTCTACCAACTCTATTTTCAGACCCCCGGTGTCGCAGAGGCGGAACTCGAGCGTGACGTTGCGCGCAGCATCCGGACTTTACTCTATTCCGCCTCCGGCGATTCCCCGCGCCGGGAAAATTCGGCCGCGTCCGGCCGCGAGGTCGGCATGGTGCCGCGGAACGGCGGCTTTCTTTCACGCATGGCGGAGCCTGCGTTACTTCCACCATGGCTTACCGACACGGACGTTGCGTATTACGTGGAAGAATTCACGCGCACCGGTTTTCGCGGAGGCTTGAACTGGTATCGCAACATCGACCGCGGCTGGGAATTACTGGCCCCGTTCGCGGACGCTCGCGTCAGCGTGCCCGCGCTCTATATTGCCGGCGACCGCGATCTCGTGGTGGGATTCCGCGGCGTGAGTCAGATAATTGCCAGCCTCGCGTACTTCGTGCCGCAACTGCGCAGCACCCTGATGCTCCCGGGCTGCGGCCACTGGACGCAGCAGGAACGCCCCGCAGAGGTCAACAAAGCGATGCTCGACTTTCTGCGCGAGTTATAGCCCAAGAACACTCGAGTTATCGCCCCGGACTTGGGCCACTAATTCGCATTGGCCGGCGCGCGGTGGTTCATGCTCCATACGTACGCCCCCAGTGCTTTCACTTGCTCCGGCGTAAGTTGCGCCCCACCCATCGGCGGCATCGGACTGCGATATTCCTTTGGTTGCGACACACCGTCGGTTATCGTTTTCGTGATTCCGGCGAAACTGCCATCGCTCCACAGCCATTTCTTGTTCTTCCCTGCTAGCGGCGGCCCCAAAGGAGTGCCCTCACCGTTATCGCCGTGGCAGCCCGTGCAGGCCGCTCCGCCCACTTGGCCGTGGTAGATGCGCGTACCGAGCGCAACCATTTGTGGCGTCGCGCCTGGTGGCACGCGAAGATTGCCCGTTGCCTTCGCGGCGGCGCCGGCATCCGGATGCGTGCCCTCGGGCGGTTTCGCGGCTGCTGCGACGGGAGCGCCGGCCGGAGCCGTCAAGCTCGGACATGGCGTCACGTTCGCGGCGCGTCCTGCTGCACCGCCAAGATAAACAATCCGGTAAATCCGTCCGCGTATGTCATCGGAAACATACAGCGCACCGTCCGGTCCCACCGCCAAGCCGGAGGGACGATGCGCGGCCTCGGCCGGGGACTCCGCCGCTCCGGCAAAACCATCCGCAAATACTTCGCACTGGCCGGACGCGCGCTCCCCGGCGAGCGGCTGAAAAACTACGTTGTAGCCCCCTTGCGGATACGGCGCCCGATCCCACGATCCATGGAACGCGATGAAGACTCCATCATGGTAGTGCGCCGGAAATTGCGTCTTGTCGTACAGCACCATTGCATTCGGCGCCCAATGCGCGGGATATGCCGCGACGGGCTCAATCTTGTCCGCGCATACGCCGATCGTTTTGCCGCCGTCGCCGCCGTACTCCGGCGCCAGAACCAGCTTTCGCGCGAAGGCGTCGTAGTAACACTCGGGCCAGCCATAGTCACCACTTTGCTTCAACAACAACAACTCTTCAGCCGGCAGCGTTGCCTCCTGCTCGGGTTTATACAGGTCGGGCCAATTCATGCGCAGCTGGTCACGTCCATGCTGGGTCACAAACACTCGTCCGCTTGAGTCAATGGCAAAACCCTCGGCGTTGCGGATTCCCGTGGCGAAGCGCTCAGCGGATGAAAATGTTTGGTTCGTCTTATTCGCGTCATAGCGCCAGACGCCACCGCGGGTCTCCAGTTCCGTGCACGGGCTGATGCCCGGCGATTTGAGTGTTCGATTTTTCGACTGACAGGAGTTTGTCGCGGTAGCCACGTCCACATACATCACTCCCTCGGGGTTGATGATGAAGGGATGCATCGGATGGTCGCCGCCCAGAGGCAATCCGGAAACTATGGTGTCGGACGAGCCACTCGGCACCAAAGCGGCGGCGGCCAAGCCAGTCGGCACCAAAGAGCCGGCGGCCAAGGAATATCGCACGATCCGATTATTGATCTCCGCGTAGATCGATTCCTTGTACAAGCCGATGCCCGTTCCGCCCGCTCCGCCGCTTTGCACGGTTTCGCCAAAGCGCTCAATCATATCGGCCTTGCCCGTGCTGCTCTTGTCTTGCAGGGCTACCAGGAAACCTCCTGCTCGCGGCGTGTCGTTGCCGTAGTACCGGCCCGACCAGGTGTTGACGTAAAGAACTCCGCTCGGCGCGACTACCATGTGGCGCGCGTGGCCAATGTCGTCAGCGAAGACCGTTGCGCAAAAACCGCTGGGTAGCTTCAATCCACTGTCATCGCTAGGGCATGCCGGGGTTTTGTTTTCAGCCGCCGCAGCGGAATTGAATGGGCGTCGGGCCAGCAGAACTGAACTGCCCATATAAATTGCGGCAAGCAACGCAAAGATCGCAAATAAAGTCTTAAACGGATTGGATGTTGGCACGGAGCACCTCAAAGCTTGGATGAAAATAGCCAACAATTTGACTCGCGAAAAATACCGAAACAGATCGCCAGGATTTTGACTCATCCCTCTGCGGGACACCCCCCAGCATTCTTTTCCAGACAGCTGTCGGATTGTTGCGCCCGAGAATTCGCCTTAGGAGACACGACCTGCTAGTTCGTTAATCAGTGCTTCGCACACAAGCTATTGCTCTTCGTTGACTTGGCTCCAGCAGCAACCTAAGATGAGCGCCACATGCCTGACCCGCTGCCTCTGAATGGCCGCACCGTCTCGCACTATCGAATCATCGAAAAGCTCGGTGGTGGCGGCATGGGTGTGGTTTACAAGGCTGAGGACATAAAACTCGGCCGGTTTGTGGCCCTCAAGTTCCTGCCCGACGCAGTCGCCAATGATCCGCAAGCGCTCAGCCGCTTTCAGCGCGAAGCCAAAGCCGCCTCCGCGCTGAATCACCCGAACATCTGCACCATCTACGAAATTGACGATCAGGGCGGCGAAGCCTTCATCGCCATGGAATTTCTGGACGGCCAAACCCTGAAACACCGGATCACCAGCGGACCTCTGCCCCTCGATGAATTGCTCGACGTTGGCATCCAGGTGGCGAATGCACTCGATGCCGCTCACGCGAAAGGAATCGTTCACCGCGACATCAAACCCGCGAATATTTTTTGCACGCGCAGTGGACAAACCAAGGTGCTCGATTTCGGCCTGGCCAAGATTCTTTCACCGCGTCGAGTGCTGCCGGGCGCGACGGCGTCCGCGCTTCCCACTGTCACTGCCGAAGAGGCGTTGAGCAGCCCTGGCTCCGCCATGGGAACCGTGCTGTACATGTCGCCGGAACAGGCGATGGGCGAAGAACTGGACGCGCGCACCGACCTCTTTTCGTTTGGCGCAGTGCTTTATGAAATGGCTACAGGTGCGTTGCCGTTCGCGGGCGCTACCTCTGCCGCCATTTTCGACGCGATCCTGCACAAGACACCGGCGGTGCCGACGCGACTCAATCCCGTGTTGCCGGGCGAACTCGAGCGGATCATCCAGAAGGCGTTGGAAAAAGACCAGCGGCTGCGCTACCAGCATGCGTCGGACCTGCGCGCAGATTTGCAGCGGCTGAAGCGCGACACAGATTCGGGACGGACTGCGGTAGGGCAGTCGCGGCAGGATGACGCGGCTGTATCGCCGGGCGCGACGCCGACGGATTCGTCCGCATCACGCGCATCGGAAAGCTCTGCGGTGGTCGAAGCGGCCAAGCAGCACAAGTTCGGCGTGGCCGCGATCGCCATCATCGTGCTAGTGCTGATCGCGGCAGCGGGCTATGGACTCTACTCGTTTCTCAGCGGTAAGGCTCACCGGCCATTCGAAAATTTCACCATCACGCAAGTCACGAATAATGGAAAGACGATTGCGGCGGCCATTTCGCCCGACGCGAAATATCTTCTCAGCGTGATAGACGACAGTGGCAAGCAGAGCCTCTGGCTGCGCCACGTGCCCACCAATAGCGACACGCAGGTGATCGCCCCGGCAGATGCTGTTTACCAAAACCTCGCGTTTTCTCCGGACGGCGGCTACATCTATTTCCTTCGCGCGACTGACACGCTCGGTAGGGGTCAAGATCTCCTGCGTGCGCCGGTGCTGGGCGGCACGCCGCAGGTGATCGTGAAAAATGTTGACACCCGAATTACTTTTTCGCCCGACGGCCAGCGCTTCGTCTTTATACGCGGAATGTCTCCAGATGTCGGAAAGTTTCTAATGCTTACGGCGAATGGAGATGGCACGAGTGAATTGACGTTTGCGGATGGGCCCATGTCGGCGTTCCCGATCGCCGTCGCCTGGTCGCCCGACGGCAAACAAATCGCCACTGCGGCGCCCGGTGCCGAAGGTGTATTGGGCGTGATTCAAATACAGGACGTGCCTTCTGGCAAGGTGAAGACGGTTTCCCGGTTCAACAACGTGCAGTTGAACGATTTGGCGTGGCTGCCCGACTCGCGCGGCCTGCTCGCCACTTATCAACCGAACGCGACACCTTATGCGCGAAGTCAAATCGCGTTTGTATCTGAACCTGCCGGCCAGTTTCGCCCCATTACCAGAGACACGAGCAACTATCGGACGCTTACGGTTTCGGCGGACGGAAAAACACTTGCCACGGTCCAGCAAAAGGCTACACAAACGTTTTACTTGCTGCCTGCCGCCGGCTTCACAGGGAATCCTCCGAGCCCTGCGCCTGTGCAGATCAAGGAAGCGATTTTTTTTGACTGGGCGGGCAACGGTACTCTTTACTTTGATAATGTGAATTCTCTGGTGCGTATATCGGCCGACGGCGCAGACAATGCAACGCTCGTGAGTGACTCTGCCGCCCAAATTATTCAACCGACGAATTGCCAGGGCGGCCGCTATGTCGTCTTCATCTGGGCTGGCCATTCGGGCGGTAATAAGGCGGACATCTGGCGGATGAACGCCGACGGTTCCAACCCCAAGCAGCTCACCGATGGCATTCAGGACATTGCGCCGAAATGCTCGCCGGACGGACGGTGGATGTTCTATCAAGACGCGCAAGATCTTCAACTCAATCGAGTGAGCATCGACGGTGGTCCGTCCGAGATTGTGCCGGCAACGGCGATACCCGGCGCCGTCTTCGACTACGGACTCGCCATCGCGCCCGACGGGAAGCTACTGGCGTTCATCACGACTGGCGGTACGACTGAGATGGTTCATCACATCGCTTTGGTGCCTCTGGACGCAGGGCCTAAGCCGCAGCGGCGCATGCTGGAGCCCGATCCGCGCATTGCGGGCGCACCGCAATTCACGCCGAATGGGCAGGCCGTCGTCTATCCCATACGCGAAGGCGGTACGGACAATTTGTGGCTTCAGCCGCTCGATGGTTCTCGTGGCCACCAGATTACAAATTTCAAGTCCGATACAATTTCGACGTTTCGCTTCTCACCTGACGGCAAGGCCATCGGCCTACTGCGTTCTCACACCGAATCCGACGTGGTGCTGCTGCGCGATGCGGCCACTGCGCCGCGCTGACGCCGCCCTGCCTCAGTGCCCGATTACTCGCGCCGGCAGGCGTGCGCTGTCAATCCCCCCGTCAATACGTTGACCGGCGCTTAGTCCGCGTCTGCTCGCTCTTCGTTGACTTGGCGTTGCGCCCATCCTAATATGTGCGCCACTCATGCCGGAACCCCAGTCGCCAATCGGCCGCACGATTTCTCACTATCGCGTCCTCGAAAAATTGGGCGGCGGAGGTATGGGCGTCGTTTACAAAGCGGAAGATACCGAACTCGGACGCTTCGTCGCTCTGAAATTTCTCCCTGAAGACGTTGCGCGCGACCCGCAATCGCTCGAACGTTTCCGCCGCGAAGCTCGTGCTGCTTCCGCGTTGAACCATCCTAACATCTGCACGATTTACGAGATCGGCCAGCAGGACGGACATCCCTTTATCGCCATGGAATTTCTGGAAGGCATGACGCTGAAGCACCGCATTTCCGGGCGTCCACTGGAAATGGAGATGCTGCTCGATCTGGGCATCGAGATTGCCGACGCGCTGGACGCGGCGCACTCCAAGGGAATCGTTCATCGCGACATCAAGCCCGCGAATTTATTCATCACGGACCGCGGCCACGCGAAGATTCTGGATTTTGGCTTGGCCAAGCAAATTTTCGCCGCGACCGATGGCACGCGCACGACGAATCCTTCGGATCTCACGGTGGACACGCCGTCGGTGAGGGAAGTGGACCTCACCAGCGCAGGGACGGCGGTGGGCACGGTGGCGTATATGTCGCCGGAGCAGGCGCGCGGAGAAACGCTGGACGTGCGCAGCGATCTTTTTAGTTTTGGCGCGGTGCTCTATGAAATGGCCACCGGCGCGGTCCCGTTCCGCGGAGCGACGACGGCGGTCGTCTTCAACGCCATCCTGGAAAAAGCGCCAGCACCCGCAGTGCGCTTGAACCCGGACATTCCGCCGCGGCTGGAAGAAGCGATTTCCAAGGCGCTCGAAAAAGATCGCCGGATGCGTTATCAGCACGCCGCGGAACTGCGCACGGATCTGGCGCGCCTGAAGCGCGATACCGGCTCCAGCCGCATTTCCGGCGTAATGCCGTCCGCGCAAGCCACCACGCAGCAGCAGAACTCCGGAGCGTTCGGTGAAACCGCGACACAAGCAACTCCTTCGAGCGGCCACGCGATTGCCGCGATGACGCCGTCAGGCGGAACCAGCGCTGCCCCCATAGTACCAGCGCAACCGGCAGCGGGAACGGTGACGTCAGGCACAGCAACGACCGCCGCCATATCTGGCGCTTCCGCCGCAGTGCCAGCGCAGACGGCAGACATTGCACCACGCAGCCGGTTGCCACTCATAGCCGCCGCAGCAGTAATCGTGATTGCGCTCCTCGCAGGCGGATATTTCTTCACGCATCGCGGCCCAAAGCTCAGCGGCCAAGGTTCCATCGTTCTCGCCGATTTCACGAATACTACCGGCGACGCAGTGTTCGACGGTGCCCTACGCCAGGGACTCGCCGCGCAGCTAGCGCAATCTCCTTTCCTGCACATTCTCTCCGACCGCCAAATGCAGCAGACCATGCAATACATGGGCCAACCGGCCACCGCTCGCGTCACCAACGAACTAGCGCGCCAAATCTGCCAGCGCACACAAAGCGCCGCGGTTCTCGAAGGCTCAATCGCGCAAATCGGCAACACCTACAATCTAATTCTCAACGCGCTCAACTGCGCATCCGGCGAAACGCTCGCCAGCGCCGCAGCCGAAGCCCCCGACAAAGATCACGTGCTCGGTGCGCTCGGCAATGCGGCCGAAGATATTCGACGAAAGCTGGGCGAATCGCTCGCTTCGATACAGAAATACAACACGCCCATCCAGGAAGCGACCACCTCCTCGCTGGAGGCGCTGAAAGCCTACAGCCTCGGAACGCAAGCCCGCGCGAGCCAGGGCGAAGAAGCCGCCGCGCCCTTCTTCAAGCAAGCGGTGGCGCTCGATCCCAATTTCGCCATCGCTTACGCCACGCTGGGCCAGGTGGAATCGAATATGGGCGAACACGCCGTGGGCGTCGAGTACACCAAGAAGGCTTACAGCTTGCGCGATCGCGCCAGCGAGTCGGAAAAGTTCTACATTGATTCGCACTACTACGACAACGTAACCGGCGACATCGAGCAGGCCAATCAGGTCTATCAGCTCTGGACGCAAACCTATCCGCGCGATTCAATTCCTTTCAACAATCTGGGTGTTTCCTACGCGGTGATGGGCCAGTGGGACAAGGCTCTGCCTTTCGCTCGCCAGGCGCACCAACTGAATCCCGACGAAAGCATTGCCTCCGTCGCTGTGACCGGAGACTATCTCGGCCTGGGGCGATTCGATGAAGCCAAAGCAACGATGAATCAAGCCTTGGCCGCCAAGCTGGATGTGCCGAACTTTCACCGGCTTCTCTATTTCGTGGCGTTTGCGCAAAACGATTCGTCCGCCATGGACCGTGAGCTTTCAGTTCTCACTTCCAAAGGCGCGGAGGCTGCCGCGATCGCGTTCTTGCTCGCGGCTCATACGGACGCGTACAACGGACGGATGGAGAAAGCGCGTGCCTCGATGGCGCGCGCCCGCAGTGCCTTCGAAGCGTTGCACGCCAACGAATCGGCCACACAGGCACTGTCCACGCTAGCCATGATGGAGGCGGAAGTGGGTGACGACGCTGGCGCGCGCCGGGAAGCCGCCGCTGCGCTGGCAAATAATTCTCCGTCGCTGCGCGCGCGCACGGACGCCGCATATGCGTTGGCCCGTGCGGGCGACGTGGCCCGCGCCGAAGCCATCGTCGCCGAACTCGCAAAGGAAAATCCTTCGAACACGATGCTGAATTCGTTCGATCTCCCCGTCATTCGCGCGACGCTCGAGATCGGCCGCAACAGTCCCGCCAAGGCCGTCGAAATTCTGCAGCCGGTCATTCCGTACGACCTTGGCTCGTCCCGTTTCATGCTCAGCACCTACGCACGCGGGAGCGCGTATCTGGCGCTGCACAAAGGCAGCGAAGCCGCCGCCGAATTTCAAAAGATCGTGGATCACCCCGGCGTCGCGCTGAATTCCATCACGGGCGCGCTGGCAAAGCTGGGCCTGGCCCGCGGCTACGGAGTAGAAGGCGACCCAGCCAAAGCCCGCGTAGCCTATCAAGATTTCTTCGCGCTATGGAAAGACGCAGACCCCAACATCCCCATCCTCGTCGCCGCCAAATCCGAATACGCCAAACTTCAATAATCCCAGCCGCGACGAAACGCCACCTTCCTCGTTAATGTACGCTTACGTAATCCCGCCCGTTGTGCTATATGCATTGTCGCGCGAATGAAGACCATCTCCATCGCACTTCTCTCGATTTCGGCTATCCTCATTGCTGGCGCGGTCTGCGCGCAAGAAAAATGCCCGGCTCCTCCGGCGCTCAGTGCCACGACGAGTGCCAACATTTTCAGCCCACAGCAGGAACTGGATCTGGGCGACGTCGAAGCCGAATGGCTGGAGAAAAACTACCGCGTCATCCATGACGACGAACTGGCTGGCCATCTGAACCAGATCACCAATCGCATCCTCGCACAACTCCCGCCGACGCAATTGACGTTTCGCGTCATCCTCATCGATTCCCCGGTAGTGAACTCGTTCAGCGTGGGCGCTGGGCGCATTTATGTCACGCGAAAAATGGTCGCTTTCCTTCGCAACGACGACGAACTCGCCGGCATGATTGGCCACGAGATGGGCCATATCCTCACCCACCAGAGCGCCATCGAGATGACGCGGAAGTTTCATGACTTTCTAGGCGTCGATTCCGTGGGCGACCGCAAAGATATTTTCGACAAGTTCAACCGAATGCTGGACAGCATCGCGCGCAATAAAAGCGCGCTCACCAAGACCGCGGAGAGAGACTGGCAACAGGAAGAACCTCACCAATACCAGGCAGATCGCGTGGCTCTGTACGCCGCGGCCGCCGCTGGATTTTCGCCGCAAGCTTTTGTGGAGTTTTTTGACCGGCTCGCGCAGACTCACGGGAAAACTGGCAACCTACTGACTGATTTCTTCGGAGCAACCAAGCCTGACGAGAAACGGCTTCGCGAACTCCACAAATCCCTGACTTTACTCCCGGAGGTGTGTCGTGCGATCGCCCCGGCCGCTGCCTCGGCCGACTTTCTCGCCTGGCAATCTGAGGTTATCGGCTATTCTGGATTCGGACATCGGGAGCACTTGGTCGGTGCAGTTTCCAAAAAGCCTCTCGATCCGCCGTTGCGTACTGACATCAAGAATCTGAAATTTAGTCCCAACGGCGAATACTCGCTGGCGCAGGACGATGCCAACATATTCGTGTTCGCCAACGATCCATTTACTTTCCTATTCCGGATTAATGCCGCGGAGGCCCGCGACGCTCAGTTCTCCCCGAATTCGCAAGAAATCTTTTTCCTCACGCGAGGGCTCAGGGTCGAAGAATGGAGCATCGACGATCAAAATCGCACCAGTGTTCACGAAATGACCCTGCCCGATGGCTGCCTGCAGAGTGCGCTTTCTCATGACGGCAAACTACTCGCGTGCGTCAATCGGAGTCTCGACTTCGCGTTAATTGACGTGGCCAGCGGAAATGCTCTCCTCACAAAAAAGGCGTACTTTCAGTCCAAGACCTTCGGCTCAGCAGGCGATCTCCTGCGCCTCATCCTATTCATTTTGGCGGAAACAGAAGAAGGCCGGTGGATCCGCATGGCTTTCTCCCCGGATGATCATTACTTCGCTGCGACCGCCGCGGATCTGGCCATTGCGGTTAACGTTCCGAATCACGCCCAAATTCCACTCGATGGTGCTCTGGGTAAAACCCTCACCGCGAATTTCGCTTTCCTCGCACCGGATCGCATGATTGTTCAGAACCAATTCGCTCCTAAAGACTCCGCCGTCGTCGAGTTTCCATCCGGAAAAGTTGTCGAGAGGCTTCCTATCAACCCGCATCAGGACATAGAAGCCCCCACGCGTGGCTATTACGTTATTCTGAAGCCCGTCAAAGACGCGCGCGTGGGCGTGCTTGACCTGGAATCGCAGACTTTTGTAATTGGTTCCGCGAAATCGTCCGTGATTGATGTTTTCGACCGCGCAGTACTCAGTCAGAGGGTCTCCGGCGAAGTCGGAATCTTCGATCTCTCCACCCACGAGCGCAAAGGTCAGGCGGAGCTTCCGAAGAGTGCTCTTGGCTCGCTCCGAGCTTGGGCTGTGTCTTCCGATCTCAGATGGCTCGCCGTTTCTGGAACCAGCCGCGGCGCTGTCTGGGATCTCTCTGCTTCGAAGCGCCTCTATTACACTCGCGGTTTCCGCGGCGCTTACTTCGACGGTGACCAAGCACTCTACGCCGATTTCCCAAAGGAAGACCCGCAACCACGCACCATCGCCCGCGCCAATCTCTCGAGTGAGAATATGATTCCTGGCGCCCCGATCGATGAAAAGGTGGCCACACGGCAGTATGGACAATTCCTCCTTGTCCGCAAGCCGGCTGGAAAAGTGAACACTTTGAGCCGCGATATCACGTTGGACGTCAAGGATGTTCGCGATGGACATTTGCTTTGGTCGCGGAGTTTTCCGAAGGAGGCGCCGTCTGTCACTCTGAATCCGACGCGCGATTCTTTGCTCCTGGGGTGGCGCGTCGGAGAGGCCGCGGCAAAGGACGAGATCAAGGGGACGGGTTCGCTACAAACCCGATTCGCGGCGATGCGGGATCAGAAGGGCGCCTATCTTCTCGAGGTTCTCGATCCAGCCACCGGGAATTTGCGCGGACAACTCCTCATCGACACCGGCAAGGGCTCCTTCCGTGTGACGCGTTCTTCCGCGGAAGGTGATTGGGTTCTTGTCGGCGACAACGAAAATCGTATACGCGTCTATTCGCTGTCAACGGGTGAGCAGAAAGCGATTTTGTTTGGAACATACTCGACACTTTCTACTGCGGCGGGCATCCTGGTGGTTGAAAATGAATCCGGACAGATCGACGTCTACGACCTGAAGTCGCTCGAGAAGCGCAACCAGCTGACTTTTCCCTATCACATCTCCATATTGGCGTTCAGTGGCGACGGCAAACGGCTCTTCGTCCTGACTGCCAACCAGATAGCCTACACTTTCGACACACAAGCCCTGGACAAGGCGGAAACAACGACGGCGGTTGCGCCCAGTGAGACGCAGCTTTCGGAGTCGCCGGAAATTGAAGAGGAACCCCAACCGTAGAAACGCCAGCAGCACGATTGAATTGGGGCGAGGCGAAGTGGCTAGCGTTAGCGGTCGATCGCGTTCATCGCTGCCGCTGCGTAGCGATCGCCTGCGATATCACTCTGCGGTACGGCAGCTTCCAGCTCCGCTACTTCCACCGCACTGAGCTTGATATCTGCCGCTGCCGCGTTTTCTTCCAGATATTTCCTGCGCTTTGTGCCGGGGATCGGGACCAGATCTTCGCCCTTCGCCAGCACCCACGCCAGCGCCAGCTGTCCAGGCTTTACGCCCTTGCGCTCCGCAATTGCCCGCACGCGCGCCAGCAGCACCTGATTCTTTTCGAAGTTCTCGTCGGCAAACCGCGGCATGCGCATCGCGCGCGCGTCCGTCTCCACCAGGTCGCTTTTCTTGGTGATCGCGCCGGTGAGGAAGCCGCGTCCCAGCGGACTATAAGGCACGAAGCCGATTCCCAATTCGCGCACGGTCGACAAAATTTCTGCCTCCACGTGCCGCTCCCACAATGAATATTCCGTCTGCAGCGCCGTAATCGGGTGCACTTTGTGCGCGCGCCGAATCGTCGCCGGCGACGCCTCCGACAGTCCCAGATACTTCACCTTGCCCGCCTTCACCAACTCCGCCATCGCGCCCACCGTCTCTTCAATCGGCGTCTGCGGGTCCACCCGATGCTGGTAGTACAAATCAATGTGATCCACGCCCAGCCGTTTCAACGAAGCATCGCACGCCGACCGCACATACTCCGGCTTCCCGCTGATGGACCAGCGGTTCGGCTCCGCCTTCGTGCGGATGTTGGCAAACTTCGTCGCCAGAAATACTTCGTCGCGGCGCCCGTGGATGGTCTTGCCGATTAGCTCTTCGTTGTCGCCGATTCCGTAGGCGTCCGCCGTATCCAGAAAATTCATGCCCAGGTCCAACGCCCGCAGAATCGTCGCGGCGGACTCTACATCGTTCCGCTCGCCGTAGAAGTCGCTCATCCCCATGCAGCCGAGCCCCATGCGGGAAACAACCGCGCCCTGCGAACCAAGTCTTACTTTTTTCATAGTCATAATCAGCTTAGATGGGCCGCACGCTCCGGCGGATTCCTTTTTTTTCTTAGCATTTTTGTTTCCGGCTTGGAATTAGGCGGGCTTACTCCCGTAATCGTGTGATAACGAAACGTGAGCCCTATTCGTAGCGGAGAGCAATCATGGGCTCAACACGCATTGCGCGGCGGGCGGGCAAATAACTCGCGGCAAGCGAGACAATCATCAGCAGCGCCGCGACTGTAACGAAAGTAATCGGGTCCGTTGGCCGCACGCCATACAACTGGCTGACCATCAGCCGCGAGAGCGCCAACGCTCCCACGATTCCGATCGCCGAGCCTATCAGCGCGAGCAGCAATGCTTGCCGCACCACCAACAGCAGCACATTACCGCGGCTGGCGCCCAGCGCAACGCGAATTCCAATCTCGTTCGTGCGCCGCGAAACCGAATAGCTCATCACGCTGTAAATCCCCACCACCGCGAGCAGCAATGCCAATCCGGCGAACGCGCCCAGCAGCAGCATCGTGAATCGCGCAGGCGACAAAGACGCCGACACCGAGTCATCCATCGTGCGAATATTCAGCAGCGGCACTTCCGCGTCGATTTCACGAACCGCACCAGTGATCGCCGGGACCACGCTCAGCGGCGCCGCATTCGTCCGCACCGCCAGGTTCATGCCGAAAGAGTTCCAGTTTTCGCCCCGAGCGGCAGTCATCTGCGCCAAGGGGTAATAAAGCGTCGGCTCGGGCTGCGTTTCGTTCATGGCGGAAATCTTCACGTCGGCCACCACACCCACAACCTCGCGCGTTAGCCCCGGAAAAAAATAAAGCGTCAGCCGCTTGCCGATGGGATTCTCATTCGGCCAGAAAAATTTCGCCATGGATTCGCTGATCAGCACCGCGCCGGGCCAGCCAGCAACATCGGAGTCAGCAATGTCTCGCCCGCTCAAGAGCGGTACATGCATCGAGCTCATGTATCCGGGGCTGATGAGGCGAACTTCCACTTCGGGCAGGTCCGCCATCGCCACCGCCGGGCGTCCTTCTATCGAAATCGGCTGGTGCGAGCCGTCATCGCTCAGCGGCAGGCTGTCAATCAGGCCGGCGGATTGCACACCGGGCAAGGTGCGAACGCGATCGAGCACGCGCCCGAAGTAGCTGATCTGTTGCGCAGGCTCCACAAATTTCCCGGTCGGCAGTGAGACTGCCATCGTGACGACGCGACTCGCATCGAACCCGGGATTTACATTGTGCAAAACCCACAAGCTGCGAATCAACAAACCGGCGCCAATCAGCAGCATCAGCGAAAGCGCCACTTCTGAAACCACCAGCACATTGCGCGTGCGGCTTCCGCCCGAATCCGCTGCGGTCCTGCCCAGGCCTTGCTTGAGCGCCTGATTCAAATCGGCCTTCGCCATGCGCAGCGCCGGCAGCAGGCCGGCGGCAAATCCGGTCAGCAGCGAAATGCCTAGCGTGAACGCCAGGACCCAGCCATCCAGCGCGATCTCGCTGGATCGCGGCAACCGCTGCGCCAGAAATTTCACGATCACGAGCAAGCCGAAGTGCGCGAATACCAAGCCCAGCGCTCCTCCCGCGAACGCCAGCAGGAGCGTCTCCGAAAGAGCTTGCTGCAGCAAACGGCCGCGGGTCGCGCCCAACGCGGTGCGGACGGCCACCTCCTTGCGCCGCGAAAGCGCCCTGGCCAACATCAAGTTCGCGACGTTCGCGCACGCAATCAGCAACACCAGCGCGACGGCGCCCAGCAAAATCAGCAACGCGGGCCGCACATCGCCCACCAGATCGTCGCGCAGCGGAATCGCAATTGCTCCCCAACCCTTGTCGTCGTTGGGATAATCCTGCGCCAGCCGGTTGGAAATAGCGTCCAACTCGGCCTGCGCCTGCCGCAAAGTCACGCCAGCCTTCAGGCGAGCGATCACCGCGTAGTTGTGGTCGCCGCGAATGGCGCGATCTTGCGCGCTCCAGGCGAGCGGCTTCCACATCTGCGCGCGAGCGTTCTGGTCGCTGAAGATAGGGAAGTCGAACTCCGGTCCCATGACCCCGACCACGGCGAAAGCCTGCCCGTTGAGCTGAATGTTCTTCCCGACGACGTCAGGATTTCCTGCGAAGTGGCTGCGCCATATTCCGTAGCTCAACACAACGACGTGTTCGTGTCCCGGCTCATCTTCGCCGTCAAGAAATCCGCGGCCCAGCAGCGGCTGCGCGTGCAAGATCGAAAACAAGCCCACGGTCGCGGCAACCATGCGAATTGCCTCGGGATGCCCGGAGCCGGTAAGCGTGTAGCGGCCGTATCCATAGGCCGACATGCCATCGAATGAATGACTTTGATTGCGCCAGTCCAGGAAATTCGCGGGCGAGACGGCGAACGTCGGAATACCGGAGAAACTTTTTTGCGGCGGCGTGTGCCAGACCTGCATCAGGCGGTCCGGCTGGTCAAACGGCATCGGCCGCAGCAGCACGGCGTTCACTACGCTGAAAATCGCAGTGTTCGCGCCAATGCCCAGCGCCAGGGCGAGCACGGCCGTGATGGTAAATCCCGGCGAGCGTAACATCGTGCGCGCGCCGTAACGCAAATCCTGCAACAAAGTTTCCGCAAAGTGTACGCCCCGCGCTTCGCGGCATTCTTCCTTGGCACTTTCGATCCCGCCAAACTCCAGCCGTGCGCGTCGCAGCGCTTCCTGCCGTGGCACGCCTCCGCGGATCAAATCCTCGGCGTACGCTTCCACATGGAACCGCAGCTCCGCATCCATTTCGTTTTCCATGCGAGAGCGCCCCACAGTTGCGCGCAGCCACGAACGCACGCGGCTCCAAACCGTCATGCTTCCTCCGACTGCAACCTCAGGCTTCCAGCAAAATCATTGCGGTTCACTCGTACTTCAGCGCCACCATGGGGTCAACGCGCATCGCCCGCCGCGCCGGCAAGTAGCAGGCGAGCAGCGCGATTCCCAGCAAGAGCAGCGACACGCCTGCAAACGTGAGCGGATCCGTGGGACGCACGCCAAACAAGAAACTGGCCATCAAGCGCGTCCCGCCGAGCGCCGCGATCAGGCCGATCGCAATTCCCAAACCCGCCAGCCGAGCGCCCTGGCCCAGCACCATGCCAAACACACTGCGCCGCTGCGCGCCCAGCGCCATCCGGATTCCAATCTCCTGCGTGCGCTGCAACACCGAATATGAAATCACGCCATACATTCCGATCGACGCGAGCAGCAGCGCCAGCACTCCGAACGCTCCCAGCAGGAACACGGAAAATCGCGGTTGCGACATCGAATCATTTACCAGCGTCGTCAACGTCGCGACTCTTGCCAGCGGTAAATCCGGATCGATCGCATGAACGGCTTCTCGCACGCTTTCGGTCATGCCCGCGGGATCGGCTTTGGTCCGCAGCGCTACGCGCATGTCCAGCATCGAAGGCCACGGATTCTGGTTGTACAGCACATACATTTCCGGCGCCGTCTCTTCGCGCAGAGACGTATGCTTCACGTCCGGAACCACTCCCACAATCGTCACCAGCGGATAGCGCGTACTCCCCGGTCCCACCTGCTTACCGAGCGCACCCTCGCGCGCCCAGAATTTTTTCTCCATCGTCGCATTCACAATCGCCACAGGCATGGAGTCCGAGGTGTCCGTCTCCTGAAAATCGCGGCCGCGCAGCAGGGGCGTTCCAATCGCCGGGAAATAACCAGGCGAAATCACCGTGAAGTTGGCGAACGGCAATTCCTTTTGGCTGGCGGCCGGATGGTCCGGCATGCGAATCACCGTACTCTCACCCTCGCCGCCCAGCGGAACCGTCTCGCCAATTCCCGCGAACTGCACTCCGGGGATCGCGCGCAAGCGTTCCAGCACGTTTCCGAAGAGCGTGACGATGCGGTTCTGTTCCGCATACTTCACAGATGGCAGCGGCAATTGAAACGTTAAAACCCGCTCCGCATTGAATCCGCCATCCGCGCCGAGCAACTGGAAAAATGTCCGTGTCAGCAGCCCGGCAGAGACGACTAGCACCAGTGCCAACGCCACCTGCGACACCAGCAGCGCATTCCGCAGCCTCGGGCTCATCCGGCTGCCTCCAGACTTCTGGCTGCCTTCTTTGAGAGAGTCCACCAGGTTCTCCCGTGCGGCTGCAATCGCCGGAACGAGGCCAAAGAGAATCCCTGTAGCCAGCGAAATTCCCAACGCAAACGCCAGCACCGGCAAGTCCAGCGTCACTTCGCGCAAGCGCGGAATACTTGATGGGCCCAAAGTTTTTACGAAATAAATTCCCGCGTTTGCGATCAGAATCCCCATCGCTCCTGCCGCCACCGCAATCAGCAGGCTCTCCGTCAGCAGCTGGCGGATCAATCGCGCGCGTCCAGCGCCGAGCGCGGTTCGCACCGTGAATTCGCGGCGCCGCGCCAGCGAACGCGTGAGCAGCAAATTCGCCACGTTGGAGCAAGCAATCAACAGCACAATGCACACGGCGCCTAGCATCAGCTGCAAGGGACGCCGTGTATCGCCCACCACTTGCCGCTTCAGTGGAACCACCCGCATGGTGAACCAGCCTGTCCACCGGTGATCCTGCTCCTCCGCATGTCTGGTGATCAAATCCATCGCAGCCTGAGCCTGCTGCACCGTCACACCGGGTTTCAGCCTCCCGATCACCGCGAGTTCGGATGGGCCGGGTTTCGGTTCCGCTGGGATTGCCAGTGGAACCCATAGCTGCGGCTCCGCGGGAAAATTGAAACTGCTGGGCATGTCTTCCGCGCGCGGAAACGCGAATCCTGCGGGCATCACGCCCTCCACCGTGTAGGCGGATCCATTCAGCTCTACGCTTCGCCCCAAAACATTGCGGTCGGCTGCAAATCGTTCGCGCCACAAACGGTCGCTGAGGATCACTTCGTATTCGTGGCCCGGTTGATCTTCCTCGGCTGTGAACGCGCGTCCCAAGGCGGGCACAATACCCAACGAAGGGAAAAATTCCTGGGACGCGCGAAATCCGTCCAGGGAAGCAGGTTCGCCCGCTCCCGTCAGATTGAACGAATCGTTCTGGAAGGCGCTCACCGCTTGAAAAGGATGCGCGTCCCGCGTCAGCGCGCGGAATTGCAGTTGGCCCCAGGGCATATATTCGGAGCCAAGATTCACTCCCGCTGGAGCAACGAGCTCGGGCAGTACGATTCTGCCGGAATTGGGGTAGGGAAGCGGCCTCAGAAGGATGGCGTTCACCAGGCTAAAAACCGCCGCGCTCGCGCCGATGCCCACCGCGAGAGTAAGCACCGCAAGCGTCGTGAAACCGGGACTCTTCCGCAGAATGCGTGACGCGAAGCGAATATCCTGAAGCAAAGTTTCGATGAAGCCTACGCCGCGCGCTTCGCGACATTCTTCCTTGGCGCTTTCGATCCCGCGAAATTCCAGCCGCGCGCGTCGCAGAGCTTCCTGCCGCGTCACGCCGCCGCGCACCAAATCGTCAGCTCGCGCCTCCACATGGAACCGCAGCTCCGCATCCATTTCGCTCTCCATGCGAGAGCGCCGCAGAATCGTCTGCTGCCAGGAATGCAGCCGGCTCCACTGCGTCATACTTCCTCCGGCGTGGTGCTCAGAATTCCGGCGATCACGTCTGCCATGCGATTCCATTTTTCGGTTTCCGCCTGGAATCGGCGCTTGCCCGCCGCGGTAAGCCGGTAATATTTCGCCCTGCGCTTGTTTTCCGATTCACCCCATTCACTCACGATCCAGCCCTGATGCTCCAGGCGATACAGCGCCGGATACAGCGAGCCTTGCTGAATTTCCAGCCGGTCTCTTGAAATTTGCTGGATACGCAGCAGAACGCCGTAGCCATGCAATGGGCCCAGCGATACGGCCTTGAGGATCAGCATGTCCAGCGTGCCTTGCAGCAGATCGATCGGTTTCGTCACTGACTCTCCTTGTGGGTCTAGGAGAGAAAATACCAGCACTCTCCTCGACTGTCAAGGAGAGCCTGCGCCGCACACGCCGGCGCTATTCTACCGGCAGTGCGCCACATTCAGCAGAGCTTCGCCCTTGCGCGGCACGGGATCGGTTCTTCCTCGATTTTCAACACCTCCGGCCCGCCCAATGAATGAAAGCGCACAATCTTTGCCGTGTTATTTTCCACGTCAGTCTCCTCCGCTGCCCTGATTCCACTGGCGGCAATAAGAATTCAATCGTTGCGTGCCGGCACTCGAAGATTATTTCGGTGGAGTGAGTTTCGGATCCAGCCGCGTCGCTTCCTTAAATTCCACCTGCGCCGCATCAGGATCCTTCAATCGCAGCAACGCCATTCCCAGGTTGTAGTGCGCGTGCGCCAGATTCGGATTCAGCCGATTGGCCTCGCGGTAGCTGTCCGCCGCAGCTTGATACTGTCCCTTATTGAAAAGCACGTTCCCCAGATTGAATCGCGCATCTGCATTATCCGGATAGTCCGCGATCACTTTCACAAACGCGGTTTGCGCCCCGTCCAAATTGCCCAACTGCATTTTCGCCGCGCCCAACCCAATCTCCGCCTCGGGAAAATTCTCCTGATGGTCCAGAGCCTTCTGAAAATATTCGGCGGCCTTGCCGGGATCGTTCGCCTGCAAATACGCGTTGCCCAGGTTGTAGAGCGCGTGCGCTTCATCCGGTTTCAGCGTCAGCCCTTTGTGGTACGTCGCGATGGCCAGCTCCAGCTTCCCCAGGCCCTGATACGCAAGCGCCAAATTAAAATCCGCGTCGGCCTGATCCGGTTTCAGCGCCAAAGTTTTTTCCAAACTGGAAACGGCCTCATCGAGCTGGCCCTGTTTGTACAGCAAATGCCCCAGCGCGAACCAGCCGTGCGCATCATCGGGATGCTCGGCCACAATCTCCCGGTATTGCGCGATGGCTTCTTGCTCGCGTCCGGCATTCGCGAGCGCCGCCGCATAATCTGTTTGCAGGTCCAGCGAGTGCGGCTCCAGCGCCATGGCCTGCTGATAAATCTGAATCGCCTCGTTCCACTGCTGCGTGGCGTCGAGCGCTGCCGCTAGGTTATTCAGCGCGTCCACGTAACGCGGCGTCAGCTCCAGCGCCCGGCGATAGGCCGCGATCGCATCCGTGGCATTACCGGAAGCAAAGAGCGCCGCGCCCATGCCGTTGTACGCTTGCGCAAGTTTCGGATTCAGCCCGAGCGCTTTCCGGTAAGCGGAAATGGAATCGTAATATTTTTTCTCGTGATACAGCGCCAGGCCCAGATTACTTTCGGTCACCGCATCGGTGGGTTTGATCGCGAGCGCTTTATCGAAATCCCCAATCGCTTCGTCGTCGTTCCCCTTGCTGTCCAGCGCGAGCCCCAGATTGCTCAACGCCTCCGGAAAATTCGGATTCAACGCCAGCGCCTGACGAAATAACGCAATGGCTGCGTCCACTTTTCCTTTTTTGTAGCGCTCCAGCCCCTGATTGTTCAATGACACGGCGTCGCCCGCGCGCCCGGCGTTGCTCTGCGCCCCAATCGAGCGTGCGCCACAAAACACGGTCGTGAAAATCGCAAAAAATGCGACCAGCGTCCAATCGCTCTGCATCGCGCCCAATCCTCCCGCCCAGCGCTGCGAGCGTAACACACCACAAAACCACCCCGTCAACCTCGACGAGCATCGTCATCCTACCTGCCCTGAGCGAGTTTGCGACGCGAGGCCGGCGCCCTTACCTTGTGCCGGCCGAAGGATCTCTCCCGCCTTCCTCTGCGTCTGTGCGGTAAGACGCTCTTCTTGCCATTCGCTTTTAATTCTCAACTGTAAACTGATAACCCCGTCTTTCTCCGATTTCCCTCCGCCTTTCCACTGCCTTCTCTGTGTTAAATCTTTTGCCTTACTCCGAACACCTCGCGCCGCCCTCGAACACTGGACGTCCCACACAATCCCCGCTAAAGTTTAATGTGTAAATCTTGCGAAGGAATTTCGCGGGAGCAAATCATGCAGACAGCAAAAGTGAAATGGGTAGGCCGCGAGGAATTCCTCGCCACCATGCCGTCCGGCCACGCCGTTCCGTTCGACGCCGACCGCAAACACAATTCCGCCCCCGGGCCGATGGAGATGCTTCTGGGCGCGCTGGGTTCCTGCACCGCCGTGGACGTCATCATGATCCTCGAGAAAAAACGCCAGAAGCTCGCCACTCTGGAGATCGAAATCTCCGGCGAACGCGCCAAAGACCCGCCCTCGGTCTGGACCAAAATCGAAATGGTTTACCGCCTCTCCGGCCAAATGGAAGAAAAAGCAGTCCGCGACGCCATCGAACTCAGCCAAAACAAATATTGCTCCGTGGCAGCCATGCTCCGCAAAACCGCCGAAATCACTTACCGCTTCGAAATCCTTCGTGACCCTTCGTAGGGGCACGGCATGCCGTGCCCGTTGTGGCACAGCCCCGCCCGCCGCGAGATGGCACTCCTGGCTGTGCGCTCCGGATGAACGCGCTTGCCGGAAACGTGCAACAGCACTTAGAATGTTGGTTTATCCTATAAGCGAAGGGAGAATCCATGTACGCAGTGAAATTGGAATACCAGCACCGCACCAATGGTCCGCAAGGACGAACCATTCAGGTGGATACCGGTTCCATGGCCGCAGCGATCGGCAAAGCTGCCAGGGAATTCTTGAAGGGCTTGGATCGCAAAGAACGATTCGACGCCAACAAGAACGGCCTAACCGTGGTTTGCACGAAGGTTTCCGAAGAAGCAGCTGCTGCCAGCGCCTAGCGCCGCTCGAAATCGAGTGGCGTCGCCCCGGCAAGAAATCCAGCGTGGCGTCGATCGCATCAACCACCGCGCGGCTTGCTTCTTGCGCGCCATCTTTGTATAGTCGCGCACCAATCGCAACCGTCCCCGATTTTCCCAAACCGGCTCCTTTCACGCGAAGGCCCGGAATTTTTCGAATGGAGTGTTCCCCATGGCCGGACTCTCTCGACCTGTCCCCCTACAAGTTGAATACAATCCTAATAAGCGCCGCATCTCGCTCAACCGCATCTTCCAGATTCCGCAAATGTTTCGTCCGGCGGCATCCATTTTCTTCGCCAACACGCTTGGCCTCGTGAATCTCGACCGCCCCGCCGTGGGCCTTACCGCCATCGCCGGCTGGTTCCGCTTCTCGCGCTGGCGCCGCATGCATCCCACCGCGCGCCCGGCCGACGGCAAACGCCGCGACCGCTCCTGGCTCTATGAAAATGTAATCGCCAAGGAGAATCTGGGTTCCATGCCCATCGATTTCTGGGAATTCGGCGTCTTCAAGGGCGAATCGCTTTTCTGGTGGCTCGATCACCTCTCCAATTCCGAATCGCGTTTCGTCGGATTCGACACCTTTACCGGCCTTCCCGAACACTGGCGCGCCACCGAACCCAAAGGCGCGTTCAACGTCTACGGCCGGATTCCCGAAACCAGCGATCCACGCTGCTCTTTCCAGGCGGGCCTGTTTCAAGATACGTTGCTGCCCTTCATCAACCGCCACCATTTCTCCCGCCGCCTGGTGATCCATCTCGACGCGGACTTGTTCAGCTCCACGCTCTACGTTCTCACCACGCTAGCGCGCCATTTCAAGCCCGGGGACATAATCTTCTTCGACAACTTCATCTGCTCGCTCGATGAATTTCGCGCTTTCGAAGACTGGGTGAAATCCTTCCGCGTGAACTACGAAGTTCTAGGAGAAGTCCAGGAATACATCCGAGTCTGCATTAAGATCGTTTAGCAGTTCCTGGGAACGCCAATCTCCCGATTGATGCACCGCACCGAGCTGGCGGCAACGGACGTAGGGCGCTACTTGTGAATCGCCCCGCAGGGCGATTCACCCCGAGATTCGGCAGTGCCGAATCGAAGGGCTGCGCCCCAGCTTGCCGCAACGCTAACCTGTCGCGGACGTGCGTTGCCTTTCTCTGCGCCCTTTGTGCCGCTGCGGTATCCTGATCCCCAGTTCTTCCTGCCTGCTGCCACCGCGACAATCCCTTGTCACAGCTGCGTCCGATTGCATACAATCACGTGCTGTTCTTTATCCTTAGCTCTTTTCTTTCTTCCTGGGGGAAATGAATGGGCCGACGCATCGCCGCAAAAATCACCGGAGTGGCTGGATACGTTCCGCCGCGCGTGGTCACCAATCTCGATCTCGAAAAACGAGTGGACACCAGCGACGAATGGATTCGCACCCGCACCGGAATTCGCGAGCGG
>Ga0209006_10000311_pt1 | contig 48938 bp, 53 predicted proteins | sample JacPin_JW_Ref_O2_FD_188567 | JGI IMG/M metagenome (GOLD analysis project Ga0209006, IMG submission 188567) | Forest soil microbial communities from Algoma, Ontario, Canada - Jack Pine, Ontario site 1_JW_Ref_O2 (SPAdes) (version 2) | ecosystem: Environmental > Terrestrial > Soil > Boreal...
AGTGGTGAGCCGGGGAGGACTCGAACCTCCAACCCGCTGCTTAAGAGGCAGCTGCTCTACCATTGAGCTACCGGCCCACTGAAAAAATTGTAACACGAGCGAATACCGCACCCAACTTCCGCCGCTGATTGCAAGAGCGCTGCAGCGGTTGCAACGCCGCTTTACTTCACGCGGACGGGGCTATTTGTGTCGGCGCAGGGTAGCGGCAATTTCCTGAGCCACCTGCCGCGCGCGGACCAGATCGCCGGGACCGAGCGAGATGGCTGCGACTCGCGCATGGCCTCCGCCACCGTATTTTTCGCACAGTGAAGCCAGATTCACGTCCGCGGAAGCTTCCTTCCAGGGATTGGTGCCCACCGAGACTTTGGAACGCAGCGGCGACGCGCTCACACCGACGGAATAGAGCGCATCCGGAAACAAAAAGTACGGGACGAATTTGTTGTAGCCCTCGAGATCTAAATCGCTGACGTCGAAAAAAATCACGCCGTCGCGAAAATCGGCACGTTCGCGGAACACGTCCAGCGACCTGCGATGGCGCTCGAGCAACGGCCCCAAGTATTTTTTCACGATGGGCAATTCGACCATTTCCGCGAGCGACTTATACGCCAAGTGCGGAATCAACTTGGGCACCAGGTCGGCTTCGGGCGCAGCCTCGATCACCAAGGCCAGCTGCGTGGCGGGTTCCGTGAGGCTGACGGCGTCCGCGGGCGAGGCGAATTGCGCTCCATCAATGATATCGCCCCAGTGAATCAGATTGGCGAGCGGTTTGGCGTCAAACCCGAATTTTTCCGAAGCGATGGTAGCCAGAAACTTGGTGCAGGATTTGTAGGTGGGATCGTAAAACTTCTTGCCGGAGTGGTCTTGACGAAAATGTTCGGCGTCGGCAGGCGTGAGAAATGCGCTCTGGTGATGGTCGAACCACCAGGTGAGCCGCGGCGAGCTGGAATACTTGAAATCCACGATGGCGTTTTCGTCGCCGTCGAATGTGCCGTCCTCGAAAGGCTGCGAGGCCTTGTGGGTCATTCCGGTGTAGAAGAACTCGGCGGCGGGATTGATGCGCTCTTTATAGAAGCGCGTGAAAATAGCGGCGGAGGAGGCTCCGTCGAAGCATTTGTCGTGGAAGCAAACCCGGACCTTCAATTCCTCTCCTGACCACCCCGCGGCACGGAAGCCCGCGCAGGGGAAAGCCAACAACGATGGACGTTCAGTTGGCTAAAGTCAAGAGCGAACGAGAGTGAGCGAATCTCGCGGCCTCATTTGGGAAATCTGCGATCTTTCCATGGTGGGAATTATGCGCGCCGCGATGTCGCTTTGGAAAACCCAGCCGTGCCGGTAGGAAATGCCGATGGGAAGCGCTTCAGGATTTTCCGAAGATTTGATCGGCTAGATCGGCAGCGACTGGAATGCGGAATTTTTCGCCCTGGTATGCCTTGATCATGAGCAGTATCCAAAGCACGAAACCGACTACCGAGACGAGCCACAGGAGTCCGAGGCCCATGGAGAATCCTGCCAGCCCCGATGAAACGAACAGCATCATCAGTATTATGCGGATGACCATGAGGCCACCGAATACAACGATCGATTGCGCCGCATGGAATCGGACGAACGGGCGTTTATCCGCCAAAAAGAAAATCAGCCCGGTGACCCAGAGCAGCAAATAGCACAGCAGCCCGGCAACATTTTCGGATAGACCTGATTGCGTGCTGGCAGCGGCAGCCATGGCGGGCGCTACTCCTGCAGCCTGCGGCGCGCCGCAACTGGGGCAGAACCCCACGTTGTCGGTAACCACGGTTCCGCACTTAGTGCAATGTGGCACGAAGTTTCTCCCGAAAGTTTGGAGTCCAAGTGTGGCATTTGGCGCGGAGCCTAGCAAAAGGCCGGCGCCGCCGCAAGCACAAACGAGGAGAACGCCTGGGGTGCGCGGAGTTTGCGATGTTACTCACGATGCCGAAGCGGGAACGCGTGAAATCCAGCGCAAATGTTATACTTTGGATTCCACTGCGGAAGTGGCGGAATTGGCAGACGCGCCAGCCTTAGGAGCTGGTGGCCGAAAGGCCGTAGGGGTTCGAGTCCCTTCTTCCGCACTCTTCGCGCGAATTCACCTTGTACTGAACGCGAATCGCTACAGCCCGATTTGTCCCAGCATGCCGCTTAGGCGGGTCAGCTCCACTTCTGCTTCCAATATTTCCGGTTTCAATTTCTCTTCGAATTCGTGGCCTAGCTTGCGCGCTTCTTCCCGCAGCGAATCTAGTCGCTGCTTTGCGGCTGCGTGCTCGAGTTTCAATTGCGCGGCGTCGTCGTCGTTTGGCTGGTTCATCTTGGCCCTCCCCGCTGGAAGTATAACGCGTGTTCTTGGTGCGGTGGCATATTCGCTGTCGCATAAGCCTGCGATTCCTCTCTGCGGCGAGCGATCGCCGCTCCGGATGCGCGCCTCGACGCTCGTCGCACGTAAATCGAAGCTTCCGTTTTGCTTCAATCGGCGTTGACGCGCGCTTACAGTTTCTTTATACTGGAGTTTCTGATGCGGTTGCGTATGGCCGCACTTCCCTGCCGTCCTCCCTCTCGAATTTCGAACAGGCGAAAGGCAGATTGGAAACAGGGTGTTCCGCAGTCCTTCCCCTGCAAAAAATCCCATGACCGAATCCACCTGCAAACGTGAAATCGAGCTGGAAATTCCAGCCGAAGTCGTCAGCAAAGCCAGTCAGAAAGTGGAGCGCGATCTGGCGCGCGTGGCGCGGATTCCCGGCTTCCGTCCGGGCAAGGCGCCCGTGACGCTAATTCGCCGCCGCTTCGCCGACGATATCCAGGGCGAGGTAGTGCAATCGCTCGTGCCGGAATACCTGGAAAAAGCCCTTGACGAGAAGAAGTTGGTCCCGGTAACCCGCCCAGAAGTAGACAAAGTCGAATTCAAGGAAGGCGAGCCGCTGAAGTTCCGCGCGGTGTTTGAGGTGCTTCCGGAATTCGAGCTGGGCGATTACAAGGCACTGGAAGTGCAAGTGGAGGACCTCGACGCGGGCGACGCTAAAGTTGACGAGGTCATCAAGGAAATGCGCGAGCGCGCCGCGACGTTTGTTCCCGTGGAAGGCCGCGCGGCGAAAGACGGCGACTACGCGCTGATGAAGCTTTCCGGCATGCCCGAGGGTGGTGGCGACCCGGTTGAAGCCGACAACATCATGTGCTACATCGGCGCCGAGGAAACGCTAGAGAGCTTCACCGAAAATCTGCGCGGCGCGACTCCCGGAGAGACCAAGAAATTCCAAGCCAAGTATCCTGACGATTATCCGGACGAGAAGCTCAAGGGCAAGACCTACGACTACACGGTAGAAGTGCAAGCGATCAAGGAAAAGAAGCTGCCCGAGCTGAATGACGAATTTGCGGTAGACGTCGCCAAGGAAGGGGGCGGCGTAGCGACGGTCGCCGAGCTACGCAAGAAGATCCAGGACAACCTGGAAGCCGAGAAAGAAGCGCGGCAATCCGCGCAAGCGCGCGAGAAGATCCTGGAAACGCTGGTGAAGAAGCATGATTTTCCAGTTCCGGAAGCGCTGGTCGAGCATCAAATGGACGTCCGCCTGGAACGCACCGTTCGGTCACTGGCGTCCCAGGGAGTGGACCCCCGCGCCGTAAACGTGGATTGGGTATCGCTCCGGAAGGGCCAGCACGATCGCGCGGTGGACGACGTGAAGGCTGAGCTGATCATTGACCGGATTGCGGACGCGGAAAAAATCGCAGCAACCGACGAAGACGTCGAAAAGGAAATAAATGCGCTGGCGGAACACAGTGGCGAATCGGCAACGTCGCTGCGGGCTCGCTTGACAAAGCAGGGAGCGCTCGATAGGATGAAGTCGAAGTTGCGAAGCGACAAAACGATCGAGTGGCTCTACAGCAATACCCGAATCGAGAAGACAGCCAAACGTGAAGAGTAATATCTGGTTCGGGCTCCTCAGCGCGCAAAGACACTTCCGATGAAATATACAGACGACGCGACTCCGTACGCCACCACGCTCGTTCCCATGGTCGTCGAACAGACGAACCGCGGCGAGCGGGCCTATGACATTTATTCGCGGCTGCTGAAAGACCACATTATTTTCATCGGCACGCCGATTGACGACCACGTCGCCAATCTGGTGACCGCGCAGCTGCTGTTTCTGGCGTCAGAAGATCCCGAGAAAGACATTTCGGTGTATATCAATTCGCCGGGCGGCTCGATTTCCGCGGGCATGGCGATTTATGACACGATGCAGTTTGTTCGTCCCGACGTGGTGACCTATTGCATCGGGCAGTCCGCCTCGATCGCCGCGGTGTTGCTCGCATCAGGAACGCCGAAGAAGCGCTACGCGCTGCCGAATTCACGAGTGTTGATTCACCAGCCGTGGATGTCCGGCCTCTCCGGCCAGGCGACGGACATCGATATTCATGCGAAAGAGATCATCCGCACGCGCGAATCGCTCAATCGGTTGCTGGCCGGGCACACGGGCCAAACACTGGAAAAAATCGAGCGAGACGTGGAGCGCGATTTCATCATGACGGCCGAACAGGCGAAGGCGTACGGCATCGTGGACGAAATCATTACGAAGCACAGGTAATTGCCGTTCCAAAGGGTTAGTATCCAAACCGATGAATCCCTGCCGTCCCGCCGGTTTCCGTTTTACAATGGAAGGTACATTCATTATGGGTGTGGTGAAATCCGAAGCGAGGGAGCCTAATCAGTGAAACGGTTCACACCGGAAGAGCCGTTACGCTGTTCCTTCTGCCATAAAACGCAGGAGCAGGTGGAGAAGTTGATCAGTTCTCCATCGGAATATCCGCGCTCGTACATTTGCAACGAGTGCGTGGGCGTCTGCCAGCAGATTCTCGAAGATGAGAAGCGCGAGCAGTCCAGCCCGGCAAACCGGCGCCTGCCCCGCCCTCCCGAGATCAAGGCCTTTCTGGATGGTTACGTCATCGGGCAAGACAAGACCAAAAAGAAGCTGGCGGTTGCGGTTTACAACCATTACAAGCGCATTTTCCTGAACAAGCAGCCGGGCGACGTGGAGCTGGCGAAGTCGAATATCCTGTTGGTTGGTCCCACGGGAACCGGCAAGACGCTGATGGCGCAGACGCTATCGCGCATGCTGGATGTGCCGTTCGCGATCGTGGATGCCACGACGCTTACCGAAGCCGGTTACGTCGGCGAAGACGTCGAAAATATCATCTTGAAGCTGCTGCAGGCCGCGGATGGAGACGTCCAAAAGGCTCAGCAAGGCATCATATACATAGACGAGATCGACAAGATTTCGAAGAAGGACGAAAACCCGTCGATTACCCGCGACGTTTCTGGGGAGGGTGTGCAACAGGCCCTGCTGAAGATTCTGGAAGGCACAGTAGCCAACGTGCCGCCGCAGGGTGGACGCAAGCACCCGCACCAGGAATTTACGCCGGTGGATACGACCAACATCCTGTTCATCTGCGGCGGGGCTTTCGTGGGGCTCGAAAAGATTATCGAACGGCGCGTGGGGCATAAATCCCTGGGTTTCCAGGCCGATGCGCAGGTTACGACCGCATCGCGGCGCAATATCGAGATGCTGGAACAGGCGCAGCCCACGGATCTGATCCGCTACGGCTTGATCCCGGAATTTGTGGGCCGCTTGCCGGTGGTGGGCGTGTTGAGCGATCTGGATAAATCGGCGCTAGTGCGCATCCTCACGGAACCAAAGAACGCGCTGGTGCGGCAATATCAGCGGCTCTTTGAGTTTGAAAATGTGCGGCTGCGCTTCACCGACGACGCGCTGGATACCGTCGCAGAACTTGCGCTTCAGCGCAAAGTGGGCGCGCGCGGCCTGCGCATGATTCTGGAAGATTTGATGCTGGAAATGATGTACCACCTGCCGGCGCAGCGCAAGTTGCGCGACTTTGTGGTCACGGCGGATATGGTCAAGGGACGCGAAATCAACTGGAGCCTGCTGGAAAAAGCAGGCTAACGTACCGGGAGAAAAAGAGACTCGATGTTCAATCGCGAAAAAGGCGAAATCAAGCGCGTACCGATGATGCCGGTACGGGAAATGGTGATTTTCCCGGAGATGATGCACCCCTTCATCGTGGGCCGGGAAGCGTCCGTCCGCGCGCTGGAAGACGCGCTGGCAGGCGACAAGAAGATTTTCCTGGTCACGCAGCATGACGCGTCGGTGGACGACCCCAAGCCCGAAGAAATCTATCAAGTGGGTACGCTCGCGAACATCGTGCAGAGCGTGAAGCTGCCTGACGGCAATATCAAGGTGCTGGTCGAAGGCACCGAGCGCGCCAAGATCGTGCAAATCACCAGCGACGAAGGCTTTTTCCGCGCTTCGATTCGCGTGGTGACTTCCAAGACCGAGCCTTCCCCGCAGCTGCAGCAGGCGTCCGAGCGCGTTACCGGGCTTTTTGAGCAGTATGTGAAGCTCTCGCAGAGCTTGAATTACGACACCATGATCGCGGCCGTGCGCGTGGAAGATGCCGGAAAGCTTTCCGATGCAATCTCCGCGAACCTGCAAATCCCCGTCGAGGAAAAACAGGAATTGCTCGAGCTTTTCGAGCCGCTGGAGCGCTTAAACCGCATCGCGGACATTCTGGAAGTGGAAATCGAAAAACTGAACGTGGATCGCTCGATTAACACGCGCGTAAAACGCCAGATGGAACGCGCGCAGAAAGAGTATTACCTCAACGAAAAGCTGAAGGCCATTCAGAAGGAACTGGGCCGCGGCGAAGCCAACGAAATCGAGCAGCTGAAAAAGAAAATTGAGACTTCCGGCATGCCCGAAGGGCCGCAGGAAAAGGCTATGCAGGAATTGAAGCGGCTGGAAATGATGCCGCCGATGTCCGCGGAATCCACGGTATCGCGCAACTATCTCGACTGGCTGCTGGCGGTGCCCTGGAAGAAGCGTTCGAAGGAAATTCGCGATATCAAGCGCGCCGAAGTGATTCTCTCCGAAGATCATTACGGCCTGGACAAGATCAAGGACCGCATCCTCGAGTACCTCGCCGTTCGCCAACTGGTGAAGAATCCCAAGGGCTCCATACTTTGCTTCCTTGGGCCTCCAGGCGTGGGCAAGACTTCGCTCGCCATGTCCATCGGCCGCGCCACGGGACGGAAGTTCGTGCGCGTGTCGCTAGGCGGCGTGCGCGATGAGGCTGAAATTCGCGGCCATCGCCGCACTTATATCGGCGCCCTCCCCGGCCAGATCATCCAGATGATGCGCAAGGCTGGCACCACCAATCCGGTGTTCGTTCTGGACGAAGTGGACAAGATGTCCATGGATTTCCGCGGCGATCCGTCGGCGGCGTTGATGGAAGTGCTGGACCCCGAACTGAATCACGCTTTCACGGACCATTACCTGGACGTGGAATACGATCTATCGAAAGTCATGTTCGTTTGCACGGCCAATGTGCTGCACACCATTCCGCAACCACTGCAAGATCGCATGGAAGTGCTGCGCATTCCGGGCTACACCGAACACGAAAAGTTTCAAATCGCCACGCGCTACTTGATTCCCAAGCAACTGGAGGCCACGGGCCTGGCGAAGAATCAGCTGAAAATCACGGACGAAGCAATCCACAGCACGATCCGCCATTACACGCGTGAAGCAGGCGTGCGCAACCTGAATCGCGAGCTGGCCAATATTTCACGCAAGGTCGCGCGCAAGGTCGTCACCGAGGGCAAGGACGTCGCCGTGGAAGTGACTCCGGCAAACCTGAACGACTACCTCGGAATCTTGAAGTACCGCGACTTCCTCGCGGAAAAGAAGAACGAAATCGGCCTGACCACCGGTCTCGCCTGGACTGAAGTGGGCGGCGAAGTGCTCTCGACCGAAGCCACCTTGATGCAGGGCCGTGGCCGCCTGACGCTCACGGGCAAACTCGGCGACGTGATGCAGGAATCGGCGCAGGCCGCGATGAGCTATATTCGCTCGCGCAGCCATCTGTTCAGCCTGCCCAAGGATTTCTACCGCCACCTGGACATTCACATGCACGTGCCCGAAGGCGCGATACCGAAAGACGGTCCTTCGGCCGGCATCACCATTTGCACCTCAATCGTCAGCGCGTTGACGAAAATTCCGGTACGCTGCGATATCGCCATGACCGGCGAAATCACCTTGCGCGGCAAGGTGCTGCCCATCGGCGGCGTGAAGGAAAAGCTGCTGGCGGCGCACCGCCTCGGCCTGCGCACGATTATTCTGCCGAAGGACAATGAAAAAGATCTGGCGGATATCCCGCCGGACATCCAGTCGCAGATGTCCATTCATTTCGTCGAGTCCATGGACGACGTGCTGCAGATTGCGCTGGAGCATCCGCTGCCGATTCCAGGCCACCCACCGGTTGCTGGAGTCGAACCCGAGTTCGGCGCGGACGTCGCGCAGGACAATGAACTAACCAATTGAAACCCTCTGGTCCTTCCTCACTTTGATCAGCAGGCTTGGCCCGCGGCCAGAGGTTTCCGGTTGTCTGTAGGTTTTCCCGTATTGAAGTTGCAAAGAGTGGCAGGTTCGAATTTGCGCCCGCCCGTAATCCATTCACAAATCAATCTGCCTGAAAATCAGGCTTAAGAAGGAACGAAATCGATGAGCATTAGCCTTGCAGAACTGAAAGATAAGAACATCACCGACCTGGCGAAAATCGCCAAAGAGCTGAACATTCCCGGCGCCTCGGGCATGCGCAAGCAGGAGTTGATCTTCCAGATCCTCCGCGCCCAGACGGAAAAGAACGGGTTGATCTTCTCCGAAGGAGTGCTGGAATGCCTGCCGGACGGATTCGGCTTCCTGCGCGCGCCCGAATACAATTACCTGCCTGGCCCGGACGACATCTACGTCTCGCCGTCCCAAATCCGCAAGTTCGATCTGCGCACCGGCGACACCGTCTCCGGCCAAGTGCGCCCGCCCAAGGATGGCGAACGCTACTTCGCGCTGATCAAGGTCGAGGCGGTCAACTTCGAAGATCCGGAGGTCGCGCGCAGCAAGATATTTTTCGACAACCTGACGCCGCTGTATCCCGCCAGTCGCATCCGTTTGGAAACCACCAAGGAGAACCTCACCGGGCGAGTGCTGGACATGCTCTGTCCCATCGGCAAGGGCCAACGCGGTTTGATCGTCGCTCCGCCTCGCACCGGAAAAACGATGATGCTGCAGTCCATCGCGAATTCGATTACGACGAACCATCAGGAAGTGGCGTTGATCGTGCTGCTGATTGACGAGCGGCCCGAGGAAGTCACGGACATGCAACGCACGGTGAAGGGCGAAGTGATCAGCTCGACGTTTGACGAACCGCCGCAACGCCACATCCAAGTTGCCGAAATGGTGCTGGAAAAGGCCAAGCGCCTCGTAGAGCACAAGCGCGACGTAGTCATTCTGCTGGATTCGCTCACGCGCTTGGGGCGAGCCTACAACGCCGTCACGCCGCCTTCGGGCAAAGTGCTCTCCGGCGGTATTGACGCAAACGCCCTCCAGCGCCCGCGGCGTTTCTTTGCCGCGGCCCGCAACGTGGAAGAGGGCGGCTCGCTCACCATCATCGCTACCGCGCTGATTGACACCGGCAGCCGCATGGACGACGTCATCTTCGAAGAGTTCAAGGGCACCGGCAACATGGAAATCAACCTGGACCGCCGCCTGGTGGACAAGCGCGTGTTTCCAACGATTGACATCAACCGTTCCGGAACGCGTAAAGACGAGCTGCTGCTGCCCGCGGACGAATTGAACCGCATTTGGGTGCTACGCAAAGTTCTGAGCCCTCTCTCGACGGTGGAAGCGATGGAGCTTCTGCTCGGACGTCTCTCGAAGACCAAAACGAACGGCGAATTCCTCGCTTCCATGTCGAGCCCGGCGTAATCGCAGTTTTTCACGGGGCGCGTGCCCCTTTCCCTCCTTCCCGCACGGAAACACCCGCGCACAGCGGGAAGGAGAAATATGCAGCGGTTCCTCGCACGCCAGCCGATCTTCAATTCCGAACGCGTCGTGTACGGTTACGAACTGCTATTCCGCTCCGGCCCGGAGAATCGCTATGACGGAACGGCGCCCGATGTGGCGTCCGCCTCGACCGTGGACAGCATTTTACTCTTCGGCATGGACAGACTGACTCCTGGATGCCGGTCGTTTCTGAATTGTACGCGCGATTTTTTGATTCGCGATTTTGCGACGATGCTTCCCAAAGACCGCGTGGTGCTTGAGATCCTGGAAACGGTTGCCATGGACGATGAAGTTCATGAAGCGTGCCGGCGATTGAAGCAGGCTGGCTACCTGCTGGCCCTGGACGATTTCGAGGACCGGCCGGATTGGAAACCGCTGATCGCCATGGCGGACTTCATCAAGTTGGACCTGCTCGCAACTACGGCTGAAGATCAACTCCGCCTCGCGCACACCTACTTGCCTTTGAATGTCCGCATGCTGGCGGAAAAAGTGGAAACCTACGACGACTTCCACCGCACGCGCGGATTGGGCTACACCTACTTTCAGGGTTATTTTTTCAGCAAGCCCGAAATGCTTTCGCGGAAAGACATTCCCCAACACCAGATGAATTACTTGCTGGTGCTACAGGCGGTAAACCGCGCGCCCATGGACACCGCCGAAGTGAGTGAACGAATTAAAGCGGAACCGTCCCTCAGCTTTCGCCTGCTCCGCTACCTGAATTCGCCGGCGTTCCCGTTGATCGTGGAAGTGCGCTCGATTCCCCACGCTCGCTCGCTGCTAGGCGAACGCGGCACTCGCAAGTGGGTCTCATTGATCGCCGTGACGTGCATGGCCAGCGGTAAACCTGTGGAGCTGGTGTCTTTGCCGCTGATTCGGGCGAGATTTTGCGAGCTTCTCGCGCCGTGTGCGGGGCTCGCGTCATCCGCCAACGATCTTTTCCTGCTCGGTCTTTTGTCCGCGATGGACGGGATCCTGGACATGCGCATGCCGGACGTGCTGAAGGAAATTGCGATCAGCGAAGATATCCGCGATGCGCTGCTGGGGAATGCGAACAAGCTGCGCGAGATCTTCGAATTCGTGCGCGATTACGAACGAGGATGCTGGGAGGAAATCAGTTCCTCGGCTGCGCGCCTGGGAATCCAAGAAGATGCTATTTCCCCGCTCTATGTGGAGGCCGTCGAATGGGCGCGGAAGATGCTCTCCGGGCACGAAGGCGCGGTATCGCCCTCGGTATAAATCGCGGGACAGGTTTCACACAAGCGTGCTCCCCGAAGACGGATCCGCTTACACCAGACGAATGCCGGGGGAGGGTTGCTACGAACTGCTAGCTAGATTGTGCAGAAGACTTCTCTCTGGCCAGCAGCACCACGAGCCGCGCCACTTCTTCCGGTTCCATGGCCGTGCTGTCCACTACCACAGCATCCGCGGCGCGCACCAGCGGCGAAGTGGATCGTTGCAGGTCGCGGCGGTCGCGCTCGCGAATTTCCTCGAGCGTGCGCTGCAGGTCAATCTGGTCGCCCTTCTGCTGATGCTCGCGCCAGCGCCGCTCCGCGCGTGTTTCCGGCGAAGCGGTGAGAAAAATTTTCAGCTGCGCGTCGGGAAAAACCACGCTGCCGATGTCCCGCCCCTCCATCACCACGCCGCCCTGCTCGCCCGCGCGGCGCTGCTCCGCCACCAGGACCTGCCGCACGCCCGGATTCACGGCAATCTTCGAAGCTGCCTGGGATACTTCGGGCGTGCGAATCGCGGTAGTGACGTCGTCGTGATCGAGAATCACGCGCTGGGTGCCGTCTTCCGCGCGCAAGTCAATGCGCGTGGCGCGCGCGAGCGCCACCAATTCCGCGTCTTGGCCATCGAGCCCCAATCCATTGCGCAGTGCCTTGAACGCCAGCGCGCGGTACATCGCTCCCGTGTCCACGTACACGTAGCCCAGCAGCTCTGCCACGCGACGCGCCAGCGTGCTCTTGCCCGAGCCGACGGGTCCGTCGATGGCAATGATTAGTTTCTTCAAGAAGTCGCTCGCGGCTCGAGGTTCGGCATTGAGTTGAGGCTCAAATTCGCTTGAAGGCGCGTTCGATTTCGCGCACGGAATAGCGCAGCACCACCGGCCGGCCGTGCGGACAGCTCATCGGGTATTCGGTCTTGGCAAGCTCGCTGAGCAGCCATTCCATTTTTGCAGGGTCCAACGGCGTATTCACCTTGATGGCCGCGTGGCAGGAGGTGGATGCGGCGATCTTGGCTTGCAGCGAATCAATGGAAATCGCCTGATTCTCGCGCGCGATTCCGTCTAAGATTTCGTAGAGAAGCCGTTCGGCGTCGCCGCTCGTGATGCCCGCGGGCGCGGCCTGAATCGCCACGCTGCGCGCGCCCATCAGCTCCGCTTCAAAGCCGTTGGCGCGCAACTCTTCGCCGATCTGCTCGAAAATCGCCAGCTGCCGGGGATTCAGCTCGACGATCAGCGGCACCAGCAGGCGCTGCCCGCCGAGTTCGCCTTCGCGGCGCGCGCGCAAGTGCTGTTCGAACAGCACGCGCTCGTGCGCCACGTGTTGGTCAATGATCCACAGTCCTTCTCCATTCACCGCAACGATGAAACTGCTGTTCACCTGGCCCAAAGGCTTCAAGTCGGCAATGTCCTCCACGCTGGGCAGCGCACCAGGTGTTTCAGCGCTCTGCATGCGGTCGTCTGCTGCCTGCGGGCCAGATTCCTGCGGGCCCAGCGAAAAATCGCTCGCGCCGGTCGGATCGAATTGCAACCGCTGCGAAATCGGGCGGTCAGGCGCGCCGCTCAATTCAAATCCTGCGGCGGCGCCCGCCACGTCGCCGAACGAAGCCGGAATCACCGCGCGAGGAGGGCCGGGAGGTGCGCCCGGCATTACTCCGTGATTCGCTGATGAAAGAAACGCCGGGTCAATCGCAGCGGCCCCGGCTGCGAACGCAGTCGAGCCGCCATTAGTTCCCGCAGACGATGTAGCGGCAGCGCCAGCAGCGGTCGCCGCACGCGCCGCGGGAAATCCTGGGATGGGCCGCGCGACGGAAAGCGCCTGGCGCAACGCGTCGCGCGTGAAATCATGCACGAATTGCGGGTGGCGAAAGCGCACCTCGATTTTTGCGGGGTGCACGTTGACGTCCACTTCCTCGTAAGGCATGTCCAGAAAAAGCAGCACCACCGGAAAAACGCCCGGTGGCACGATGTTGCGATACGCCTCGCTGATGGCGTGGAGCAGCAGGCGGTCGCGCACCAGCCGTCGATTCACGAAAATGTAAATGCCGTTGCGATTGCTGCGCTGCACTTCAGGGCGCGACGTGAATCCGCTTACGCGCAGCGTGGCAGCGCGCTCTTCCGCTTCCAGCGGCGGCTCGGTGATGGCGCTACGCACCGCCGCTTCCGTCGGCGGAACCTCGGTTAGTTCATCCAGCGACTGGCGGCCGAAAATCTGATACACGCGATCTGCGAGCTTTTCCACGGGAGAGCAATTCAGAATTTCCTGCGAGGGCGTCTTCAGCAGAAAGTGCCGGTCCGGGTGCGCGAGCGCATAATGCGTCACTAGGGAAGCGATGTGGCCCAGTTCGGTGGTTTCGGACTTCAGGAATTTGCGCCGCGCCGGGACGGCATAGAAAATGTCCGCCACGCTGATCGAAGTTCCCACCGGCACACCCGCGGGCTTCACGCTCAGGAGTTTGCCGCCCGCGAATTCGATGCGCGTTCCCTCGCCTTCTTCCGCATCGCGTGTCTCCAGCAAGAGGCGTGAGATGGCGGCGATAGACGGCAGCGCTTCTCCGCGAAATCCTAGTGTGGCGATGGAGAGCAGATCGTCTGCCGTGCGCAGCTTGGAAGTGGCGTGGCGCTCGAACGCCAGCAGCGCGTCGTCGTGATTCATCCCGCAGCCATCGTCAATCACGCGGATCAGGCGCTTGCCGCCCGATTCGGTCTCGATGCGAATTGAACGCGCGCCTGCGTCCAGGGCGTTTTCAAGTAGTTCCTTTACGACGGAGGCGGGCCGCTCGACTACTTCGCCCGCTGCAATTTTATTGGCGACGTTTTCCGGAAGTATGCGGATGCGGCTCATGGAGTATGGCTCGCGGAGTGCGGATCGGCCAATCCTGATTCTTCCGAGCTGCGCCGAAGTTCTTCGCGAGCTTCCTCTTCGGTTTTCTTATCTTCTTGGGACAAACTGCGCAAAAAGATGCGCGTGCCGAACAAGCTGGCTATGAAGACAACTGCAATGAGCGAAACTCCAAACCACTCTGGAAACGACGGCATCTGCACCATCACCAGAAAGATGAACCCGATCGCCACGCCCATCCCGAGCAAAACCATGAATTGCACGCGCAGGCTAAGTTTGTGCATGCTCCGCACCAGCAGGAACACTCCCAGTAACGCCGCAATTGATATGCCAATCAGCAACCGATACGAAATCATCCATCCTTCTTTGCCGTTATCCCGGTCTCAGACGGCTTAATGGCGATTCCCAAGTCATCGAGTTGGTCAGTGCCCACCGCCGAAGGTGATTCGGCCATCAAATCCTGCGCCGCGGTCGTTTTCGGAAAGGCGATCACCTCGCGTATTGATTTTTCGCCGGCCAGCAGCATCACTACCCGGTCGAGGCCCAGCGCGATTCCGCCGTGCGGTGGCGTGCCGTAAGTGAGCGCGTCGAGGAAGAAACCGAAACGCTGGCGCGCCTGTTCTTCGCTGAGGCCCAGCGCCTTGAACATCCGCGCCTGCACGTCCTGGCGATGAATTCGGATGCTGCCGGAGCCAAGTTCGACTCCGTTCAGCACAAGATCGTAGCCCTTTGAGCGGCACTCCCACGGTGCGGTTTCCAGCTTGTCGAGATCTTCCTCGACGATCCCCGTGAACGGATGCTGCGCGCTCACCCAGCGCTTGTCGCTTTCGCTCCATTCAAAGAGCGCGAAGCCGGTAATCCAGGCGAATTCCCATTTGGCGCGGTCAATCAGGTTGAGCTTGTCACCCAGGTAAAGGCGGACTTGGCCCGCCACGTTTAGTGAAGTATCGGTGTGCGCGATCTGTTCTTTCGCTGCAACCGCAACGATCAGGTCGCCCGCCTTCGCGCCGACTGCTTCGGCCAATTTCTTTAGCCCGTCCGCACCTAAAGTTTTCTCAAGCGGCGAGCTGATCCCTTCGGCAGTCACCTTCACGGTGTAAACGCCGCGCGCCCCGGCGGATTTCCCGGCTTCGCCCAGTTCGTCGAGCTGTTTGCGAGACCAGCCGGCTGCGCCTGGAGCGACCAGCGCTTGAACGTTTCCTTCAAAATGAATCGTCGCGCGCGCCGGTTCGAAATGCTGCGTCACGTTCTGCAGCTCCATACCGAATCGCAAGTCAGGCTTGTCCGACCCATAACGGCGCAGCGCTTCTTTGTAGTCGAGATGACGAAACGGGCCCTGAACTTTCAAGCCGACCACCTCCAACGCGCGAATCATCACGCGTTCGATCACCTCGAAAATATCCTGCTGCCGCGGGAAGGACATCTCCAGGTCCAGTTGCGTGAACTCCGGCTGACGATCGGCGCGCAGGTCCTCGTCACGGAAGCAGCGCACGATCTGGAAATAGCGGTCCATGCTCGAGATCATCAGGATCTGTTTAAAGATTTGCGGCGATTGCGGCAGCGCATAAAATTGCCCGTGATGGACGCGGCTCGGCACCAGGTAGTCGCGTGCGCCTTCGGGCGTCGAGCGCGTCAGCATAGGCGTTTCAATTTCGAAGAAGCCCAGGCTGTCGAGCGTCTTGCGCATCTCGAAAAGAATGCGGTGCCGCAGCTCGATGTTGCGATGAGGCCTCGGCCGGCGCAGATCCAGGTAGCGGTGCCGCAATCGAGTTTCTTCGCTGGCGGTCACTTCGTCTTCGATTTGAAATGGTGGCGTTTTCGAATTGTTCAAGATGTGCAGGCGCGTGGCCATCACTTCCACTTCGCCCGATGCGATTTCGGGATTGGATTTCTGGCGGCTAATCACCTTGCCTTCGACGGCCACGACGAATTCCGAGCGCAACTCCTCCGCTTTCTTGTGTGCTTCGGGATGCAGCTCGTTGTTGAAAACGATCTGCGCGAGGCCCGCGCGGTCGCGCAGGTCAATAAAGATCAGTTGGCCCAGATCGCGCCGGCGGTGAACCCAGCCCATCAGAATCACATCTTTATCAGCGTCCGACGCGCGCAGATCGCCGCAGTAGTTGGTGCGTTTCAGGTTGCCGAGAGCATCAAGCAAGATAGGATCCCCTTCCGCCGACGCGGGCTGCGCAGCAACGCCAAGTCGCGATCGGAGCGTCAGCCCCGCGTGCCGCGTTTTTCGGATTCCAGATATTCTAGCAGTTCGTATTCGGAAAGCTTCTTCTGATCCGCGTCGGCCAGCCTTTTCAGCGTGAACGTGCCGGAGGCGACCTCTTCGCTGCCGATAATCAGCGCATAGCGCGCGCCAAGCTTGTCCGCCAGATTCAGCGACTTCTTAAATTTCATTTCTTCCCCGGGCAACTCGACCGAAACACCCGATTCTCGCAGTTTTCTTGCGATAGCCACCGCGGTGGCGTAGGTTGGCTCTCCCATCCACGCAACGAACACGTCCAAGCCCGGCAATTGCGGCAAATTTCCGGACTCCTGAATCGAAAGAATCGCGCGATCGCTGCCGATCGCAAAGCCAATCCCCTTTGTCGGCGGACCACCGAGCAGTTCGACTAACCCATCGTACCGCCCGCCGCCGCACACGGCATTCTGCGAGCCGAGGCCTTCGGCGATTACCTCAAACGTCGTGCGCGTGTAATAGTCCAGCCCACGCACCAAGCGCCAATTTTCTTCGTACACGATTCCGCGCAGCTTCAGTTCGTCTTTCAGTCTGGCGAAGTGCTCGCGGCAATCGGCGCAAAGATGATCGGAAATACGCGGCAATTTCGCGATGATTTCCTGTTCCTGCGGCAATTTCGAATCGAGCACGCGCAAAGGGTTGGTCTCGATGCGCCGCTGGGAGTCCGGCCCAAGCTGATCCTTGACCTTGAGCAGCTCCTGGCGCAGCAATTCCACATATTGCGGACGGCAATTCTTGTCGCCGATGGAATTGACACAGAGCGTCGTGCGCGTCAACCCCACGCGCTTGAAAAACACCATGAGCATTTCCAGAACTTCGGCGTCAATCGCCGGCGCGTCCGACTGCCCCAGCACTTCCGCACCAATCTGGTAGAACTGCCGGTAGCGCCCCTTCTGCGGCCGCTCGCGCCGGAACATTGGACCCATGTAGTAGAGCTTCACGTTCCCCGGCAGGACGTGCATTCCGCGTTCGATGTAGGCGCGGCAAACCGCCGCCGTCGCTTCGGGGCGCAACGTAAGCCATTCAAATTCTGACAGAGCATCCCAGATTGCCTTGGAGGCTTGCTCACCGGCCACGTGCACATTCGTTGCATCAAATCCCCGTTCGATTACTTTCCGCACGAGTTCTTCAGGCGCCAGAGGATCTTGAAATGTAAACATCTCTTTCGAAACGACGTCTGTATCCGTGCCGATCGAACGCGCAAAAAGCTGTGTTTCTTCAAAAATCGGAGTGCGAATGTCGCCGAACCCATATGTGCCGAACACTTCGCGCGCCGTCTGTTCGAACCAATTCCACAGCGCCGAATCCGGCGGGAGTATGTCGCGGGTGCCTTTGATTGCGCGGAATTGTCGTTTCTCTGGCAACGCTAGTTCCCTGGCTCCTTGCTTCCCTGCATCCGTTCTTCCGCTCGATATGTTTCCTTGTACTCGACGTAGCGCCGGGCATAAGCGTCAATCGAATCGAGATCGTCAGCATCCAGCGCGCGGCGCAGCTTTGCAGGCTGGCCCATCATCAGGCTGCCGGGCGGAACAATGGTGCGTTCCGGCACCAGCGTCCCAGCCGCGATGATCGAGCCGGTGCCAATCACCGCGCCATTCAGGATGATGCTGCCCATGCCGATCAAGCAGCGCGATTCGATCGTGCAGCCGTGCAAAGTGACGCTGTGGCCGACGGTAACATCGTCGCACAGCACCAGCGGATTGGTATCGCGCATCACATGCAAAATCGAGCCGTCCTGCACATTCGTGCGCGCGCCGATGCGAATGTAATGCACGTCACCGCGAATCACAGCGCAAGGCCACACGCTGGAATCCTCGCCGATCTCGACGTCGCCAATCACCACGGCCTGCGAATCAATGTAAGCGCTGGCCGCAACACGCGGCATTCGTCCCTTGTAGCTGCGAAGCAAGGTACCACTCCTGATTAACGTTTGAGGTACGCTTTTGTTACTCGGCGAGGTGCCGCGACAAAATCACAAAAAATCACAATATCTGCACCACAGGCGCACCGGTCGAGGCATTCACAACCTCCAGCCGCGCGATCACGTTGCGCGTCACCGCAAACACGCTCTTGCCCCCGGGCGCGTCTTCGCCCAGCGATGCCACCGGCTTGCCGGTATCGCCTCCGATGCGAATCTGCGGGTCAATCTCAATCTCGCCGAGAAACGGCACGCCGAAATTCTTGGCCATGTGCTGGCCTTCGCCGTGACCGAACACATCAATGCGCCCGTTGCAATGCGGGCAATTGAAGTAGCTCATGTTTTCCACCACGCCGAGAATTTCCACGTTCACCTGTCGAAACATCTCGACGGCCTTGCGCACGTCCGCCAGCGCCACGATGGAGGGTGTGGTGACGACCACCGCGCCCGTCACCGATACGCTCTGGATCAGCGAAAGTTGCACGTCGCCGGTCCCTGGCGGCAGGTCTACGATCAGGTAATCGAGCGTGCCCCACTGCACGCTGCGCAGAAATTGTTGCATCACGCTGTGCAGCATTGGCCCGCGCCACACCAGCGGTTTATCGCCGGGATTCAGCAATCCCATCGAAATCATTTTCACGCCGTATGCTTCCACGGGGATGATGGTCTTGTCATCTACCGCGCGCGGCTGTTCGTTGGTACCGAGCATCACCGGTACATTCGGCCCGTACACGTCGGCATCGAGCAGGCCAACCGTGGCGCCCAGAGTTTTCAGCGCAATTGCCAGATTCACCGCGACGGTCGTCTTGCCCACACCGCCTTTGCCGCTGGCGACGGCTACAAGATTCTTAACGCCCGCAATGGGCGCTTTTTTATCGACAGCAGGTCCTGGTCCCGGAGGCATATGAGTCCTTTAGGCGAAGCCACGTAGCCGCAGCTTCCCAAATCATAAGGTCAACTTGCAATGATAGACTGCCGCTGCATGAGCGGCAAGGCCATGAGCCGCACTATCACCAGCGAAACAGCTCGCTCGAAGACTGCGTTTCCAGGGATTCAACGAGCTCTTTGCACGAAATCGCGCAAGCGGCTACAATAGTAGTCAGGGAGACGCGCGATCCTCGCAGCCGCCATACCTGCAGGCCGGGTTCCCCGTTCTCGGGAGCTTAAACGACAATTTCGCCCCATTTGTGGGTTCGCATGCGTCTAATCTGAAAATATGGATGTCGAAAAATTCATAAATAGCGTCGTGGCGCGTTTCATCGGCACCAAGCACGAACGCGACGTCAAAGAGCTGCAGCCGCTCGTTGAAGAAATCAACGCGCTCGAGCCCGAGATGCGCAAGCTTTCGGACGCCGAGATTAGCGCGAAGACCTCCCAGCTGAAGACGGAAGTCCAGGCGCGCATGGAAGGCCTGGAACGCGACGATCCTGACTACAAAGCTCGATTGCAGGAAGCGCTCGCGCCCGCGCTGGTGCCGGCGTTCGCGTTGGTGCGCGAAGTGGGACGCCGCACGCTGGGCATGCGCCATTTTGATGTGCAGTTGATCGGCGGCGCTGTACTTCACCAAGGGAAGATCTCAGAAATGAAGACGGGCGAAGGAAAAACGCTCGTCGCCACGCTGCCCGCGTATTTGAACGCGCTCACCGGCAAGGGCGTGCACATCGTCACGGTGAACGATTATCTGGCCCGCCGCGACGCGGAATGGATGGGACCGATTTTCAAGATGCTGGGGCTTTCGGTGGGCGTCATCGTCCACGATCTGGACGACGTGCAACGCCGCGCCGCTTACGCCGCGGACATCACCTACGGCACCAACAACGAATTCGGCTTCGATTATCTGCGCGACAACATGAAGTACGATTTGACGCAGTGCGTGCAGCGCGGCCATCACTTCGCCATCGTGGACGAAGTAGACTCCATTCTGATTGACGAAGCGCGCACGCCGCTCATCATTTCCGGCCCCGCCGAGGAATCGACCGACAAGTATTACCGCATCGATAAAATCATTCCCAAGCTGATCCTGGACATTGATTACACGCTGGACGAAAAGCACCGCACCGCGACGCTGACAGAGGAAGGCGTCTCCAAGTGCGAGCAACTCCTGAGCCTGGGGAATTTGTACGACCCGGCGCACATGGACATCATTCATCACGTCTATCAAGGATTGCGCGCGCACACGCTCTTTCAGAAGGACGTGGATTACGTCGTTAAAGACAATGAAGTGGTGATCGTCGACGAATTCACCGGACGCCAAATGCCCGGTCGCCGCTGGTCGGATGGCTTGCACCAGGCGGTGGAAGCGAAAGAAGGCGTGAAGATCGAGCGCGAAAACCAGACCCTCGCGACGATCACCTTCCAGAACTACTTCCGCATGTACAAAAAACTTTCGGGCATGACCGGAACCGCGGAAACCGAAGCGCCCGAATTCGACAAGATCTACAAACTCGAAGTGGTAGCCATCCCCACGAACAAGACGCTGATCCGCATCGAAAATTCCGACGTGGTGTACCGCACCGAAGCAGAAAAGTTCGAAGCCGCAGTGAACGGCATATTGCAAGAGGATGGCACGCGCGCGGGAGGCGTCCGCCAGTATTACGAACGAGGCCAGCCAGTGCTGGTGGGCAGCATTTCCATTGAAAAATCGGAAAAGATCGCAGCGCATTTGAAGAAGGCGGGCATTCCGCACCAAGTGTTGAACGCTAAGCAGCACGAGCGCGAAGCGATTATTATTTCGCAGGCCGGACGCAAGGGCACGGTCACGGTTTCGACAAACATGGCCGGCCGCGGCACGGACATTCTGCTCGGCGGCAATCCCGAAGCCATGACGCGCGATTATTGTTTGAAGAACAAGCTCGCGCTGCCCTATGCTCCGGCCAGCTCGGTGATCGGCGCGGCTCCCGGCACCGAAACCGCCGCGCAAGCCGACGCAGCCAGCGCCGCAGCTGCCGCTTTGCAAGCTCCTTCGAACGGTGGCAGCAGTCCTGCGATGGTCCTGTTTCAGATCGAAGGCAAAATCTTTCAGGTGCCGCTGGAACAGTGGAAACCAATTTACGATCAATTCGCCGCGGAATGCAAAGCCGAGCACGACGAAGTTGTGGCCATGGGCGGCCTGCACATTCTGGGCACCGAACGCCACGAAGCCCGCCGCATTGATAATCAATTGCGTGGCCGCGCCGGCCGCCAGGGCGATCCGGGCTCCTCGCGATTCTTTCTCTCACTCGAAGACGACCTCCTGCGCATCTTCGGCGGCGAGCGCGTAAAGAATCTGATGTTCCGCCTGGGCATGACCGAAGGCGTGCCCATCGAATCGAAGCTGATCAGCAAGCGCATCGAAAACGCGCAAAAGGCAGTGGAAGCGCAGAACTTTGAAGCGCGCAAACACTTGCTAGAATATGACGACGTGATGAACAAGCAGCGCGAAACGATTTACAATCTGCGCCGCTCGTTCCTGGAAGGCCGCGATCAGAAAGAATTCGTACTGGAGCGCGCCGACGCCATCGCCAACGAGTTGGTCGAGACCCATTGCTCGCGCGAACAACATCCGGACCAGTGGAACGTCACGCAGTTCTCCAATGAAATTCTGAACCAGTTCGGCTTCGATCCCAAAGCCGTGGGGATGGATTTCGCGACGCTGAATCATGAAACCGTGGGCGAGACGCTCATCGAAAAAGTGCGCGCGCGCTACGAGGAGAAAGAAGCGCTTTTCGGCGCGCAGACACTGCGCTGGCTGGAGCGCCACATTCTGCTGGATGTGGTGGACGGCCAGTGGAAAGACCATCTCCTCACGCTGGACCATTTGAAGGAAGGCATCGGCTTGCGCGGGTACGGGCAGAAAGATCCGCTGGTCGAGTTCAAGAAGGAAGCATTCATACTTTTCGATGAGCTGATGAATCGCATCGACACTGAAGCCGTGCGGTTCCTCTTTCTGGTGCGCCCGGCGGAACAGCCTGCCGCGGCGTCGGCGCAACCTGCACCGTCCGCGCAGAAACCGCTGGTCCCGCGCGGACTCTCGCAATTTTCTCCTGAAGAAATCGAACGCAAGCAGCGTCGCCAGGAACAACAAATGCAGTTTCAGACTGGCAACGCGCCAGTCGAACCTCCCAAGCCCGTCCGCGCCGGCGCCAAAGTCGGCCGCAACGATCCCTGCCCTTGCGGCTCCGGCAAGAAGTACAAAAAGTGCCACGGCCAAACGGCCTAGGCATCCTCCACTCGTGCTTTGGAACTTTTCCGGCGACGTCTGCGTATCTTCATCCGAGTTGGGCCCAATCTGCTCAGGAGGATGAACGATGAAAATTCGTACGCGTACTTTTCCCGTACTGCTCGCGCTTGTGTTGGCCGTGGCCGCCACGATGGCTGCCAGGCCGGCGCTGGCGAGCGACGATGGCCATTTTGATCGCACACTCACGGTATCGGGCGCGGTGGATCTGGACGTCCAGACCGGCTCCGGTGAAATCACCGTGCGCACGGGAGACTCCAGCAAGGTAGAGATCCACGGCCGCATCCACGCGAATCACGGCTGGTTCGGCGCGGACGCCGAGCAGCGCATTCACGAGATCGAAGCGAATCCGCCGATCGAACAGAACGGCAACACCATCCGCGTGGGCCACATTGAAAATCATGACTGGAAGAACAATATTTCGATCAGCTACGAACTCGTGGTGCCGGTGCAAACCAAGCTGCGCTCGGAATCCGGATCGGGCGACCAGGTAGTGGCCGGCATCGCCGGCCCGGCGGATGCCAGCAGCGGTTCCGGCAGTGTGCGGCTCAGTAGAATTGGCGGTGAAACACATGCGCGCACGGGATCGGGAGATATCGAACTCAACGAAATTCACGGCGCCGCAAAAGCCATCGCCGGGAGTGGCAGCATTCGCGCAATCGGAATCGCCGGAGCTCTCAGCGCTTCCAGCGGCAGTGGCAGCGTAAAATTCGAACAGACCGCGGCGGGCGACGTGGAAATCGGGACAGGTTCGGGCGATGTGGAAATCAAAGGCGCCAAGGGCGCACTGAAAGTGCAAACCGGAAGCGGCAGCATCACTGCGCAAGGCGATCCCACGGGCGATTGGCGACTGCATACCGGTTCGGGCGACGTCTCCGTCGAGCTACCGCCGCAAGCCGCATTCAATCTAGTGGCGCGCACAAGTTCCGGCAGTATTGACACCAGCCGCGAGATCGCCGTGCAGGGCAAGCTCAGCCCGCGCGAGTTGCAGGGAAAAGTAGGAGGCGGCGGCCCGACTGTGGAACTCAGCACCAGCTCCGGCAGTATTCAAATCCGTTAGAAATTTTCGTGCGCGGGAACGCGCGCAGCGGCTTCCGGCTTTCACATGCCGGCAATATCCCGCCTCGCGCGTCTCTCGGCACTTCTCCTCGCTCGGTCGCAGCCTTGTTATCCTTTACAGCTCACGTTAACTTGCGCGCAAAAATTCTGTGCTACTCTCTCCTCAATCTTGAGGCAGTAGCCGCTCGAGAATCAGGGGTGTGGAATGAAAGGCGCTGTTTCCGTCCATTGCGCTCGTCCTGGGTGCGCACAGCCTGCGCCTCCGGCGCTGAGCCGCGTGGAGCTTTGCCTGGATCATTTTCTCGACGAAGCGTTCGTGCGCACAGATCAGGCTCTGGCGCGCTGCCGTGAAGGATCCCCTCTAACCAAGGACAGCCTGGAATGGCTGCTTTCCGATGCGCTCGCCACGGTGAAGAACCTGGAAGAGAGCGCCGACGAACCCAAGCCTGAACAGCGCGATCGCATGCTCGAGCTATTGCTGATCCTCGCGAATCTCCACGAATACGTCGCGCACAATTCCGTGCGCGTCGAGCATCCCGCCTGAGCGGTCTCGCCAGCGCGAGACATCACGCCTGCACGAACTCGTGCCGGTGCCCTCGCCGGCTGCATTGGCTCGCTGCGGAACCATTAACGTATAAGGCATCGGTCTGCTTGCAAAATCCTGCAATCCAAATCAAGCTAAGGGTTACTACAGAGCATTTCACCGTGTCTGACGAACCTAAAAAACAAGATCCATTCAAACCGCAAGAGCCCAACATACCCGGTGTAACCGGCAACCCGGCACGCTCTAAGCCGTCGTCGGAACAACCGCGTCCGATAGCGCAGCAGACTCGGAATTCCGCGGGTGGGGCCGATAAGATTCCCGCGCAGAAGTGGCTGGCAATCGCTGCGATTGCTATTAGCCTCGTCTCGCTCGCACTGTTCTGGTGGAAGCGTTCGAGTGCTCCCGATGAAGCTCAGGCAGTTCCCGCGGTCGTGGCCGCGCCCGTCATCGATCATCCGACAGTCGCAGCGCCGTCGTCTCCCAACGTGCCGGTAGGTCCGGGTCCGGTGGCCACGACGGCGGAGCTTGCGACGACATGGTCGTCCAAGCGGTTCACATTTCGCGCGTCACAAACTACCGATGACCTTCCGGCACTCGTCGTGCATCTTCCCAGTGGCGTCTATTGGGGTCTCTCGATGCGGGAGCCATTTGGGAATTGCGAATTGGAATATGTGACCGACCTTCAGAAGTTGGCGCGCGTGTACGATTTTCAGGCGAATCACCCCATGGTCGGAAACCCTTGCAATCACGCGGTGTATGATCTCGCGCGCTATGGAACGGGTTTGAATGGACCAGTACGCGGAGCGATTGTCAGTGGAGGAGGCGTGCGGCCTCCGATGATGATCGAAATCAAATTGCGCGGCCAGCAAATCGTCGCAACCCAACTCGAACACTGACGGATGGTTGCATCAGGATCAGCGGCGAGCGCCTAACGCAGGGCATATTCAGTTGTCGTCAAGCCGTGGAGCCAGCGCGTTCGACCGCGGCGCAACGCTGCACCTCGGCCCCCATCTTTCCCGCCAGCACCATCGCCACCATTTTCTGATCCGCCAGCCACGACCACAACGGGTGTCCAAACGTAGCGGGACGATTGTGCTCGACAAAGAAGTGTGAAAACCAAGCCAGCGCGTAGGGCACGGCAAACGCGGCCAGAATGTACCACGGCTCGCGCAACACGATTGCCGTGGCCAGCAGCGACCACCCCACCAGCGTGCCCGCAGTATGGAAAATTCGCGTCAGCGGCTGGCGATGCGCCAAAACGTAGAAAGTCCAGAACTGAGGAAAAGTCTGCGGCTCGGTCATGCCGCCGATTGTAGCTCGCACGCGACAAGGTGCAAGTCAAAAGAAAAGTGCCACTGTCCCGTTCGAGGTGGACCGGGACAGTGGCCCGTCGCCGAGAATCTCTCGGCAACGGTTATTAAGTGGTATGACTCTTATGTATCGTTGCTCCTGGGAATGAAACCCGGAGTCTTCGCAAAAGTTGCCAAATTCTCGTCTTAATCATGGCTTCGCGGCTTGTGCTGAGAGGCTGTCGTTCTTTCCATATTCTTCGCCGGACGGGAATCTGCTCTCGTTTAGCTCCTTGCGCCATCGCGCGCAGTTGTTTACGATGGCGTGCGAACGTGAGCGCACAAATATCACTATGATTGGCGAAACAATCTCGCATTACCGCATTCTCGATCCGCTGGGCAGCGGCGGTATGGGTCAGGTATTTCGCGCGGAAGACACCCGGCTGGGCCGTCAAGTCGCGCTCAAATTTCTCTCCGCGGACCTCGCGCGCGACCCAGCCGCGCTCGAACGATTCCAGCGCGAAGCGCGTGCCGCGTCTTCGCTGAATCATCCAGCCATTTGCACCATCTACGACGTGGGTGAGCACAACGGGCGCCCTTATCTGGTCATGGAAGTCCTGGAAGGGCAAACGCTCCGCGAACGCATCGGCGGCCGGCCCATGGCCACCGATGCCCTACTTGATTTCGGTGCGCAGATTGCCGATGCGCTCGACGCCGCTCATGCCCGCGGCATCATGCATCGCGACATCAAACCGGCGAATATTTTCATCACCTCCCGCGGCCAGGCAAAAATTCTCGATTTCGGATTGGCCAAACAAGCCGCCACGCGCCGCATCGGTGAAGCGGTCGGGGCGGGTAACAGCGTTACCCAGCCCACCACCGACAATCTCTTTCTCACCAGTCCCGGCTCGGCGATCGGCACAGTCGCATATATGTCCCCGGAACAGGCGCGCGGCGAGGAACTCGATGCGCGTACCGATCTATTCAGTCTGGGTGCGGTGCTCTACGAGATGGCCACGGGCCAAGCGGCGTTCAACGGCAATACTTCGGCGGTTATCTTTGATGCGATTCTGAATCGCACGCCCGCATCGCCCACCTCCATCAATCCCGTGCTCCCAGCCAAGCTGGAAGAAATCATCGGAAAATCCCTGGAGAAAGACCGCGACCTGCGCTACCAGACGGCCGCCGAACTGCGCGGTGATTTGAAGCGCCTGAAACGCGACACGGACTCTTCGCGCTCCCCCAGCGGTTCCACCGGTGCATGGGCAGCCGCAGGCTCCTCCGCTAATCCCGGCTCAGGCGCGAATGCGGCGCAACCCACTGCTTCGCACGCAACTCCGGTTCCATCGTCCGCAACGACTCCCGCATCTGCTCCCACGCAAAGTGGAGCGCGCCGGGGCGTGTGGATCGCGGCAGCTGTAGCTATCCTCATTGCCATTGGCGCGGTTCTTGCCATCGCCGTTCACGATCGCTTCGGGCGCCACCACGGGGAAGCGGCCTCCTTTTCTCAAATGATGATTTCGCCGATCACTTCCACCGGCAACATCCACTCCGCGACAATTTCGGCGGACGGCAAGTGGGTCGCCTACGTCGCGGATGAAAAAGGCAGTCACGGCATCTGGATTCGCCAGCTCGCCACCGGAAGCACCGCGCAAGTGGAACTCGGCTCGCCCGGCGAGATCGAAGGCCTGAATTTTTCGCTCGATGGCAATTACCTTTACTTCGTTAAGCGTGATGAATCCGTTGGCGTCGGAACCCTTTTACAGGCGCCTTCCCTCGGCGGCGCGCCCCGCCAGGTGATCGTAGATGTGGACAGTCCGATCAGTTTTTCTCCCGACGGGAAGCGGTTCGTGTTCGTCAGACAGGTCAGTAAGACCAAGACTTCCAAATTGATCGTGGCGAATGCAGACGGCACCGGCGAAGAGGACCTACTAGTTTTGACCAACCCGCCTCATTTTTCCGGCAACGGCCCGGCGTGGTCTCCCGACGGCAAGCGCATCGCCGTAGCGGATAATCCCACGGGCGAATTCGACAAGTATGCCGTCGAGATCATGGATCTCGCCTCTAAAACAAAAACCCGCCTGGGTTCCGTTGACTGGCTTGCTCCCGATCAAATGGCGTGGCTTCCGGATGGATCAGCGATACTTTTCAACGCGCGCGTGGCCAGGACGTCACTCAACGCGCAGCTTTTTTCGCTTAGTTATCCCGACGCCGAAGTTCGCCGCGTCACCAATGATTTGAATTTCTACAACGGTACAAGCATCACCTCCGACGGCTCCGCGCTTGCCTCCGCCCAGGTAACCCTTACGGGTAGCTTGTGGGTCGCAAACTTCGGCAGCTCCACTTCGTTCTCGCCGCCACGCCAAATCTCCAGCGGCATCAGCCGCGCCGATGGTATTTCCGGAATCATATGGACGCCCGACGGCAGAATCATCTACACGTACTACACCTCTGGAAGCATTCAGCTCGCTAGCGCGGCGCCCGATGGCTCGAACGTCCACGACATTGCCTCCGGTGTCGTCAGCCCAAGCTGGCTTTCCAGCTGCGGCGACGGCCGGCACTTCGTCTTCACCATGGGTCGCGGCAAAGACAGCAGTTCCATTTGGCGCGCGGATATAGATGGATCCAATCTCGCGCAGCTCAGCTCCGGAACGACTTCGGTGCATCCCAATTGCTCGCCAGACGGAAAATTCGTGATCTACGCTGAGGTCAGTGGTGATTCCATTCACTTGATGCGTGTTGGAATTGACGGCGGCGCACCCGCCAAAATCTCCAAAGAGGAATTGTTTGCTCCCGTGATCTCGCCGGATGGAACCTCGCTAGCGTGCGCGTATCAGCCGGAACCGGATAAGCGTCCTAAGCTTGCGATCGTCGGCCTGGACGGCGGAGAGATTCGCAACGTATATGACCTGCCCCAGGAAACGCAAGGCGTCTTCGGTGGCGATGGCGGACAGAAACTCGCCTGGACAAAAGACGGTCGCGCGGTTTTGTATCCGGTCGACAAAGATGGGGTCGTGAGCCTTTGGGCTCAGCCCGTGGGACCCCAGGGAAGCACGTCGGCCGCGGCCAAGCAAGTGATGAATCTAGGGCCGGATTTTCAGTGGGGTGCGTACACCCTATCGCCGGACGGGAAGCAAATTATCTACGCCCACGGCCGCGCCGTCACGGACGCCGTGCTGATCTCGCACTTTCACTGATTCTTCCATCAGGAGTTCCATGAAATTTTCTCGGCGTGATTTATTCAAGACTGCCGCGGTCGCTACTGGCGGCGTTGCGGCTGGAACCGTCTTCGATCGGCCGGTAGCCGGGTCACAATCCGCGGGACAAGCACTACCACCCGCGTTCGACGCCTTGAAACCCCTCGGCGACCGCGTGAAACCGATTCCTGCCGAAGAACTGCAGGCGCGCGTCGCTCGCGCGCAACAACTGATGACGGACTCGAAGCCGCGTTTCGAAGCTCTGTACGTCACTCCCGGAACCACGCTGGTCTATTACACCGGCATCCATTGGTGGCCCAGCGAGCGCATCCTAGCGTTTCTGGTGCCCCGGCAAGGCAATCCGCTTTTGGTCGCCCCAGCCTTTGAAGAAGGCCGCTTGCGCGAGCAGCTGCGCTGGCCGCTTGAAATCCGCGTTTGGCAGGAAGACGAAAGCCCGTACGCGATTATTGAAAAATGGCTGGCGGAGCGCGGCATCCGCACGGGGCAAGTAGGCGTCGAAGCCACGACGCGCTACGTCTTCTTCGATGGCCTGCGCCACGCTGCAACTTCGCTCGATTACACCAGCGGCGATCCCATCACCGTCGGTTGCCGCGCGCAAAAAAGCGCGCATGAATTGGAATTGATGCGGCTGGCTTGCTCGGCGACTTGCGATGTGTACAAAGCCATTTTCGCTTCGTTGCGCGGAGGTATGACGCAGCGCGAAGTCTCCGGCCTTGCGACGCGCGGCTATGCCCGCATGGGTCTGCAGGGCGAAGCCTCCGTGTTTTTCGGATCGTCCTCTGCCCTGCCCCACGGCTCGCGCGAAGAGCAAGTGCTGCGCGAAGGCATCGGCGTGATGATTGACGATGGCACAACCGTCGAAGGATATCAGTCAGACGTCACGCGAATGGGCGTGCTGGGCAAACCGCCGGAAAAGCTCCAGCACGCTTTTGAAATCGTGCGCAACGCGCAGAATGCCGCGCTGGCCGCGGCGGTAGCCGGCCATGATTGTGGCTCGGTGGACGATGCAGCGCGCAAAGTCATCACCGACGCCGGATTCGGTCCAGGCTACAAATATTTTTCGCACCGCCTGGGCCACGGCATCGGGATCGATGGCCACGAGTCACCCTACCTGGTCCACGGAAACCGCACCATCCTCAAGCCTGGCATGACCTTTTCCAATGAGCCGGGAATTTATGTCGTGGGCGACTATGGCATGCGCTGCGAAGACGACATGGTAATCGCCGAAACAGGTGAGGCCCAGCTGCTCACACCCGGATTTCAGCCGTCGCTCGAAACCCCGATCGCATAGCGTGGCGCCGGCTTGTCTTAAGAACCTGCCCGTGGCAGGGTCGAAGGGCGTCCCGCCCGTTCATTTGACTTTTAACTTATCCTCGAAAGTGGCAGACATGCCCGTTAATTCCGAGTTGTTCTTGCAAAACTCCACAATTCTCGCCTCCGCCCAAAACCTCTCCGGCCCGTCCTCCTGCGAAATAAACGCGCAATGCCCACCATGCTCCGGCGCCATCAGCGTGATCCATCGGTTGCCCAGAATCGACGGATTTTGAAACGGCCCGAACGGCACGAAGGGATCGTCCTTCGCGGCAATTATCAAGGTAGGCACGTGGATTTCAGCGACCACCAGCGATGCGCTGGAACGAGCGTAGTAATCGCTGGCATCCGCGAACCCGCAGTACCGCGCCGTGATCACGTCATCAAACTCGCGCACCGTGCTGATCTTCGGGAATCCAGGAACCGCGTGCAACGGATACAAATCCGCAAACAAGCTCGCCTTATGCCGCATGTGCCGCTTCAGTCGCGTCACAAAATGATGTTCGTAAATGAAATTGCGCGGCTTACTCAGTTCGTCCGCGCAAGCTGCCAGATCCAGCGCCGGCGCAATGGCCACCACGCCTCGCAATTCCGCCACAGGTGAGCCGTCCATCTCTCCCGCCATCTTCAGCACCAGATTTCCGCCCATGGAATAACCCGCGGCAAATATTTCTGGTAGGCCGTCGCGTTCAGCCAGCTCCAGCACCACCGCGCGAATGTCGCAGCTCAATCCGGAATGGTAAAGGGTCGGACTCAGCTTCTCGGTGCCGCCGCAATTCCGCTGATTCAGACGCACCACGTTGAAGCCCGCGATCCAGGCCTTTTCCCCAGTGCCGCGCATGTAGCCGGATTCGCACGAGCCCTCCAGCCCGTGCAGCACCACCAAGGTAGGATGTTCGCGCGGATTCTGCTGCCAGTGGCACTGGCCCAGAACCTGCGTGCCAGGTTCCGTCGCGAACGAGCGCGCCACACCTCGAGGGAGACGCGGAAGCGGTCGCGGCCAGAAATTCGCCGCAATGGTCATCGCATGAGGATTGCGCAACAGTGGATGTGGTCTGAATTCCTTCACTCGTTACATGGTAGGGAGTCCGGGCGTTTCGCGCAACCTTACTTGACGTCAGCTTTCAAATCGGTTGCATCAACCGTAAGGTCCTTGGCCATGAGGACATCGTCGTAATAGCGGTCGTCTTGCTTCAGCGCCTTGCGCTCGATTCCATATTGCACGAATCCCAAGCTCGCATAAAGCTGCCGCGCTGCCTCATTTTCGCTAACGACGTTCAGCTACAAGATTTCAACGTTTTGCCGAGCATAATCAATCACGGCCTCCGCAAGCTTCCTCCCCACACCGGCGTTTCGCGCACCAGGCTGGACGTACATCCCCCAAAGGTAGCCCTTATGCGCATCCTTCGCGCCTTCTCGACCCAAGAACCCAGCCATGCCCACAAGTTCCACGCCGCTAAAAGCGCCAAAGACTGGACAACTAGCCACGCGTTCAGAGAAATGGGCGAGCGGGCGAACGCTCTCAGCTTCATACGTGCTGCCAAACGCTTCCGGGTTGCCGCGCAGCGCCTCCAATCGAATCTCGCGATACGCCGCGCCCTCCGACGGTGCCAAGCGCCTTATCTGAATCCGGGAAGTATCCATCCTAGATTCGTAGCCGAAATTCTAAATCAGGGCAACAGCAGTTTTTCATCTGGCCCTCGCTGCTTGATTTCATCCGCGGATGCACATAAAATGAATACTTGTATAATGAAGGTCTGCCGCTACAAATGAATCTTCCACGAGCCCAGCGCATCCGGCTGGGCTTTGCTGCATATGGGGACCTTCAGGCTCACAGGAGAATAGATGATTGAAGGACCCATTCCCGAAGCGCTCACCTTCGACGATGTGCTGCTCTTGCCGGGCAAATCGTCGATCCTGCCTACTCAGGCGGACACGCGCACCTGCCTCTCGCGTAAAATTTCCCTGAACATTCCCATCGTCGCTGCGGCCATGGATACGGTCACGGACGCGCGCCTCGCGATCGCCATCGCGCGCCAGGGCGGCATTGGATTCATCCATCGCAATATGACCATCGACCGCCAGGCCGAAGAAGTGGACCGCGTCAAGCGTTCGGAAAGCGGCATGATCGTTGACCCCGTCACGATAGCGCCCGAGCTTTCCGTTCGCCAGGCGCTCGACATCATGAACAAATACAAAGTCTCGGGCCTGCCGGTCACCCGCGGCGCGCGCCTGGTGGGCATCCTGACCAATCGCGATTTACGCTTCGAACGCAATCTCGATCAACCCGTCAGCTCGGTGATGACCAAGGATAATCTCGTCACCGTTCCAGTGGGCACCACCCTGGAAGAAGCCGAACGCATCCTGCAACGCCATCGCATTGAAAAACTTCTAGTAGTGGACGCAGATTTCAGTCTGAAAGGCCTGATCACCGTAAAAGATATCCAGAAAAAAATTGAGTTTCCCAACGCCACCAAAGACGAGCACGGCCGCCTGCGCGTGGGCGCCGCCATCGGAGCCACGGGCGATTTTCTGGAACGCGCCGCCGAAATGGCGCGCGAAAAAGTGGACGTGCTCGCGATTGACACAGCGCACGGACACAGCAGCCGCGTGATGGATGCTATCCGCGCTGTGAAACAGAAATATCCGGAGATGCAAGTGGTCGCCGGCAACGTCGCCACCGCCGAAGGCGCGCGCGATTTGATTTCTCTCGGCGTGGACGGCCTGAAAATCGGAATCGGTCCCGGCTCCATCTGCACCACCCGCGTGGTCACTGGCGCGGGCGTCCCGCAGATCACCGCGATCATCGAAACTTCCCGCGCCGCGAAAGGCACCGGCGTCCCCGTGATCGCCGACGGCGGCATCAAATTTTCCGGCGACATCACCAAAGCCATCGCCGCAGGCGCGAACTCCGTAATGATCGGCGGCCTCTTTGCCGGAACCGAGGAATCACCCGGCGAAACGATTTTGTATCAGGGCCGCACTTTCAAGTCCTATCGCGGCATGGGCTCGCTCGGCGCCATGGAAGCGGGCTCGGCCGATCGCTACGCGCAAGAAGGCGTCGAACGCGGCAAGTCCGTCCCGGAAGGTATCGAAGGCCAAGTGCCCTACAAAGGCTCTCTGGCGGGCCTGGTGGACCAGCTGGTCGGCGGCCTGCGCAGCGGCATGGGCTACTGCGGTGCGGCCAATCTCACCGAGCTTCAGGAACGCAGCAAGTTCATCCGCATATCGTCGGCCGGCTTGCTCGAAAGCCACGTGCACGACGTGATCATCACTCGCGAAGCTCCCAATTACAGACGCGAATAGAGCGCTCCCTTTGAAAATTGGACTGCAATCAATCCGTCGCTGTACCGGACTGGACCGCTAGGATGAAGTGGCTCCGCTACTGGTGGCCCGCGCTTATCTGGGCCCTCGTGATTTCCGGCTTCTCGACAGGCATTTTCACGTCAACTAACTCTAGCCACTACATCATTCCCATCCTGCGCTTTTTTCTTCCTCACACTTCTGCTGAAACTCTCGATTTCCTTCACCACATCATCCGCAAATGCGGGCACTTAACCGAATATTTCATCCTGAGCATGCTGATCTTGCGCGGGATTCGCGCCGGTGAAAAAGGCCTGTACCTGCGCTGGGCTTTGGTGACGATATTGATCGTCGCCTGCTACGCCGCGCTCGATGAGTACCACCAGTCGTTCGTTCCTGGCCGCACCGCCGCGGTGGGCGATGTGCTCATTGACACGTCGGGCGGCGTCGCCGCACAGATCGTCGCATCATTATTCGTACTTTTGGGAAAGGCTCGTGAAATGCGGCACAAGGATGAAAAGAATGCCGCCGGCACGATTCCGACCAACACAGCTTAGAAAATCCACTCACAAGAATGGAGAAGCCAATGGAACCAAAGCTGTCCAGCCGTGTCTTGCGCTACCTGCCACTCCTCGCCGTCGTTTTCTTGCTCGCATTTCGCGCCACTGCCGCTGCTCCCGGCGCGAGTGCAGTCAGTTACGAACTGAAGTTTGAGCGCCCCAGCTCCCATTTGCTCGATGTCACCATCCATGCGGACTCTCTCTCCGGCGCTTCCGTGGATTTCGCCATTCCGGATTGGGCGCCCGGCTCCTATTACATCGAAAACTACGCCGCCAATGTGCAGCGGTTCCGCGCGCACTCCGCGGCAGGCCAGGAGCTCAGCTGGCGAAAGTCAGACAGCCAGACCTGGCGCATCGAGCTCGCAGGCGCGAAATCCGTCACCGTCGAATACCAGGTCTACGCCAACACGCTGCAGAACAACATCGCGCAGTACAACGAACGCCACGCGTTCATCGGCGGCCCTTCGGTGTGGATGTACCTCGTCGGCGGAAAGGATCGCCCCACCACGCTATCGATCGCAGCCCCCAGCGGCTGGCGCGTCGCCACGGGCATGGATCACACCTCCGCCACAACTTTCCAATCACCGAACTACGACACGTTTGCCGATTGCCCCCTCGAAATCTCCGATTTCGCCGAAAAAGACTTCGAAGTCCTCGGTACCAAATATCACGTGATCGTGCACGACGTCATGGGCCAAAAGGATATAGCGAAGTTCGTGGACGACCTGCAGAAAGTAGTCGCTCAGGAGGTTCCTGTGTTCCAAGCGGTAGCCGGCACCTCCGGCCAAGCCGCTCCCTTCAAAGACTACTATTTCATTTTTCACGTCTGGCCCAAGACCGGTGGCGGCCTGGAACATCTGAATTCCACGCAAATCAATTTCACCGCCGACTGGGATTCCACGGAGCCGGCCCCCGGATTCGTCAATCGCTACGATCTGAAACTGTTCGTCTCCGCGCACGAATTCTTCCATGCCTGGAACGTCAAGCGCCTGCGTCCGCTTCCTCTCGGTCCCTTCGATTATTCGCAGATGGTGCACACGCAGTCGCTGTGGATCTCCGAAGGCCTCACCAGCTATTACGGCGCGCTGACCTTGGTGCATGCCGGCCTGATTACTCCCGAGCAATATCTTGATTCGATCAGCCAACTCATCACAAAATTCGAAGCGCTACCCGGCCGCGGCGAGCGCAGCATCGAAGACACCAGCTGGGATACCTGGTTTCCGCGCGACAGCGTGATCCACCAGGATAATAACCTTTTGAACATCTGGTATTCCTATTACGATGGCGGCCAAATCATGGGTCACATCCTGGATTTCGCAATCCGCCACGACACCAATAATCAGAAGTCGCTCGACGACTGGATGCGCCTGCTCTATTCGCGTCACGCGCTGCCCAAACCCGGCTTCGAACCTGGTGACGCTGTCAAAGCCGCATCCGAGGTCGCCGGCACGGACGTCAGCGGCATTTTCCGCCAATATATTTCCGGGAAGGAAGCCATCCCCTACGAGGAGTATTTCGCCTACGCGGGAATCGCAGTTGAAAAGAAACTGGACGCCGACAAGCCCTGGATGGGCGTGGATACAACAAAGAACGACGATGGCCGCGCCAAGGTTCGCAACATTACGCCCGGCAGCCCTGCCGAATCAGCGGGACTCGACCGCGACGACATGATCTACGCCGTGGACAGCCGCGCTGTGGATTCCGACGGCTTCCCCAAGGAAATCACCGCGCACAAGCCCGGCGATATAGTCCGTGTAACGGTCCTTCGCCTCGGTGAATTCAAAGACTTTTCAGTCGCACTGAAGGCGAATCCTAATCCCACTTATACCCTAAAGCCTATGGAACACCCGACGGACCAACAAAAGGCCATCTACAACTCATGGCTGGGAATCAAGCAGTAGCAAAAGCGCTGCGCAAGCCCGAAAAAACAAAAGGCCCGCTCCGACGAATCGGAGCGGACCTTTTTGAATTACGCGATCCACTGAAAATTAATGAAGGAAGTTAGTTCGCTGCCACCGCGTCCTTTTCCTTTTCTTCTTCCGGAGTCTCCACGTCCTGCTTCTTGCGTGGTTTCTTGTCCTTCTTCTTCAACTCCGAGCCGATAAACTCCAGAATCGCCAGATCCGCGCCGTCTCCTAGCCGCCACCCCGCCCGGATAATGCGCGTATAACCGCCTGGACGGTCCGCAAAACGCGGAGCCAGGTCGGTGAACAGTTTCTCTGTGGCCACCGGAGTCATCAGGAAAGCCGCCGCCTGGCGTCGCGCATGCAACGAATCGCGCTTGCCCAGCGTAATCATCTTCTCCGCCAGCCTACGGGTGGCCTTCGCCCGCAGGATGGTGGTGTGAATGCGTTCTTTCTCGATGAGGTTAGTCACCAGGTTGCGCAACACCGCGCGGCGATGCGCGGGCTGCTTCCCGAGTTTTGACCCTGATTTAAGGTGTCTCATAGTCGCTTACCGTGGCTCGCGCGATTTCCCGCGCGATTACATTGCCGTGGCATCCCCCTCGGAAGGCGGAGGCGCGGTCTGGCTTGGCAGCGGCGGCCAGATAATCCGGCCGTGCTCGTCAAACTTCATGCCCAGGCTCAAGCCCATCTTGTGCAGGATGTCCTTGATTTCATTCAGCGACTTGCGTCCGAAATTCTTGGTCTTCAGCATCTCGGATTCGGTCTTCTGCACCAGCTCGCGCAGGTTCTGAATGTTCGCGTTCTTCAGGCAGTTATACGAGCGCACCGAAAGCTCCAGCTCTTCCACCGACCGGTCCAAAAATTCCAGCCGCGGATCGCTGTAATTCTCCACCACTTCTTCCGGCAGGTCCGGCGTCTCTTCGAAATTGATGAAGATGCTCATGTGGTCCTTCATCAGCTTCGACGCCAGCCCAATCGCGTCCTGCGGTGTGATCGCGGCATTGGTCCAGACTTCCAGCGTGAGTTTCTCGTAATCGGTCATCTGTCCCAAACGGGCCGCTTCCACCGCGTAATTCACTTTGCGCACCGGCGAGTGCACCGAATCAATCGGAATGTAGCCGATCGGCAGGTCCTCGTCGAAATTGCGGTCGGCCGCCACATAGCCCCGGCCATTCTTTACGCGCAACTCCAGTTCGAACTTGCCTCCTTCGCTCACGGTCGCGATGTACACGTTCTTGTCTAACACCGCAATGTCCGCATCCTCTTCGATTTTGGCGGAGGTCACAGGTCCAGGCGTGTCCACGATCAGAGTGATTGTCTTGGGCTGGTCCGTGTTCAACTTCAGCGGAACCTGCTTCAGGTTCAGAATGATGTCCGTCGCGTCTTCCACGACGCCCGGGATCGGCGAAAACTCGTGCAGTACGCCTTCAATCTTCACCGCGGTGATCGCTGCGCCTTCAATCGAGCTCAGCAACGCGCGCCGCAGGGAGTTCCCGACCGTGGTTCCCCAGCCGCGCTCAAAAGGCTGCGCTGAGAATTTCCCGTACTTATCGGTCAGTGTTTCTGGTTCTGCTGCCAACCGCTTTGGTTTCTGGAAGCCCTTCCACATCTTCGACATTCCTCCTGGCTCGCCCGCGGCGAACCGACAAACTTATAAACGTTGATAATCTCCAGGCGCTACTTCGAATACAGTTCCACGATCAGCTGCTCGTTCATCGGCGGCGTCTGCACGTCTTCGCGACGCGGCATCGCCACCACGCGCGCCTTGAAATTCGCTGGATCAATATCGAGCCACGGAGCCACGCCCTGGCTCTTCGCCAGATTGCGCGCTTCCATGATCATCACGTTTTCGTGCATCTTGTCTTTCAGCGTGACTTCGTCCCCCACGTTCACCAGGTAGCTGGGGATGTTCACCTTCTGGCCCTTCACGCGGATGTGCCCGTGCAGCACCAGTTGCCGCGCCTGTGAACGCGAGCCGCCTAGGCCCATGCGGTAGACCACGTTGTCCAGGCGGCGCTCGAGCATCACCATCAGATTTGAACCAGTTGGTCCCTTGGTCCGCAATGCCTTTTCGAAATACGTGCGGAATTGGCGCTCCAGCAGCCCGTAGGTGCGCTTCACCTTCTGCTTTTCGCGCAACTGCACGCCGTAGCCCACCATCTTCGCCCGCCGCGCCTGCCCATGCTGCCCGGGAACGAAATTGCGCTTTTCGATCGCGCACTTTTCTGTAAAACACCGCAGGCCTTTCAAGAAGAGTTTTTGCCCTTCCCGTCGGCACAGCCGGCAAACCGCTTCACGATGTCTTGCCAAGTCCTATCTCCTTTATCTCAACTCTGCAATTTCTCTGAATCTCTGCCGCACGCGTTATACGCGGCGGCGCTTGGGCGGTCGACAGCCGTTATGCGGCACCGGCGTCACGTCCTTGATCGCGTTAATGTGCAAGCCGGAAGAAGCCAGCGCGCGCACTGCCGATTCCCTTCCCGCGCCGGGACCCTTCACGCGCACTTCCACAGACTTCATTCCGTACTGATCGCGCGCCACGCCTGCAGCCGTCGCGGCCGCTTGCTGCGCTGCGTACGGCGTGCCCTTGCGCGAACCCTTGAATCCCACCGAGCCCGCCGAAGACCAGCTTACCGCGCGGCCATCGGGATCCGTCAGCGTCACAATCGTGTTGTTGAACGTCGCTTGGATGCACACCACGCCATGCGGCACCACGCGCTTTTCCTTCTTCTTGCGGAATTCCTTCTTGCGCTTGGAGCTTTTCGCCGCTGCCGCTGCCGGCGCTCCTCCTGGTGCTGCTGCCGCGTCTTTCGGTTCTTTTGCCACGCTCGTGTCTCTCCTGTCCTTCTTAGCCGTTTGATCTCTGCCGACTCTACTTGCGAGCCGCGATCTTCTTCGCCGCCACTGCGCCCTTCCGCGGTCCTTTACGCGTACGCGCGTTCGTGTGCGTGCGCTGGCCGCGAACCGGCAGGTTGCGGCGATGCCGCAGCCCGCGGTAAGCCTGAATTTCAATTAGCCGCCGGATGTTCATTTGCGTCTCTTTGCGCAGATCGCCTTCGATGCCGCCTTCGGCTTCGATGGCCGCGCGCAGGCGCGTGGCTTCGTCTTCGGTCAAGTCCTTGATCTTCTTGGTATGGTCCACGTTGGCTTTCGCAGCCAGCGATTTCGCGCGCGCTTGCCCGATGCCGTAAATTGACGTGAGCCCAATCCAAAGCCGCTTGTTCGGCGGCAAATCCACACCTGCGATGCGAGCCATTCTGTATCCTCCGGCCTCTGGCCTATCCCTGGCGCTGGCGGTGCTTGGCGTTAGTACAAATCACGCGCACCACGCCGCGCCGATGAACGATCTTGCACTTCATGCAGATTTTCTTTACCGATGCCCGAACCTTCATTTTTCCACTCCATCCCCTCTCGGGGGCCCCAACGTACCGTTGCGCCGCGCGCCGCCGTGTTACTTGTAGCGATACACGATTCGGCCGCGCGTCAGATCGTACGGCGAAAGCTCCACCGCCACACGATCTCCCGACAAAATACGAATGAAATTTTTGCGCATCTTGCCTGAAATATGCGCTAGCACCTGGTGCTTGTTTTCCAGCTCCACGCGAAACATGGCATTCGGCAGCGGCTCGATGACCGTGGCCATCACTTCGATAGCGTCTTCTTTCCCGCTCTCGCCCGGCTTCTTATTTTCCTTCTCTGGCCTTGGTCTCATGCTCTCCTGTGTTCCGTTCCAGCCAACTTTTACGTCCTGGTGCTTACCAGACTGGGCCCGCTGCTTCTTTCGGCCGCGTCAGAATCCACGGTCCATTCTTTGTCACAGCCACCGTGTGCTCGAAGTGCGCCGAATCGCTGCCGTCCGCCGTTACCGCGGTCCACTCATCGTCCAGCACTCGCACCCCAGGGCCGCCCGTGTTCACCATCGGTTCGATGGCCAGCACCATACCTTCTTGCAGCTTGGGGCCTTGCCCCGGAGAACCGTAATTCGGCAGCTGCGGATCCTCGTGCATCTTCGTGCCGATTCCGTGGCCCACGAATTCGCGCACCACCGAATATCCGTTCTTTTCCACCCACTGCTGCACCGCGGCCGATACATCTCCCAGGCGATTCCCCGCCCGGATCTTCGCTATGCCCTGTTCCAGCGATTCCCGCGTCACGCGCAACAGCTTCTCGCGCTCCGGCGTAACCTTGCCCACCGGAACCGTCAACGCCGCGTCGCCAAAATACCCGCCCAACTCCACTCCGAAATCCATCGAAAGAATGTCGCCCTCGCGTAATTTCCGCGCCGCCGATGGAATGCCGTGCACAACTTCCTGATTGATCGAAGTGCACACCGAGCCCGGATACCCCCGGTAGCCCTTGAACGCCGGACGCGCGCCGTGCTCCTTCGTGTAACCCTCGGCGAACTCATCCAGCTCTTGCGTCGAGATGCCCGGCCGGATCATCGTGCGCATTGCTTCCAGCGCGCCCCAGACGACCTGTCCCGCGCGGTACATCTTCTCCAGCTCCGCAGGCGATTTACAGATGACCATCGCGCCCTTCCGCGCGCTTCAAAATCTCGTTCAATGCGCGGGTCACTTCATCCACTCCTGCATCACCGTCCACCACTTCCAGCACCCCGTGCGTCCGGTAATAGTCTGCCAGCGGCTGGGTCTGTCGTTCGTATGCCGCAAATCGTTCCTTCACGATTTCCGGCTGGTCGTCCGACCGCTGAATCAATTTCCCGCCGTCGTTATCGCAAATCCCCGGCGTCTTCGGCGGCCGCTCCAAAATGTTGTACGTCTCGCCACCCACGCTGCACGTCCAACGCCCTGCCACACGCCGTATCAATGTTTCCGGGCTCACTTGAAACTGGATCACCAGCGGTTTGCCCAGCCCGCGGCGCTGCAAAATCTTGTCCAGTTCCTCCGCCTGCCGAGTCGTCCGCGGAAACCCGTCGAAGATGAATCCCTCATCACAGTCCCAGCGCGAGAGCCGCTCTTCCACCATCCCGAGCACGACGTCATCCGGCACGAGGTCGCCGCGCTCCATGATCGGCGCTGCCAGTCGCCCTTGCGCGGTGCGGCGACTCACCGCGTCCCGCAGCATGTCGCCGGTGGAAAGATGTGGCACGCCCAACAGCTTGGCCATGCGCTTCGCCTGGGTCCCTTTACCAGCTCCTGGCGGACCCAGGAAAATCAACGCCCGTTTGAGCGCCATCCTCACCGCCGATGCGTCGGTCATTAACTGCGACGGCCCCGGACCCGGCCCTTGCGCACAAACCCATCATAATTTCGCATCACCAACTGCGCTTCGAGTTGCTGCACCGTATCCATGGCCACGCCCACAACGATCAGGAGCGACGTGCCCCCGAAATAAAACTGCACGTTCAAACCATCCAGCACGAATCGCCACATGTGCTTATCGAACCAGTCGCCCACCAGCCACAGATGCTGCAAGTGAATCCCCGAAATCATCCATTCCGGCAGCAAGCAGACCACCGCCAGATACACGCCGCCAACAAACGTGAGCCGCGTGAGAATCCGATTGATGTACTCGGAGGTATTCCGCCCCGGACGAATCCCCGGAACGAATCCGCCGTACTTGCGCATATTGTCCGCAAGCTCCGTGGGATTGAAAATAATTCCCACGTAGAAAAACGCGAAAAATATAATCAGCGTCACATAGATCAAGGTATACAGCGGCTCGCCCCACTTGATCATGTTCGCGAACTTGCCGAACGCCGTGGACTTGTTTTGAAAAAACAGCGCCAAAGTCTGCGGAAAAGTGAGCAGCGAGCTTGCGAAAATCGGCGGAATCACTCCACCGGAATTCACGCGTAGCGGCAGATAAGTCATCTGCCCGCCCATCACTTTTCGGCCCATCACGCGCTTTGCGTACTGCACTGGAATCCGCCGCTGGCCGCCTTCCACGAACACGATGAAAGCCACCACGGCCAGCATCAGAACGATCAGGCCCACCAGAATGATCCCCGCGAGCGAGCCCCACTCACCGCTCGTGGTCTTCAGGTACAAATCATGCACCGCGTTCGGCAATCCCACCACGATGCCCGCGAAAATAATCAGCGACATCCCGTTGCCGATGCCGCGCTCGCTGATCTGCTCGCCCAGCCACATGATGAACGCCGAGCCGGTGGTCAGCGTCAGCATCGTCATCAGCATGAACCGCCAGCCCGGGTGATACACCAGCGCTTCGCCATTCATGCTCTGCAACGTCAAAGTCTTCGCGATCGTAAACGATTGAAACAAGCTCAGAATAATCGTCAAGTACCGCGTGTACTGCGTGATCTTCCGCCGCCCCAGCTCGCCTTCCTTCTGCAATCGTTCCAGGTAAGGCCACACCACCACCATCAACTGCAAAATAATCGACGCCGTGATGTACGGCATGATGCCCAGCGCAAAAATCGTCAGCCGGCGAAGGTTGCCGCCACTGAAGAGGTCTATCAATCCCAGAACCGAGCCTTGTCCCCTCTGGAACATATCCTGCAAAAGCGCCGTATTGATTCCCGGCGTCGGAATGTGCCCGCCCAAGCGGTACACCGCCAGCATGCCCAGCGTGAACAGAACGCGGTTGCGCAAATCCGGCGTGCTGAAAATATTCCGAATTGCCAGGAACAGCTTGTTCATTGCAGGACTTCGACCTTTCCTCCGGCGGCTGTAATCTTTGCTTCCGCCGACTTACTGAACGCATGCGCCTGTACCGTCAACGCCACTTTCAATTCACCGCTGCCCAAAATCTTCAGCCCCTCGCGCTTCACCCGCAACACGCCCAGCGCATAAAGAATTTCCGGTGAAATTGTTTCGCCCGCCTCAAAAACATTCAGGGTCTCGACGTTGATCACTGCGTAGGTCGTCGAATCCGGCGCAGAAAATCCGCGCTTCGGCAATCGCCGGTGCAGCGGCATCTGCCCGCCTTCAAATCCCGGCCGCCTGGAATATCCGCGGCGGGACTGCTGCCCCTTGTTTCCCGCGCCCGCGGTCTTGCCCATCTTCGAGCCCATGCCGCGTCCTACGCGCACCTTGCGGTGACGCGAACCTCGCGGCGGCTTCAAATTCGATAGTGTTGGTTTCTGTGCCATTCTCAGCCCTCAATCTGTACGAGATGGTGCACGCGCGCGATCATGCCGCGGATCGACGGAGTGTCTTCCACTTCCAAAACCTGTTGCATGCGCCGGAATCCCAGCCCGCGAACGGTCTGGCGCATATCGCGCGGGCAGCCAATGAAGCTGACTGTCCACTTGATTTTCAGTTTCCCCGGCTTCTTCTTGCCCGATGCTTCTTTCGTCGTTGTCATAATTATTCACGCGAAGGAACTACGATGCCGTCGCTTCCTCCGCTATCTTCCCGCGGCCTTCCGCCACCTTGGCCGCATCCTTCAAATGCATCAGCGCGTCAAACGTCGCCTTAATCACGTTGTGCGGATTCGATGTCCCCAGCGACTTCGTCAGCACATTCTGAATTCCCGCAACCTCCATCACCGCGCGCACTGCTCCGCCCGCGATGATTCCAGTTCCATCCGGAGCAGGCTTCAACAGCACTTGGCCCGAGCCGTAACGCCCCAGCACCTGGTGCGGAATCGTGGTGCCCTTCATGTTCAGCTTCACCATATTCTTCTTGGCCGCCTCAATCGCTTTGCGGATGGCCATGGGCACTTCGCGCGCCTTGCCCATGCCGAAGCCGGCGTGACCGCCCTGATCTCCCACCACCACCAGCGCGGAGAAGCTGAGGTTTTTTCCGCCCTTCACTACCTTCGTGCAGCGGTTAATCGAAACCACCTGATCCTTCAAGTTCGCCTGGTTGGTCTCCACCGGACGGCGAACGGCTAGCGAGTCTTTGAGCTCTTGTTTCGACATAATTTTCAGAACTTCAGGCCCGCCTCCCGGGCCGCTTCCGCGAGCGCCTTCACGCGCCCGTGATATTGATATCCGCCACGATCGTAAACCACCTTGTCCACGCCCTTGGCTTGCGCGCGTTCCGCGATGGCCTTGCCGACCACTTTAGCGGCCGCGATATTGCCGCCGCCCTTGATGGACTTCTTCACTTCCGCATCCAGCGAGCTGGCCGATACAATCGTGCGATTCGTTTGGTCGTCCACCACCTGCGCGCGTATGTGCTTCGACGAACGATGCACGCAAAGCCGCGGACGTTCCGCGGTACCCACCAGCGTCTTGCGCGTCCGCACGTGAATGCGGCGGCGATGCGCTTCCCGCGATAATTTGTGAACCGGTGCTGCCACGTTCGCTCTCCTCCTGGCCTAGGCCGCTGCCGACTTCGCGCCAGCCTTGCCGGCTTTCTTCTTCAAGCGCTCGCCGGTAATGCGCACGCCCTTCTGCTTGTACGGGTCAGGCGGACGTAGCGCGCGGAGATTCGCGGCCACCTGGCCAACTTGATTCTTATCCGCTCCGGTTACCACCATGTGCACCTGTTTCTCGATCGTGATCGCGATGCCTTCGGGGATCGGAAATTCAATCGGATGCGAATATCCCAGCGCCAGCACCACGTTCTTCCCTTTCACTTCGGCGCGGTAGCCGACGCCCACGATGTCCAGATCCTTCTTGAAGCCGGTCGTAACTCCCGTCACCGCATTCGCCACCAGCGCTCGCGCCAGGCCATGCAGCGCGCGCTTGTCGTCTGATTCGCGCTTCGCGACCAGCGTGCCGTCCTTCTGCTCGAAATGGATTCCCTTGGGCACCACCACGCGCATCTTGCCCTTGGGACCCTGCACTTCCACGGCGTCGTCCTTGATCTGAATCTTCACGCCGGACGGCACCGCTATAATTTTATTTCCAATTCGCGACATGGCTCTGTTCGATCCTCGTGTTAAGGAAATTCCCGCCGAACCTCTACCAGACCTCGCACATGATTTCGCCGCCGATGCCGGCCTTGCGCGCCGCTTGCCCAGTCATCAATCCCTTGGCAGTGGACACAATCGAAATTCCCATTCCGCCCACCACTTGCCGGATGTCTGTCTTGCCCACGTAGCGCCGCGAACCCGGCCGCGAGACGCGCTTCAGGTCCGTGATCACGCTGCGGCGGTCGGGCGTATAGCGCAAAAACAGGCGCAGCGTCTTCTTGGGCTTCTGCTCTTCCACAACCTTGAAATTCGCCAGATAGCCTTCCTCTTTCAGGATGCGCGCCAGCTCCACCTTCAATTTCGAGCTGGGCAAATCCACGCGCGAGTGCTTCGCGCGAGAGGCGTTGCGAATTCGCGTCAGTAAATCGGCAATCGGATCAGTCGTCATTCTTCCTCGTCCTTACTTTACTTTCCCAGCTCTGTTTCTTTTCCGGTGCTGCTGAAGTGCCGGCTTCGGAAGGGCGGGGCTTCAGCCCCGCCGTCAGCTTCATTTTATTCGGGGGCTTTAGCCCCTGAAGCCAATCTTCGCCTCGAACTTCCCGTCCAAAACCTACCAGCTCGCCTTGGTCACGCCGGGAATTTCTCCCTTGAGCGCGAATCCGCGGAAACAAATGCGGCACATCTCAAACTTGCGCAGAAAAGCGCGCGGGCGTCCGCAAACTCTGCAGCGGTTGCGCCAGCGGATCTTGAACTTCGGCTTCTTCAACTGCTTCGCGAATTGTGCGGTGCGTCCCATACTCGTTCTCTCTCCTTAGCGCCTAGGCCTGGGCCCTGAACGGCACGCCGAGCAGCTTCAGCAGCTCGCGTCCTTCTTCGTCGTTGCGGGCCGTCGTGGTTATCGTTATGTTCATGCCCTTGATCTTATCCACTCGCGTGTAATCGATCTCCGGAAACACCAGTTGGTCTTTCAGTCCCAGCGTGTAATTGCCGCGCCCGTCGAAAGAGTCTGGCGGCAACCCCTTGAAGTCTCTTACGCGCGGCAGCACGATGCTCGATAGCCGGTCGAGGAATTCATACATTCTTTCCCCGCGCAGCGTCACCATGCAGCCGATGGGCATGCCCTTGCGAATCTTAAAATTCGCGATGGACTTCTTCGCCCGCGTAATCACCGGTTTCTGCCCGGTAATCTGTCCCAACTCAGCCGCGGCGGTGTCCAGCAGCTTCACGTTCGCGCTCGCTTCGCCCAACCCGATGTTTACCGTCACCTTCTTCACGCGCGGCACGGCCATCGTGTTGTTGAACCCGAAGCGCTTCGAGAGCGCCGGAATCGCATCCTTGCGGTACTTTTCATGCAAACGCGTAATCATTTCTCGCCCTTACCTCGAAAAAAATCTCTAGTTCTCAAAAGTCGTGTTGCAACGGCGGCACGAACGCACCTTGGTTCCATCCGGCAGCGTGGTGTGTCCCGCGCGCGTGTGCTTGCCGCATCCCGGGCAGACCAGCAGCACGTTCGAAACATGCACTGGCCCTTCCTTCTCCAGAATTCCGCCCTTGATGTTCTTCGACGGATTCGGCCGCGTGTGCTTCTTCATCATGTTCGCGTGCTCGACCGTCACCGTCAGTTTCCAGGGATTCACAGAAAGCACTTTTCCGGTCTTTCCCTTCGATCGCCCGGACATGATCTTCACCGTGTCCCCGTGGCGTATGCTGAATGCTGCTGGCTTTTCCTGGATTTTTCTCATAGTTACCACACTTCCGGAGCGAGCGAGATGATCTTGGTGAACTTCTTGTCGCGCAGCTCGCGGGCTACCGGCCCAAAGACGCGCGTTCCAATCGGCTCGTTCGCATCGTTGATCAGTACCGCCGCGTTATCGTCAAAACGAATGTACGTCCCGTCTTTGCGCCGCTGCTCTTTGCGCGTGCGCACGATCACGCACTTCACCACCGAACCCTTCTTTACCTGGCTTTCCGGTTGCGCTTCTTTCACCGCCGCCGTGACGACATCGCCCAGTCCCGCCGTCAACCCCGCATCTCCTCCCAGCGGAAGGATGCAGGTCAGCTGACGCGCGCCGGAATTATCCGCCACCGTCAGCCATGTTCGCATCTGTACCATGATCTTGCTCCCTGTTTAACTGCGCCCTTGTTTCAGGTCCCCGCGCAATTGCCGGGGCTTTCTTTACGCCACGCGCGTCGAGCGTTGAATTACTTCCTTCAACCGCCAGCGCTTCAACTTTGAAAGCGGCCGCGTGGAAGCAATCTGCACCGTGTCGCCCACGTGCGCTTCGCCCGTCTCATCGTGCACATAATATTTCTTGGTGTGGCGCACGACCCGGTGATACAGCGGATGCTGCACCGCGCGCGTCACCTTCACCACAATCGTCTTCTGCATCTTCGTCGAAGTCACGATGCCGGTCAGTTCCTGCCGGACTCCGCGCTCCGCCGTGCTCTCTTGCGCCGCACCCGCTGCTTCGTTTGCCATTACGCCTTCCTCAATTCAGTTTCGCGCAGCACCGTCTTGATCCGCGCGAAATCGCGCTTTGCTTCCCGCAGCTTCTTCAAGCCTTCGGCCTGCCCGGTCGAAAGCTGAAAACGCAGCCGGAAAATCTGCTCCGCCAGCTCGCCCTGTTGGGTCTCAAGCTCGGCTTTGCTCATCTCGCGGTACTTCACCGCGCGTCCCGCGTTACGTTCCGCCATTACAGTTCCTCCGCCCGGCTGACAAACTTCGTCCGGATGGGCAGCTTGTGCGACGCCAACTTCATCGCTTCGGTCGCGGACACCAAATCCACGCCCGCCATTTCGAACATAACCCGGCCCGGCTTCACCACCGCCACCCACTTCTCCGGTGGACCTTTGCCCTTACCCATACGAGTCTCGGCCGGCTTCTTGGTGTAGGGCTTGTCCGGGAAAATCCGGATCCACAATTTTCCGCCGCGCTTGATAAACCGCGTAATCGCCACGCGCGCCGCTTCAATCTGCCGATCCGTAATCCACGCCGGCTCCAGCGCCTTCAGCCCGTACTCGCCAAACGCTAGCGCTCCGCCGCGCCACGCCTTGCCAGTCCTTCGCCCGCGCTGCTGCTTGCGGTACTTTACTTTTTTCGGCATCAACATAAATTTTTGCCCGTGTCCTTAATCTCTAAGCGTTAAGCTTTTGCCGCAGCAACCGGCGCGTTCTTGTTTACGCGCTGCGGGATTTTCTCGCCCTGATAAATCCAGCACTTCACACCGATCACACCGTACGTCGTGTGCGCTTCCGCCGTGCCAAAATCAATGTCCGCGCGCAGCGTCTGCAAAGGCAGCCGCCCCTGCAGATACCATTCTTTGCGCGCGATTTCCGCGCCGTTCAAGCGGCCGGCCACGCGCACCTTAATTCCCTTGCACCCAAAACGCAGCGCCGAATCCACCGCCTTGCGCATCGCCCGCCGGAACGCCACGCGCTTTTCCAGTTGCAGCGCGATTGACTCCGCTACCAGATGCGCATCCAGCTCCGGCCGGTGCACTTCCTGAATATCAATGTGCACTTCGCGCTTGGTGCGCTTCTGCACGTCGGCCTTCAGCTTGTCAATCTCCGAGCCTTTGCGTCCAATGATGATTCCAGGACGCGCGGTATAAATTCGCACCACCAGCTTGTTCGCGGCGCGCTCCACGTCAATCCCGCTGATCCCCGCGGACTTCAGCTTTTCCTTCAGCGTCTTGCGCAGGACCACGTCTTCATGCAACAGGTCGGCATAGTCCTTCTTCGCGAACCAGCGCGACTTCCAGACCTTGTTGTAGCCCAGCCGAAAACCGTACGGATGTGTTTTCTGCCCCAAACTGTCCTCCCGCTACTTCTTCTTTTTCTGTCCCGGCTTATTTCGTTGTTCCAATGCCTTGCGCGCTTTGCGTACCGCGCCCTTCACACCCTTCGACGCCTGCGCTTCCGCCGCCGCTGCCGCTACGCGACCGGCCACCGCGCGGTGATGTTCGGAAACTTCCACAAGAATGTGGCTCGTCCGCTTCTGGTAACGGAAGCCGCGACCCATCGGCGCTGGTCGCATGCGCTTCCAGCGCGGCCCTTCATTCACGAAGCAGCGCGTTACGAACAGCTCGTCCACGTCCAGCGTCTCGCCGGAATCCTCCGCCTTGCGCTCCGCGTTCGCGATAGCGCTGCGCAAAGTCTTCTCAATATCCTTGGCCACGCGCTTCTTCGTGAATTGCAGCGTGTGCAGTGCTTCTTCCGCGCGCCGCCCGCGAATCAGGTCAATCACCAGCCGCGCCTTCTGCGGCGAGACGCGCGTGTAACGCGCCTGGGCGATTCCCTCTATCTGCGATGCCTTGCCTGCCGTATCCTGAATTGCCGTTGCCATCGTTTATGCCCTTTAAGACTTCGCTGCCGGAGCTGCTCCGGCGGCTGGTGCCGCTCCCGCCGCTGGCGCGCCTGCAGATGCCGCGGCCCTCTCGAGAGCCGCTTTCACCGCGTGCCCTTTAAAAGTCCGCGTCGGCGCAAATTCACCCAGCTTGTGTCCGATCATCTGCTCGGTGATGTACACCGGAATGAACTTCTTGCCGTTGTGCACCGCCAGCGTGTGCCCGATCATGTCCGGCAAAATCGTCGAACGGCGCGACCA
>Ga0209006_10000312_pt1 | contig 48889 bp, 45 predicted proteins | sample JacPin_JW_Ref_O2_FD_188567 | JGI IMG/M metagenome (GOLD analysis project Ga0209006, IMG submission 188567) | Forest soil microbial communities from Algoma, Ontario, Canada - Jack Pine, Ontario site 1_JW_Ref_O2 (SPAdes) (version 2) | ecosystem: Environmental > Terrestrial > Soil > Boreal...
GTGATGGAAGTATTAAAAACGACTTCGCCGTAGCATTCGCCTTTGGCGCCGTAGCCTTTGCCTCGAAAGACGCGGCCGTCTTCGAGGGCAAGGATAGCCTGCATTCTCGCTCCGGTGAGTGGATTTTCAGGATTTTATCAGGGAACGCGGCATCGCTACAGGAATTTCACTGCGGAAGACTGTGGAAATCCGGCAGGATTCTTCAATGCGGCTAGCGGACCCGGCCCAGCTTATCCATGGGCCAGTAGCCGAAGACGGCTTTTCCGTAGATGAAGCTCTGGCTCACCGGCCCGAACTCGCGGCTGTCGCTCGACATCGAGCGGTGATCGCCCAGAACAAAATAGCAACTCGACGGCACCACCGTATCGGGATACGAACGGGCATCGGCGTAGGCGGGCGGAACGTAGTCTTCGTCGAGCGGCTCGCCATTCACATAGACCTGACCGCTGTCGATGCGAATGTGGTCTCCGGCCATGGCAATCACGCGCTTAATGTAGCTCTTGGTCGGGTCGAGAGGGTATTTGAAGACAACCACATCACCGCGTTCGATTGGCTCCAGCCGATAGACGAATTTGTTGACGAAGATGCGCTCCTGATCTTCGAGGGAAGGCATCATGCTGACGCCTTCGACCTTCACCGGCTGGTAGAGAAAAATGATGATGAAAGCGGAGATCGCCAGGGAAATGATCAGGTCACGCACCCAGACGCCGAAGGTGGTTCGGGCTCTCGGAGGCGCGGGCTCTGGGGACGGAGCAATGCCCGGCGCCGGTTGTTCCCTGGGATCGTACATGCGGTTTCTATTGTATACAGAACGGGCTGGTCCGGCTGCGATGGATATGGGCTCGGCATAGTCGAAAGTTCTCGCACTTTTTTCTTTATGCGGAAGGCGCTTTCTGCCGTTTTTGTAGCGGGTTACAATAGTTGCTGTTTCGGGAAGGACTATTATGCGGACTTTTCTAGAAAGTAAGAGTATTCGCCGGGCTCTGGGCGTAGCTTTTGTGTTCTTGTTGACTCTTAGCGTGTCGGCGCCGTTTACCGCCTCCGCGTCTTCACCTCAAGCGGAAGGCGCCGTGCCAGCCTACAATGCCGCGCCTCCGGCCAAGGGAACGAAGTTGCCTCCGATTCTGACCAAGGCTGACCTGTGGGGCGCCGACGCGCAGAATGCCTATCAGACCCATGCCTATGAGCTAGCCGCGAAGATTCCAAACGTGCTTCACCAGCAGCCGTGCTATTGCTTCTGCGACCGCATGGGCCACAACAGCCTCCATAGCTGCTTTGAAGGCACCCACGGCGCGCAGTGCTCAACCTGCCTGAAAGAGCTTTACTACAGCTACGAGCAGCACCAGAAGGGCAAGACAGCAGCCCAGATTCGCGCCGGCATTATGAAAGGCGAGTGGAAGCAGATCGACCTGCTGCAGGCCTCGACGATGAATTAGTCAGTCCTGAGCGGCTCAGGACTCACAACTCGGGGCTCCTCCCCTTTGTTCCTCGGTATACACCCCGTCAACTGGACCTCCGGCCATGCTTTGAGTGATACTTTATTGTTACGCTGCAAGCACGCGCAAAAGGAGTTCCCCATTAGCAAGAGCACAGGAAGAGTTTTGCACATGGCTCAGAAACCAACCGCGAAGAAGCCCGTGGCGGAAGATCCGCGCTACACGGCGGCTATCAAGAGCTACGAAGACGGCCTGCGCGCCATGCAGGAGCATAAATTCGACAAGGCGAAGCCCCATTTTCAGAAGGTGCTGGCCGGCTCGGTCCGCGAACTGATCGACCGGGCGAACATCCATCTCAGTATCTGCAATCAGCATCTGGAGCGCTCCGCGTCTACGCAGTTCAAGACGGCGGAGGAGCACTTCGATTTCGCGGTCTCGCTGATGAACGTGGGTGACTACGTCACGGCGCGCGAGCATCTCGACAAACTGCTGAAGCAAAATGCCAAGGCGGACTATGTCGTGTACGGCCTGGCCGCGCTCGATTGCCTGACCGGCCATATTGAGGATTCGCTTCGCCGTCTGGATGAGGCGCTTCGCCTCAATGCGCAATTGCGTTTTCAGGCGCGTAATGATTCGGATTTCCAGAATCTGGCTGAGGATCCGCGCTTCACTGAATTGCTGTATCCCGACCCGGGCGCCGAACTCGGTGAGGAAGACAGCGACTTTCAGGAAGAACCGGCCTAGCGCAAGGAAAGCCGGGTAATGGTTTATTTTGACCTTTGTCATTCCGAGCGCCTTTTTTCTGGCGCGAGGAACCTGCTTCTCCAATGCTGGGCCACGAAAACCGGAGTCGAAGTAGCCCACTACCGAAAGCCGGCTCGTCATGCAAAGCAAATCCGCGGAAGCACCGGCGCATGAGCACACCAAGACCGCGCATGAGCGCGGCTTGCGCGTCGTTGCCATTGGCGGAGGCACCGGCCTTTCCACCCTGCTCAAAGGCCTGAAGCGGTTTGTCGCTTCGACCACGGAAGCTGCGCCAGCCAGCAGCGACAATCCTGTTATCCGCGACCTCTGCGCCGTAGTCACCGTCAGTGACGACGGCGGTTCGAGCGGCCGCCTGCGCAAGGAGTTGAAGATGTTGCCGCCCGGCGACATCCGCAACTGCATCGTCGCCCTCAGCGAAGACGAAGCCCTGCTCTCAAAACTTTTCCGCCATCGCTTTGAAAAAGGCTCGGGACTCGAGGGCCACAGCTTCGGCAATCTTTTTCTCGCCGCGCTCACTGCGATCACCGACGATTTTTCCGAAGCCGTGCGCTTGTCATCCGAAATTCTGCTTACGCGCGGCCACATTTATCCGGCTACGACTTCGAACATCGAACTCGAAGCGTTGATGGAAGACGGAACGCGCGTGCTCGGCGAAACCAAGATCACCGCCAGCAAGGGACGCATCAGCGAACTGTTCCTGGTCCCGCCTGACGTTGGTCCGATGCCGCAGACGCTCGAAGCCATCGCCCACGCGGACATCATCACCATCGGCCCCGGCTCGCTCTTCACCAGCCTGATCCCGAATCTGCTGGTGCGCGGAATCGCTGACGCCATCGTCGATTCGCCCGCCACCAAGGTCTACATCTGCAACCTGATGACGCAGCCCAACGAAAGCCTGGGCCGCAGCGCCGCCGACCACATCCGCGCCCTCAATAGCCATGCGCGGCAACAAATATTCGACTATGCGCTGATCAATCGCACGCCGGTGTCCGACGCGCTGAAAGCGAAATACGCCACCGAAGGCGCCTGCCCGATCGTCAACGATCTTGATGTGGTGGAAGCGCTCGGCGTAATTCCCGTGCTCGGCGACTATCTGGATGAAGGCGATGTGGCCCGCCACGACACCGCGCAGGTCGCACGCGATGTGCTGGAATTGCCTCTGCAACAATTGCGCGACATTCGCAAACCCTAGTCGAAGTTAGGCAGTGGTGCGGTTTGATTTTGTCATCCCGAGCGAGAGCGACGGATCTAGGTTTTGTCTAGGCCAGGGCGGACTGGGAATAGCTAACCTTATCCCTCACGGCGCAAAGACCCCGAAGTTCCGTTTCTTGTTCACAACGTATTCCCAACCGTTGTCGCGGTGCGGCTGTTCCTGTATCGTGATTCTTCCGTTTTGACGCTCCACCGTCTTCGACTCGAACTCATGCTGCGAATCATCATGCGCTCTATTTTTTTACTGGCCATCGTTCTGACGGTTGCAACGTCTCTCTGTTTTGCGCAAGCCGCGCCCGAGGAGGGCGGCAACGAGATTCAAATCTGGGCGGGCGGCGGACACTCGGTCGCCGGCGGACGCGGCGACACCGGCGCCTTCAACGCCGGCCTGCGCTACGGATGGATTCTCACCGACCCGCATCTGCCCAGCATTCTTCGCGGCCGCTTCGAATATGCGCTCGACGCCGTGCCTGTCTTCCTCATCTTTCAGCCTGCTAACACGAGCTATGGCGTAGGCTTCGACCCGCTCGGCCTCAAATGGAATTTCGTCCGCCGCGGACGCCTTTCTCCCTACATCGAACTGACCGGCGGCGTGGTTTTCACCAACCACGAAGTCCCTGCCTTCACCAACACCGTGAACTTCATGGACCAGGCCGCCTTCGGCACCCACATCCTCGGCGAAAAATACAACTGGAGCCTCGAAGTACGCTACATGCACATCTCCAATGCCGGGCTGGCGAATCTAAATCCGGGAGTGAACACGGTGCAGGTGCGACTGGGGATCGGGAAGTTCTTCGTTCGCCACTAGCGTCCTTGCTTCCCTGCTTCGCTGCCCGTTATTCTTCTCCCTTATGTCCACGCTCGTCGAATGTGTTCCGAATTTTTCTGAGGGCCGCGACAAGGCCAAAGTTGACGCCATCGTCGACGCCATGAAAATGCCCGGCGTCTACTTGCTCGACCGTGAAATGGACGCCGACCACAATCGCTGCGTCATCACGCTGGTCGGCGAGCGCGAGGCCATTCAGGAGGCCGCGATTCGCGGCGTGGGCAAGGCCGCGGAACTTATCGACCTGACGACTCACACGGGCGCGCATCCGCGCATGGGCGCCAGCGACGTGGTGCCCTTCATTCCCATTGACGGTGTGACGATCGAAGACTGCGTCGCCATGGCGAACCACGTTGGCGAAGAAATCTGGAAGCGCTACCAGATTCCCGTGTATCTCTACGAATCTGCCGCTCGAATTCCCGAGCGCCAGGGACTGGAAAATATTCGCCGCGGCCAATTCGAGGGCATCCGCGCGGAAATTGCGACGAACCCGGCACGCCGTCCCGATATCGGTGAGCCACGCATTCATCCGACTGCAGGCGCAACCGTTGTGGGGGCGCGAAAATTTCTGGTCGCCTACAACGTTTTTCTGAACACTCCTGACGTCGAGATTGCAAAGAAAATCGCCAAGGCGGTTCGTTTCTCCAACGGCGGCATGCGCTTCGTCAAAGGCGCGGGATTTCTGGTCCGCGGCATGGCGCAAGTTTCCATGAACCTCACCGACTTCGAGCAGACGCCAGTGCATCGCGTCTTTGAAATGGTGAAGCGCGAAGCGGCGCGCTACGGCGTTATGCCCGTCTCCAGCGAGATTGTCGGATTAATTCCCAAGAAAGCGTTGGAGCAAGCGGCGGAGTGGTTTCTGCAGGTTGAAAATTTCGATTCGTCATTGATTCTCGAAAACCGCTTGGCAGCGGTAATGGGTGGCAAAGTCGCAGTTGGCGGCTTAAGAGCGGGAGTCGAGCCGTTCATCGAACAGCTGGCCGCTCCGACTGCGACTCCCGGCGGAGGCAGCGCATCGGCCGCATCGGCCGCTATGGCTGCAGGCCTCGCGACGATGGTCGCCACGATGTCGCGCGGCAAGAAAGCGTATCTGCAACACGAGGCGCAACTGAGCGGCGCCATCGCGCGCCTCACGCCCTTGCGCGAGGAATTGAAGGCCGCCATCGACGCCGACGCCGAGTCTTATAACTCCGTGATGAAGGCCTACAAAGCAGCGAAGACAGCGGCCGACGAGAAATCAGCAGAAGTGATGATCGAAATCGCTCTCAAAGAAGCGACTTCGGTTCCCCTGAGCGTCGCCGAAAAAGCGCACGAAGTCGCGCAGATCGCACACAAACTCGAACCCATCACTAATCCGAACATGAAGTCGGATTTGACCACGGCACTGGCACTCGCGCGCGCCGCAGTTCGCGGGGCGCTCGCCAATGTGGAAATTAATGTAGCGTCGTTGAAAGACGAAGCTTTCGTTGCCGAAGTACAGAAAAGGATTGTTCGGCTTTCGTAATCGCTGTCCGAAAATTCGACGCGCCTGCTTACATAACCTATCTTGCGTAAGTTTACGTAGATTATCTTTCGAAAATCAGCGCCAGAAACGTGGCCCAGCGAGTGGAAATCTCGATTGCCGGGTTAGGATTTAGCAGCCGGACTCCAAAGGATCAACGGGCACTGTACTTTTGTTCCGCATGCAAAGAGTGCAAGTAAAATAGAATAGAGCGATCTAGAACAAGAGGGCTCCAACGTGCATCCAACTAAGGAGTAGCACGCAATCCTTAAAGCTCTCTTATCGTCGAGGCGTTATGAAATTCTTTAAAATGTGTGTAGTTGCGATTCTGCTGGTGAGCATGGCTGACGCCATGCCGATCAACTCTTCCGCGCGTTCGTGCATTCCTGCCGATACGCTGCAACTCATTTCCGTCGACTACCGCGCGATTAAAGATTCGCCGACGGCGATGGCCTTGAAAACGCAGCTGATGCCTGACAACATCAAGCAGTTCGAGGCCGCGCTGAAAGGGATTGGCATCGATCCTGACAAAGATGTGGACACGCTGACCTTCGCTTCGTTTCGTTCCGGCAAGCAGGGCGTCAAAGGCGTCGGCGTCGCGGCCGGGCCCTTCAACATGAAGGCCGTGCTCAAGAAGATGAAACTGGAAAAGTTTGTGCCCAAGAAATATGGCACGGCCGACGTTTATCCCATGGATGGCGGCTTCATCATGAGCTTCCTCGATGACAGCACGCTGCTGTTCGGCGACTCAACCGGCGTACATGCCGCGCTCGACACGCGCGATGGCAAGACGCTTAGCCTGGATACCAACGGCAATCTGGCAGATATGATGTCGAACGTCGACTCCGCCGCGGTCTGGAGCATTCTCGATCAGCAGGGCACGCAGAATATGATCCAATCCGCGATCGGCGAGGCGGCCAAGATCACCGATTTCGAGAAGTTGAAGAAAAATCTGGTCGGCTCCCGCTACACCATGACCTTCAACAGCGGCGTGAACTTTGACGCCACCGTGGTCACGGCAGACAGCGTTACGGCCGGCATGTTGTCCTCAGTATTCAAGGGCTACCTGCTCTACAAGAAAAATACTGCCGCGGGTGGTGAGAAGGTCGCGATGGAAAACACCTCGGCTGACAACGATGGCAACAACGTCACCATTCACTTCAAGTCGAATGATCAACAGTTCCAGGCGCTGATGCACACGGAGCTGTTTAACGCGCTTTCGCACTAAACTTTAGCAGCGAAGAAAAGCCGATCCGCCACCGGATCGGCTTTTTATTTTTGGTTGAGCTTTTCTCGATCTCAGGACTCGTAGCTCCGGACTCGCAGCTTACGTCTCCCTACTTCTTCTTCTGTTTTTCCTGGGCCCAGCCCTCTTTGACATATTGCTGGCCGCGGGCCACGGCGAGAGCGCCATCGGGAACATCGCGCGTAATACACGATGCCGCTCCTACGTATGCGCCCTTGCCGACGCGTACCGGCGCTACCAGCGTGCTATCGCTCCCGATGAACGATCCGTCTTCGATCACAGTCTTATGCTTGTTTACGCCGTCGTAGTTGCACGTGATGGTTCCCGCGCCAATATTGACCCGCTCTCCAATTTCGGCGTCACCCAAGTAGGTCAAATGATTCGCCTTCGATCCCTTGCCCAACCGGATCTTTTTCGTCTCCACAAAATTGCCCACGTGCGCGCCTTCGCCGATCTCGCTTCCCGGCCGCAGATGCGAATAGGGACCGATAATCGCGCCCGCACTCACTCGCGCATCTTCCATGATGCAGCCCGGGCGAACGACCACTCCATCGCCAATTTCTGAATCGCGAATCACGCAGTACGACCGCACCCGGCTCATGGTGCCGATACGTGTCTTACCGAGAAGCTGCACGTAAGGCTCAATCACCGTATCCGGTGCGATTTCGACGTCGGAATCAATCACACAGGTTTCGGGATAAAAAATCGTCACGCCATCCGCCATCAACTGCCGGCACTTCGCCATGCGCATGTTGCGGTCAATCTCCGACAGCTCCGCCCGCGTATTGCCGCCCAAAATCTCCCGTGCATCGCTCGCCTGCCACGCCACCACCAGGCGTTTCGCCTTGCGCAGCACTTCGGCCATGTCGGTCAGGTAATATTCGCCGTGTGCGTTTGCGGTGGAAAGCTGGCCGATGTGCCCGTACAAATCTTTCGCTCGGAAAACATAAAATCCGGAATTGATCTCGCGCATCTTCTTTTGCGCCGCGCTCGCCGACTTCTCCTCGACAATCGCCTTCACCTCCGCGCTGCCCGGGCCTTTGCGAATCACCCGCCCGTACCCCGTGGGATTCTCCAGTTCGGCGCTCAGCAGCGTCATCGCCGCTTGCTCTTCCAGATGAAAATCTCGCAGGCGACCGATCGTCTCCACAGTAATCATCGGCGCGTCGCCCGAAAGCACGATTACATGGTCGTATCCTGCCAGCGCTTCGCGTGCCGCCATGAGCGCATGTCCGGTGCCGCGCTGCTCGGCCTGCAGCACGAACTGGACGCCGGTATGCTGCATGGCCCCGCGCACGCGATCGGCTTCATGTCCGATGATGGCGTATACATCTTTCGCAGGAACCAGACGCGCCGCCGCCCGGATCACATGCTCCAGCAGCGGCCTGCCGCCGACTTCATGTAATACTTTAGGTAATTGTGACTTCAGCCTGGTTCCCTTGCCCGCGGCCATGATGGCAATGGCGATGCGCGGCTCGGCTTGATGGGCAGAGGGCTTAGTAGAAGTGGAAGAACTGCGCTTCGATTTCTTCATTCGCCCCAATATACCGCGCCCCAGCGGCGATGGCTATTTGGCAGCGAGTGTCTTAGAATCTTGGCCTTAAGTAACCGTTGCGGATAAGAAAAGAAACTCACCCGGACAGGAGCAGGAAACAATGCCAAAGTACGTCATCGAACGCGACATCCCCAACGTGGGCGACGTCACCCCCGAACAGGTCATCGCCATTTCTCAGAAATCCTGTAGCGTGCTGAATACTCTCGGGCCGACGATCCAGTGGCTACACAGCTATGTCACGCAGGACAAGATTTATTGCGTCTACATCGCGCCCAACGAAGAAATGGTGCGTGAACACGCCAAGCAAGGCGGATTTCCCGCCAACCGCGTCTCTGAGGTCAAGCGCACTATTGACCCGACCTCGGCCGAAGCCTAAAGCCCGATTCCGCCATCTACGGCCAGAATCTGCCCGGTAATAAACTGCGGGGCGGTGGCAAAGAATAACACCGCTTTGGCGATCTCTTCCCCGCGCCCATTGCGCCGCATGGGCGTCTGCTTGGCCATCCGCCGCATGAATGCTGCAGCCGCCTTTTCCCCTAAGTCGATCATCCCCGGAGCCACGGCGTTCACCGCGATCTCCGGCGCCAGGGCCTTGGCCATCACTTTCGTGAGCATGTGCAGCGCTGCCTTTGACGAGCAATAATGCGCGTGCGTCGGCCAAGGCCGCAGGCCGCCAAGCGATCCCATATTGATAATTCTTGCTTCGATCTTCTCGCCCTTGCTGCGTTTGCGCCGCATCCACTTCAGCGCCTCCCGCGAAACCAGAAACGGACCGCGCGTGTTCGAGGCAAAAATCGCATCCCACTGCTTTACTGTCAAATCCTCGAACTTTGCCGTCTCATAGTTGGCCGCGTTATTGACCAGGATATCGATCCGCCCCAACTCCCGGCCGGCTTCCTTCATCATGGCCTGCACGCTGGCCTCGTCGGTAATGTCGCAGCGCAAGGCAAATGCACGCACGCCGTGGGCTGATAGATCGACAACGGCTTTCCGGGCCTCGCGCTCCGAGTTGCGGTAGGTAATGGCCACATCGGCGCCGGCTCCGGCCAGCGCCATCGCCGAGAAATATCCCAGCCGCTTCGCGGCTCCCGTAATCAGCGCGGTCTTACCCCGTAAAGGTTTAAATTCCTCTTTTGGCATGTCAGGATTCTACCGTTATAAGTTCGTTTTTATCTGTTACACAAAGAAATCTACGCTTCCCGCAACCCAAGCTATATGAGAAACATCCAATCATTTTACGGTAGAAAACCTTATGCTTCCCGGACTAGAATCCACCTCAATGCCTGACTCGCGAAACGTCGTGGTTTACTCGCGCAAGGGTTGCCATCTTTGCGAGGTGGTGAAGGAAAGCCTGCATAAGCTCTCCCGCCGCGGCGGCTTTACCTGGCAGGAAATTGATGTCGATACCGACGTCGAGCTTCGCCGCGAGTATAACGACCAGGTCCCGGTCGTGTTCATTGACGGCCGCAAGGCCTTCAAGTACCGCATGGACGAGCGCGAGTTCCTGCGCAGGCTGGCCAGCTAGCACGCTATCCTGGCGTCATTCCGAACGACACCTTCTTTCCAGTACAATCCTCTGCGGCAATGCTGCGGACTCAACTCCACGCCGACCCTCGCGGCCTTTTTCTGCACGATCTCGTCCTCGCCTCCTGCCGACGGAATCCTGAAAAAATCGCCCTGGTGGACGCGTCTTCGGGACGACGCTTAACTTTTTCTGAATATGGAGATACGGTCGAATCCCTCGCCAAAGGCTTGATTGCCGCCGGCATTCGGCCGGGAGAGGTCATCGCGATCTTTCTCCCCAACTCCTGGGAGTTCTGCACTGCCTACCACGCGGCTACGCTCGCTGGAGCCATCCCGACGCTGCTGAACCCGACTTACCGCGAACGCGAGGTTCGCTATCAGTTGGAAAACTCTGGCGCCGTCCTGCTGATTTCCGATGGTACGAATCTTGAAGGCATCAACCTCGCCGGACTGCCCAACCTTCGCCGCGTCTACACTACGCGCCAGCATTCCGCGGGAACTGAGCCTTTCGCCAATTTGCTCAAGCCTGCAAAGGCAATCCTCCCCCAGTCGGATCAATCTTCCGATCAGACTTTGGCTGCACTTCCCTACTCCAGCGGTACGACTGGGCTGCCCAAGGGCGTAATGCTCTCGCACTACAACCTGGTGGCCAACATTTATCAACTGGTCGGCCCAAACTCCACCGAACTCTATTCGTCGGACAAGATTCTCTGCTGCCTGCCGCTCTACCATATCTACGGATTGAACGTGATGCTCAACCCGTCGCTCATTCTCGGGGCGACGCTCATCATTACGCCGCGCTTTCATGTGCAGCAACTCACCGAGCTGATGGTTAGCGAAGCCGTTACCATGATGCCGCTCGTTCCTCCCGCACTGAATGCGCTTTGCCAGGCCGCCGAGGCCGGACAGTTTCCGCATGAGCATAATGTTCGCTGGGTTAAATCCGGAGCCGCGCCGCTTGCGCCCGACCTTCCCCGCCGATTCTCCGCGCTCACTAACATTCTGGTCTGCCAGGGTTACGGCATGACCGAAGCTTCCCCAGTCACCCACATCGGTTTTCTTCAGCCGGAGCTCTATCGGCCCGACTCCATCGGCCATCCCATGGCGCAAACCGATTGCCGCGTGCTTGCGCAATCGGATATCAATTCTTCTGACGCCCCGGACGAAATCACTGAATCTCCCAGCGGCCTGCCCGGAGAACTGGTCATGCGCGGCCCGCAATTCATGCTGGGATACTGGCACGAGCCGCAAGCTACTTCCGCCGTGCTGCGCGACGGATGGTATTGGTCCGGCGACATCGTCACCCGCGACCACGAAGGCTTTTATCGCGTCGTCGATCGCCGCAAAGAGATGATCAAGTACAAAGGCTTCCCTGTCGCGCCTGCGGAAGTGGAAGCCGTGCTGCTCGAGCATCCGGCGGTGAAAGAGTGCGGCGTGGTCGGACGCCCCGACGCCTGTGCGGGAGAAGTTCCCGTAGCCTTCGTCGCGCTGCGTAACGGATTCACCGACAGCGCGAAGTTAGGCGAAGAACTCTGCGCCTTCGTCGCCGATCGCCTGACCCACTACAAGCAGCCCCGCGAAGTTCGCTTCATCGAAGCCGTCCCTAAAACGGCCTCCGGCAAAATCCTGCGCCGCGAACTGCGTAAGACCCTGAACTGAGAAGGCCTCACACCTTGCTTCGCTGTAAAACTTTGTAAACCTCTCTGCAATTTCCACAGGACGAGCCGAAAGATTGCCCTGTGAAAACGAATTCTGAAAGATATTTCACAAAGGATTCATGTCTGCTCAATATGCGCGACCAATACTTCGGTCAAGGAGACTCCCCCATGAAGACGAATCGTTTGACGATCGCCGCAGGCATGTTCGCAGTTGCCTTGGCGTCGTCCTCGCATGCCGTAGCTGCGGATAATAAAGTCGGATCAGGAAAAGTCGGGTCCGGAAAAATTAAGCACGTTCTGTTGTTGAGCATCGACGGCATGCATGCGGTAGATTTCTACAACTGCGCCAATGGAATCACCGGGGTTAAAGGCGGCTCGCCTTACTGCCCGAATCTCACCGCATTGAGCCAGACCGGAATCAATTATGTGAACGCTGAGTCTTCCAAGCCCTCGGATTCTTTTCCTGGCATGGCTGCCCTGGCCTCGGGTGGCACGCCGAAGTCGACCGGACTTTACTATGACGTCGCCTTCGACCGCTCTCTCAATGCGCCGCAAAAGAAAACCGGCACTGGTCTGGCAGCCGGGCCTTGCGTACCTTATGCGCCCGCGTTCGGAACTACCACCGACAACGATCAAGGCATCGACATCGACGACACCAAGCTGAACGGCGGCGCGCCGGGAGCCAGCCTTACCGAAGGCGGTATCTCCTCGATCGATCCGCAGAAACTCGAACGTGATCCTGCCAATGGATGCGCCCCGGTATATCCGTGGAACTTCATCCGCGTCAACACCGCCTTCGGCGTCATTCATGCCGCCGGCGGGTACACGGCGTGGATCGACAAGCATCCTTCATATTCCTTCGTCGGAGGACCCGGCGGCAGTGGCCTCGACGACTATTTCTCGCCCGAAGTGAATTCAACCGTGGTTCCGCTGCCCGGTGTAAGAACGCTGGAGGGCATTTCTTGCGATCCGATTCGCGACACCGTCGGCACCTCGGCATGGAACAGCAGCTTCGCCAACATTCAGTGCTATGACGCCATCAAGGTCTATGGCCTGATCAACCAAATCAACGGCAAGACGCATTCTGGTACTCCGGCGCAGGTTCCGGCCGTATTTGGCATGAACTTTCAATCGGTGTATGTCGGCGAATCGGTCAATGAAGCCGGGGTGGCTCTCGGTGGCTATAAAAACGCCGCAGCCCTGCCGAGCCCTGAATTGCTATATGAGGTCGAATACGTCGATACCGCCATCGGAGAAATTGTGAATGCGCTCAAGACGGCTGGCATTTACGACAGCACTCTGATCATCATCACGGCCAAGCACGGCGAATCGCCCATCGATCCCACCCGTTATGTGGCCAACGGCAGCGACACGCCGGCTACTTTGCTCGGAGATCTCATCCCTTACACCGAGTCGCCGCTCAACGGCACCGGCATCGGCGCGACCGAAGACGATGTCTCCGTGCTTTGGCTAAAGAAAGGCGTGAACGTCGGCGTCGCCGAAGAAATGCTGGAAAGCGATGCTGCGGAAATCGGCCTTGGTCAGATTTATTACGGCGCAACGCTTGCCCTGAACTACAACCAGGGCGGATGGGAGGCGAGCGATGATCCGCGCACGCCCGACATTATCGTCGCACCCAATGTAGGGATGACCTACTCCGGCAGCACGTCGATGATCGGCGACCACGGTGGCTTCGCCCATGACGATACCAACGTGATCATGCTTGTCTCCCACCCCAGCTTTAAACCGCAGACTGTCTCTACCGTAACCACAACCACGCAAGTCGCACCCACCATGGTCCAGGCCCTCGGACTCAATCCCAACCTGCTCGACGCGGTAAACATCGAGGGCACATCGGTCCTGCCCGAAGTTTTCACCCAGTTGGGTAAGTAGCCCGTTCTCGTCCGCTATCAGAACTCGGTTTTCTTTTGTAATACGAGTTAGGAGCCGCAAACGCGGCTCCTATTCCATCAATCGTTTTCTGCCACTCGTTTTGCCGCTCGTTTCCAAACTTTAGCCACTTCGCAACCCCACCGCGTCTACACAAGGAGGAAGTATGAGAAAGCATTACGCTTTATATCTAGCCACTTTCATGCTGGCGATGACGCCAGCGCTACGTCTCTGGGCGGCCGATCCGCCCAAAGGCGCCAACCAGGACTGGAATCACGGCCATCAAGGCATTCAGCACGTATTGCTCATCAGTATCGACGGCATGCACGCGCTGGACTTCATCAACTGCGCAAATGGAATCAGCACAGCCAATGGCGGCCAGCCCTATTGCCCCAATCTCGCCAGTTTGAAGCCCAACGGCGTCGATTATCTCTATGCTTACACTTCTCAACCTTCCGACTCATTCCCGGGCCTCATGGCGCTGGTCACCGGCGGGTCGCCGCGCAGCGTAGGGGCGTTTTATGACGACGCCTACGACCGCTCGCTTGACGCTCCAGCCCTTACCACCGGCGATGGCCTCGCCAACGGGCCCTGCACCCCTTACGGTGCGCCAACTGGAACCACCACGGAATACGATGAGGGCGTCGATCTTAATCAGACTCTGCTGAATGGCGGTGCGCCAAACGGCGTCGATGGCGGAGTTCAATCGATCGATCCGAAGCGCCTGGTCCGCGATCCGGCGAAGGGATGCGCGCCAGTTTTCCCCTGGAACTTCGTTCGCACCAACACGATTTTCGGTGTCGTCCACGCTTCCGGCGGCTACACCGCGTGGTCCGATAAACATCCGTCGTATTCGTCGGTGAACGGCCCCGGGAACGGCAAGAACGTTGACGACTACTATTCGCCGGAAATCAACTCCATTCCGGTAAATCTGCCGGGGGTAACGGCCGGCGCCACCAACTGCAATCCCTTGCCCGATCAGACGGCGGTCTCGTCCTCAAATACCTGGACCGACAGCTTCCAGAACATTCAGTGCTATGACGCGCTGAAGGTGAACGCCGTCGTGAATTGGATCAACGGCAAAACTCACAACGGCTCGTCGTCGGCTCCAGTTCCGGCCGTATTCGGCATGAACTTCCAGACCGTGAGTGTGGGCCAGAAACTGATTGAAAAGTCGCTCAGTCCCGTCGTTACAGGTGGCTATCAAGACTCGCAAGGCACGCCCACGGCGGCGCTGCTCGCCAACATCGAATTCGTCGATCTTTCCATCGGCAACATGATCGCCGCACTGAAAAGCAACAACCTCTTGAATTCGACGTTGATCATCATTACCGCCAAGCACGGCCAGAGTCCCAACGACTCTTCCCGCTATCTCGGCATTTCCACCGTCGCCGGCGATCCCGTCACCACCTCTCCGGCTACCATCGCCGCCAACGCCAACTGCCTGCCCTACTCCGAGTCGCCGCTCAATCCCACGGGACTGGGGCCCACCGAAGATGATGTCTCGCTGCTCTGGCTCGGTAACAACTGCACGGCTGAGAGCGTAGTCAACATGCTTGAAGCCCAGTCGCCTGCGACCAACAACATCGCCGGTATCGGAGAGATTTTCTGGGGAGCCGGCATTACGCAACTTTTCAACGCTCCCGGCCTGCCGCCCAACGGCGATCCGCGCACCCCCGATATTCTCGTGACGCCGCACATCGGCGTGACCTACTCGGGTAGCGGCAAAAAGCTCGCCGAGCATGGCGGCTTCGCTCACGACGACACGAACGTCATGATGTTGGTCTCGAACCCTGGCTTCAAGGCCAGAACTGTCACCGCTCCGGTCACCACCATGGAGGTCGCCCCGACCATCCTGCAGATGCTCGGACTCAACCCCAACTCGCTGCAGTCCGTGCAACAGGAAGGCACTCCCGTGCTTCCAGGACTTTTCTAGTCAACCCGCAGTGGCCGCGTCTTATCTCTCTAACCGAAGAAAAGACGCGGCCGCTGCAACTTAAGCCCATCGCGGGATAACGGCGAAAATTCCCCGATGCACTTCTGTACACTTGACCGCTTTTTCATCCCGACATAAAGTGCTCCGCAATGTGTCGAGTTCTCTCTTCGTTTCCAAGAAAAACAAGTGAAGAGAGAAAGATTCTTTCGGGGCTCCCACTCCTCCCATAACGCTGCTCTGTCCGCGGTGGGGCACGGGACCGGCTTCGTCCGGCCCAAAGCTCGGGCAGATTGGCTTCTCAATCCGCGCCCGCCTTCGCAAATACGTGTCCCACGTAGACGCATACGTGTGCCGATCCCAGTACGGAGGAAAACATGACTCGTCGTAGTATCTCCCCCCTTGTCGTAGTTACGATTCTGTACGCATCTCTCCAACTTCATCTCGTAGCCCAAAACGATCCCGGCCCGCGCACCGGACCGGCCGGCGCCGGCAGCTTCTATCCATCCCTGAGCGCCAACGAACAGGCGTTCTTCACTCAGGCTCAACTACGTTTTCAGGAAATTGATTCCGTCTCCGGCGCTCTCTCTGGCGAGCCCGGATTGGGCCTCGGACCAACCTTCAACGGCAACAGTTGCGCACAGTGCCATGCCCAACCGGCCGTCGGAGGCAGCAGCCCCGGCCTCACCAGCCCGCAAAATTCAATTCCCAATCCACAAGTCGCGCTGGCCACGCTCGACGGCGCAACCAACACAGTTCCCTCGTTCATCACCACCACGGGTCCGGTACTCGAAGCCCGTTTCGTGAAAACCTCAAGCGGCACGGCCGACGGCGGCGTGCACGACCTCTACACCATCACCGGCCGCTCCGACGCCTCGGGCTGCACGCTGGCGCAGCCCGACTTCGCCGACGCCCTCACCAGCGACAACGTGATCTTCCGCACGCCCACGCCTCTGTTCGGTCTGGGACTTGTGGAAGCCACGCCGGACGCAACGCTCCAAGCCAATCTCGCCGCCACGGCATCGCAGCGCGCGGCGCTGAAGATTGCCGGCACCTTCAACACCAGCGGCAACGATGGCACCATCACGCGCTTCGGCTGGAAGGCGCAAAACAAATCTGTATTGATGTTTGTCGGCGAGGCTTACAACGTGGAGCAGGGAGTTTCCAACGAACTGTTCCCCAACGAACGCAGCGCGGTCGCCGGATGCGTCTTTAACGGATCTCCGGAGGATGCGACCAACATCCTCAACGGGAATTCGAACAGCCAGAACTTCGGCACCACCGTCGGCACAGCGTCCGAAATGTCGTCGGACATCGTAAACTTTGCCGTCTTCAGCCGCCTGTCGGCGCCGCCCACTCCAGCCACGTCGACAACTTCCCAGAAGAACGGCGCAGCCGATTTCGTCACCATCGGCTGCTCGCTGTGCCACTCGCCCACGCTCACCACCGGACAGTCGCCGTATACCGGCATGTCGAACGTGACCTATAGTCCATATTCCGATTTCGCGCTGCACAACATGGGCGCCGGCCTGGCCGATGGCATCACGCAAGGCTTAGCCGGTCCGAAGATGTTCCGCACCGCTCCACTCTGGGGACTCGGCCAGCGTCTCTTCTTCCTGCACGATGGCCGCACCAGCGACCTGATTCAGGCCATCGACGCCCACAGCAGCACGGGATCGGAGGCGGTGCAGGTCATCCGGAAATACAACGCGCTGACTTCCTCGCAAAAGCAGGACCTGCTGAACTTCCTGCGCTCGCTGTAGTTCTGCCGATTGCCAGAAACAAAATCGCGGAGGATCGAAAGATCCTCCGCGATGAATTCGGAGCTATAACAACTGCGTCATCCCGAAAGTCGCTACTGGCCACTCTTTTCCGCCAGCTTCTGCCCACCCAAAAACTTCCACACCAGCTCGTTCGCATTCAAATCCTGGTCGGTCTTGCCAATGCTATTTTCCGCTTCATACTGCTCGCCGCCCGGCCAGGTATTGCCCGCACCCTTCACGCTGTAAAGCACGACCGATGCATTTTGTTGGCACCCGTTGTAAGTATCGACGCGCGTCTCCATCTTGCCCTTTGAGTCGAGCTTGCTCTTGTCCGGCTTCTCGCCGCAGTGGTCGATCTTCGCCCACGCCTTCGCGCTGTCTTCAACCGACAAAGTCGCGAGATCGAGATTGTGCTCGGTCCCTCCGCCGTAAGGCACCACCGGGTCCGACGTACCATCGATCATCAGCAGCGGCACCGGACGCGTGGGAAGGCAGATCATCGTCTTCGGCATCGACGCTGCTATGCTCGCCACCGCTGCGATGCGATCACTCAGCGCGCACCCCAGCCGCAGGCTCATGAATCCGCCCTCCGACAACCCGGCGGCGTAGATCCGCGACGAATCGACCGAGAATTTCGTGCCCATATCGTCGAGCATCTGATTGAAGAAGCTGATGTCGTCGGTTTCTGACTGCGGCTTCTTCTGGTCATCGCGGTTTTGTCCCTGCTGCTGCCCGTTGGGATTATTTCCCCCGCCATTAGGATAGCCACCACCCCCGCCACCCGGATATCCGCCTCCGCCCCCTCCGGGATATCCATAGCGGCGGCGTCCGTATCCCGGCCCCATCTGTTGTTGCGGCTTCGGCCGCACGCCCACATTCCATCGCCCGTGCAGCGCCAGCGGATACACCGCGATAATCCCTTCTTTATCCGCAAGCTGATCGAACTGCGTGAGCCGCTCCATGTCATCGGAGTCCTGGCCCATGCTGTGCAGCAGAATCACTACCGGATAATGCTTCGCTTTGTCGTAGCCGTGCGGCAGCCGCACGGTATAGGTACGGTCGACGTCGTCGATGACGACTTTCTCTCTTGTCGCCTGCGCCCGAAGCGCTGGCGCAGCCAGACACACCACAACCACTGCTGCCAAACAAAACAATTTTCTGAATTTCATTCAGTCTCCGGAAAGGCCCGACCCCAGAAGACCCCAAGCAGGCATTCTTTTGGAAGCATATCCCGCAATCGGAGTTGGCCACAAGGGAACTTTCCTGAGGCCGCCCTCGTATCTAAATCCGAGCACGAATTCAAACCCGGCCAGCGCCAAACGCTGCAGGGATCGAAAGAAAAGGAGAAATGTCATGGATGGAATTACGGGTCTCGCAACAGTAGTCATGCTTTTCGGAATGCCCACGGCGGCGATTGCCATGTACATGTTTTACCGGGTGCGCAAATTGCGGACCGATGAGCGACTCGCAGCGATCGCGCGCGGCGTCACCGTCCCCATGGAAGCCGAACTCTCCGAGCAGGCCCGCTCGCGGCGCTTCGGCATTCTTTCCATCTCCGCCTCCGTCGGCTACATGCTGGCTTTCACCATTGTGGCGCGCTACGAGCCCGAGGCCATGATCGCCGCCGCCTTCGGCGCGATTCCTTTCACCATTGGCCTGGGATTTTTGCTGGATTCGACTTTGATCCGCCGCGACGCGCGGGCGTAACTAAGGGTAAGAGTTTAATGAGTTGAATAAGATGGGTGCCCCACTTCTGGCCGATTTTGCCAGAAGTGGGGATTTTGTTTTTTGAAGGGATTGCACGAACGCATTCGGGATCGAACTTCACTCACCCGTCAGAAACTTATATTGACGCTCGTTCAGCGGAACCACGCTCAGCCTTCCCTGCCGCACCAGCGGAGACTCAGAGAAAATTGTATTCGCCTTGGCCTCGGCCAACGTCACCGGCTTTGCGTTCGCCTTGCCAACTTTGATCTTCACCTGCGGATTCTTCTCGTCCGAGGTGTCCACCGACACCACCGTCGCCGTACCCACCGCGCTCTTTTCATCGCCGGTGTGATAGATCACGAGCCGCTCGCCCGGTTTCATGTTGCGCAGATTCTTCAGCGCCACCGGATTCGATACTCCGTCCCAAACCGTAGTCTTGTCGCGCTGTAAATCAGCGAAGGAATAGGTCGATGGCTCGGTTTTCAAAAGATAGTCCATAAATCCTCGGAAAATTCAGTTTGGTTTCTGATTCTGACTCGGAGGCGGCGCATCCTGCTTCGGCGGATTGTTCGAATCCTTCGGCGCATCGCCGTACAGCGAGAACTGTCCCTGCGGACGTTTCAACTTGACCGTGATTTCCATCTTCGGCTTATCGATGTCGTAGTCTGCCCCGAAGGTCTGGAAGCCCTGCGCCAGCACCTGCACCCGCAGTTTTCCGTACGGTATGCCGTCAAAATTCGTCTTGCCGTCGACGTCAGTCTTCAACTCCGCGCCACCCTGCACCTGCCTGCCCTTGGGGTTCACCGGATGCATGATCACCGCGGCATTGCGCACCGCCTTGCCGTTATCGTCTTTAGTCACGACAAAACTCAGCAGGCAGGTCGGATCGTTGTCCTCTTTATCATGCTGCGCCACCGCCAGGCCGGTCATGGCAAGCAACACAAGCGCCCCAATTGCAAGAACCCGTTTCATATCCATGGGTGCCATTTTATGCAGGTTCGCGTCGGCTGTCACGTCCGCGGCCACGCCCTGTATACAATTGCCAAAGTGAAAACCTGGGACGTCATCATCGTCGGCGGAGGCATCATCGGGCTCTCGCTCTCGATCGCGCTGCGCAAACGCGGCCTTACGGTGCTGGTCGTCGAGCGCGGTGAACCCGGACGCGAAGCCTCCCACGCCGCCGGCGGCATGCTCGTCGACTGCCCCTTCGAAACGAATCCTGCCTTGCAGGAACTTGCTTCAGCCAGCGCGCAAATGTATCCCGAATTCGCGCATGAACTCGAAGTCGAGTCTGGAATGAAAGTCGATCTGCGCGATCAGGGCACGATCGTATTCCCTTCTGCTGATCACGAGAAAGCGATGGGGACGCCGCTGACCGCAGTGAAACTGGCGACGCTCGAACCGTCGCTCGATCATGGCAGCCGCCCGTGCTTTTATTTGAACGAGCGCAGCATCGATCCCCGCGCACTCACGGCCGCCGCACTGAAAACAGCGAAGAATCGTGGCGTGGATTTTTCCTCGGGCGATACCGCTACTGCCGTGAACATCTCTGACGGCCAAATTAGCGGCGTGACGACGAACAAGACTTCCTTCCTCACCGGCAAAGTCGTCAACTGCGCTGGAGCCTGGTCGTCTCAACTCGGGCCCCACCCCATCCCGACGCGGCCCGTCAAAGGCCAGATGCTCTGCCTCGCCATGCATCCGCGAGACTTGATCCGGCACGTCATCCGTACTCCGGACGTGTACCTCATCCCCCGCAGCGACGGGCGCATGCTCGCCGGCGCCACCGTCGAAGAAGCCGGATTCGACAAGCGCACCATTCCCTCGGCCATCCAGCGCCTGCACCATGCTGCGCTGAAACTCGTTCCGAAATTGAGCGAATCCCGCATTCTCGAAGACTGGGCCGGACTGCGCCCCGGCACTCCCGACAATTTACCGATCCTCGGCGAAGCTGAAACGCCCGGCTACTACGTCGCCACCGGCCACTTCCGCGACGGGATCTTGCTGGCACCTATCACGGCGCAGGTTATGGCGCAGGTAATCAGCGGCGAGAAGCCGCAGCAGGATTTATCAGCATTCTCTCCGCGACGCTTTCCCCAAACCATGTCATCCTGACGAGCGAGCGCTATACTGTTTCGTTCCCAGGAACGCACGTCCAGAAAGGATCTTGCCCGCATGGCCTCGTCCGCAGTCGATTTCGCCCGCAACAATCAGCAGCGTTTTCTGAATGAACTCAAAGATCTCCTCCGCATCCCCAGCGTGAGCACGCTGGAAGAGCACAAGCCCGACATTCAGAAAGCCGCGGACTACGTGGCCAGCGAACTGCGCCGCATCGGTATGGAAAACGTCGAGATCATCCCCACCAAGGGGCATCCGCTGATTTACGCCGACTGGCTACACGCGGCGGGTAAGCCCACCGCGCTGTGCTACGCGCACTATGACGTGCAGCCCGCAGAGCCGCTCGACGAATGGATTTCTCCGCCATTCGAGCCCACCGAACGCAATAATAATCTCTACGCTCGCGGCGCCGTCGACGACAAAGGCCAGCTCTGGATGGAAGTGAAAGCCCTCGAAGCCCTCATGCAGGCCGGAGGCGGCAAACTGCCCATCAACGTGAAAGTCATCTTCGAAGGCGAAGAAGAAGTTGGCGGCGAAGCCATCTCGGCCTATCTGCCCAAGCAGAAAGCCAAACTGAAAGCTGATTTTGCCCTCGTCTGCGACACCGAACTTTTCGCCCCCAACCTTCCCACGCTCTGCGTCGGACTGCGTGGCCTCGTCTACACCGAACTCGAAGCCCAAGGAGCAAAAACCGATCTACACTCCGGCATGTACGGCGGAGCCGCGCCCAATCCACTATTCGCGCTGATCGAAATCATCAGCAAGCTAAAAGACGCGAAGGGCAAAATCCTTATCCCCGGTTTTTACAAGGGTGTGAAGGCCCCGACCGCGGCCGAACTCAAGGCCTGGAAGCGCCTGCCCTTCAACGAAGAGCACTATCGCAAAACCGAAGTGGGATCGAAAGTCCTTACCGGCGAGCCTGGATATTCCGTTCTTTACCGCACTTGGGCACGCCCCACGCTCGAAGTTCATGGCATGCCCGGAGGCTTCGTAGCCGCGGGCGCGAAGACCGTAATTCCGGCCCGGGCCAGCGCAAAGGTTTCCATGCGCCTCGTGCCCAATCAGGATCCCGACGACATTTTCAAGAAGTACAGCGCCTTCGTGAAGAAGCACACGCCGAAAGGCATCGAAGTAAAGATCAAAACCTGGAGCAAAGGCGCGGCCTGCGTCGTTGGCACCGACAACAAATTCATCAAAGCCGCAACCGAAGCCCTGCACGATACGTTCAAGAAAGAAACCGTCTTCATCCGCAGCGGCGGATCGATTCCCATCGTCACCGACTTTCAAGACGTGCTGAAAATTCCCAGCGTGATGATGGGCTTTGGCTTACCCGACGACAATCTCCACGCCCCGAACGAGAAGTTCCACATCCCAAACTTCCATCGCGGAATCGAAACCATCTGCAGATTCTTCGAGAAGCTGGGAGAGTAAATATTTCCAGAAAGAGTTGTCATCCTGAGCGAAGCGAAGGACCTATGCATTAGCTTGCAGCGCCTGAAACTGGTGGCGAGCAAACCATTCTTCGCTCAAGGCTTCCACTCTACGTACATACATTTTGGAATCAATCGAAACCTTAAGATCATTTATTCCGCAACTAACCATAAGTATTGACAACGATTCGTAAATTAAACTACTCTCTTCCGCAGTCGAATCAAGCCTAACTTCGCCACTATCGTCCTGTTCGAACCCTGCGTCTTTCGCAGCAAAGGAGATTGGCAATGACATCCCTGCACAAGTTCTCTCTTGTTTTACTTGCACTCACCGCAACCTCTCTCGCTCAATCCGGATCAACTTTCTACGTATCGAAGAGCGGCAGCAACAGCAACTCCGGCAGCTATACCGCACCCTGGCTAACCATCCAGCATGCCGCCAGCACGGTCACGGCAGGCGCCACGGTTTATGTCGAGACCGGGACCTACAACGAATCGGTCAATTTCCCCAACTCGGGTACATCATCGAATCCGATCACGTTCGCCAACTATCCCGGTGAAACCGCGACGATCGACGGCACGGGCCTGACCGTGAGCGGAACGCAAGGTCTGATTAATATCGTCAACGGCAGCTACATCACCATCAACGGATTCCAGATTCAAAACTACACAACCAGCAAAGCCGCCGCTACTCCCGCGGGCATCTGGATCACGGGCTCAGGCACGGGCGTGAAGATTCTGAACAATCAAGTTCACAACATCACCACCACAACGGAGAAAAATGGCAACGCCTTCGGCATCGCCGTCTATGGCACGTCGAGTACGCCGATTACACAGATCACGATCAGCGGCAACACGGTCTACGATCTGAAGACCGGCGAGAGCGAAACGATGAACGTTGACGGCAACGTGACCTACTTCCTCATCAGCAACAACGTCGTCCACGACAACGACAACATTGGCATCGACGCCATCGGCTTCGAGGGCGTCGGACCCACCGGCTCCGACCAGGCCCGTTACGGAGAAGTCGTCGGCAACACGGTCTACAACATCAGCGGCATTAATAATGCCGGCGAGGGCGACTCCTACGACGCCGACGGCCTCTACTGCGATGGATGCGAATACGTCGTCTTCGAGCGCAACACCGTCTACAGCTGCGACATTGCCATGGAAGCCGCCAGCGAGCACAGCGGACACGACTCCAGCTACGTCACCATCCGCAACAATCTCTTTTACAACTCAAATGCGGTCGGCGTAACTTTCGGCGGTTATGCCAACAAGGTCGGAGGCAGCGATCACGTTGTAGTCGTGAACAACACGCTCTACAACAACAATGTGAAGAACCAGGGAGCGGAGTTCCAGATTCAATATCACTCCGGCTCGCAGTCCGGAAATATCTTCGAGAACAACATCGTCTACGCCGGGACGCAAAATGTCTGGATTTACAGCTTCGTAAAGGCGAACTCCACTTATCCCGCACCGCCCGCAACCTTGAACTGGAACCTTTACTACTCGACCAAGGGATACGTCTCCGGTACGTCGATCGACTGGGCTGGCAAATCGAATTACGCCAGCTTCGCGGCCTATCAATCCGGCGCAGGAGAAGATGAAAACTCGCCCGTCGCCAATCCCGATTTCGACTCCGTCGGATCGAATTTCGACCTACAGTCGGGCTCGCCAGCCATCAATGCCGGCAGCACCAGCCTGACCTGCAGCGTTGGCTACTGCGGCAGCAGCAGTTCGATCTATGGCTCGACCGATTACGCCGGCAATCCCCGGATCAACAGCAGCGGCCAGATCAACATCGGTGCCTACGAACAGTAGGAACGGGAGTAACCAGCAGCAGATTCCTCACTGCGCCGGAATGACAGAGATTTGAGTCAGTCGCTGACTGTCATTCCGCAGGCAGCAAGGAATCTGCTTTTTTCATCCTCAGTTCATGCCTGTTTGCCACCTTAGCCCAATTACCTCCGTAACGTTTTACCCCTTACCGTTTGCCTTTACCCTTGAGTTTCAGACTGAGGGATTCAGAGGAGTTCTTTATCTCTGCCACGAACACATCGCAAGCAGGGCGCGCCGCGTCGGCGCGCGCTTTTGTTCACAGCCTCAACATCCTGATTAAGTACGCCCGGATGTATGGCTATGACCACAAGCGCACCGAGACGCAGTTTGAAACCACCTGGAACGAGCTGCAGCAGGGCCTTCCCTCTACCGGGGATTCTGGCTTCCTGCTCGGCGTCTCCGACAACAAGCTGCTCCTCGACGGCATTCCACTCGAAGCCGGCAATGCCGAACGCAGCTTCGCCACTCTGCTGAATACCGCTGGGCTGGCCAGCCTTCATTTCTCCAAAGACGTTACCGAAGAAGATTTCACCCGCCTGGTGCGCGCCTTCACCGTTGCCGGATCGAAAGCCACCGACGTAGCCAAGCAAATCAAAGACGCGCTCGGCGCAAGCAAGCAAGGCAGCACCATCAAGATCAATGAAGTAAAATTCGTCGCCGCCGACCCTTTGACTGGCGATGTCAGCATTGCCGCGCAGATCGCGGCGCAGACGCTCGGCCCTGAATTCAAGCAGTGGTTGAACGATCCGCAGAAACTGTTGCAGTTGATCGCCGCCGCCGAAGGCGCGAGTTCTGGCGGCAAGGGCGAGGCAGCAGGCGACGGCACTCCCATGGTGCCGCTCGGCAGCGCGCCGAACATGCAGGCAGGAAAAGCCGGTGCGAGCGCAGGCGCTGCGACTGGCGCCGCTCCCGCGTGGACAGGCGGCATGGTCCCGCTGCAGGAGCAGGAAGTCATTCAAGCCATCCGGCTGCTCACGCGCTTCGGACAAGTGCAGCAAGATCCGAACGTCAAAGAAGACGACATTCAGAAAGAGATCGTTGAAGCCGATCCCAACACGCGGTTGAACCTGCAACAGTTGCTGGGCAGCCTGGCCGCGCAAGCGACTGCTTCGCAGGAAGAAGACACGCCGCTGCTCATGAAGGCCGCCGAGCACATGGCGATCCGCTTCGCGCTTGAGCGCTATCAGAAGGGCGAGATCAAAGTAAATGCCGTCCACCAGATGATGGAGCACATGAGCCGCCAGATGGACTCATTGCGCCAGATTCTGAAGTTGCAGGAAGAGAAGATGTCGAAGGCCGGCATCCTGGTTGAGTCGCACGCCGACATTCTCGACCGGATGTTCTGGGCCGAAGTACCCGAAGCGGGCAAGAAAAGCGTGCTGCTGTCGGTGGAAGCTCCCTGTGTTCCTCCGCGCAACGTGCGCCAGTTTGTCGAGATATTGCTCGATCGCGACGACAATGACACCGCCGCAGAAATTCTGAACAACTACTCCGCGTGCCTTGGCGCGAAAGATATCGACCCGCGGCGCAAGACGGCCATCGGTCTCAGTCAACTCGCCGATCTTTACGCTCGCCTCGGCGGCCAGCCCATGGGGCAGGCCATTCGCAAGCTGAGCGAGCAGCTGATCGTCGACAAAGATCCCGAGCTGCAAAGCCTGCTCAGCGCGGCTTTTGTGCGCCTGAGCCAGGAAGCCAGCTCCGCCAAGAATTACGCCGCCGTCAACGAAGTTTGCGCCGGCATGGAATTGGTCAGCGTCGAGCGCCCGGTTTTGATGAACGACCTTCGCCCGCGCGTCGGCGTCGAGAACCGGCTGCCCGAATTCATCGAGGAAGCGCTGCAGCAGGAGCCGGTCGCGAAAGATCTTATCGCTCTGCTGCGCCGCACCAGCCAGGCGGGCGCGGAACACCTTGCCGACCGCTTCTTCCGCTGCATGCGCCGCGACGAATGCGATCGCATGATCGAACTGGTCAAAGAATTGGGCTCGCCCGTGTTGACGCAGTTGCGGGAAATCCTCCGCACCGGGCAGCCGCGGCAAGCTTCGGGCGCAGTCGGCTTGATCAGCCGCCTCGACGTTGGAACCTTGCTCGAGTTGCTGCCTGCGCGCTTGCCCGAGTGGAACCGCTTCTATCATGACGTTGCCGTGCGGCAGATTGCCTACGGCGCCGCTCCAGACCGCGGCCGCACGCTGCTCGAACTGGCTGAAGTTTTAGACCCCTTGGTCCTGCCCGAAGCCGTCGATGAAATCGGAATGAGCGGTGACATCACGGCTGCTCCTCCACTCATTGCCATGGCCAAGCCGGGCGAGGCCGCATCCCGCTCTCCATTCGTGCAGTTGAAAGCGCTGGAATCCCTCGGCCGGTTGAAAGATGCCGAAGCAGTGAACACGCTGCGTGAAATTCTCGAAGCCAAAAAGACCTTTGGATGGGTACATCACCGCGAACTCAGAATCGCGGCCGCCCAGGCATTGTCGAAGACCGATCCACGTTACAGCTCGCAGGTATTGTCCGACAGCGGCCTCGAACCGGCGGAACTCGCCATCGCTCCGCTCGACATGGCTCCGGCCTGCCCTTGGGTGCGCCAGCGCCGCTATGAGCGTTTGGTTCTGGCGAAGACGGTCTCTGGAGTGATTGGCAGCTCCTGGGGCAAGTCCAGAATTCAGATTCGCGAACTCAGCCTCGGCGGCGGCATGGGCACGAAAGAAGACAATCTCCGCATCGGCAGCGAAGCCGATCTCGAGATTTCACTCGGCATGCGCACCAAGATTCGCGCCCACGTTCTGTTGCGCCGCGCCCGCGTGAACGAAGTAGGATTTGAAATCGTCAGCACCGATCTGGAAAGCCGCTACCGCCTGCGCCGCCTGCTGGTCGACGCACTGAACGTCGCCCCGCAGAATAAAGGCCAGGAGTGGAGCGGAGAAAGAAAAGTCTAAGCTCTCAGCCGTCAGCTCTCAGCTATCAGTCAGACATGTTGTCATTCCGAATCGGCGCGAAGCGGCGGTGAGGAACCTGCTGTTCATGATCAACGCAAAAAGCCTCCACATTCGCGGAGGCTTTTTACTTTGAACCTTGCAACTCTGAAACCTTGAAACTTTCCTACTTCACCTTGGCAAAGATAATAACCAGCGTGTAAAGCGCCAGCGACTCGATCAGCGCCAGGCCCAGAATCAGCGCGAGCTGAATGCCAGGACGGGCTGCGGGATTGCGGGCCAGACCTTCGGCCGCTGCCGCAGTCGCCTTGCCCTGTGCCAGGGCGCAGATGCCCGAGGCAAAAGCCATCGAGAATCCGGCCGCGATTGCGACCCAGTTGACTTCGCTTCCACCACCGCCCTGCGCGAACGCAGGCACGGCGAACGATAGTACGGAGAGGACCATGAACAACTTGCTCAGTTGACGCATTGGTGTTGCTCCTTTATGAATTGCCGCCAGGAGGTGGTTGACGTCATCCCGTGCAGACGCCCTCACACTGGAAGCGGGTGAAAATTTTCAGTTTCAAGTTTCCAGTTTCTAGTCAAACAACCTGACCGTATTGCGTCCCACTGGAAACTAGAAACCGGAAACTAGAAATCAAAACTCTAGTGCTCATCCGACACTGCGCCCTGCAAATACACCGTCGTGAGCAGAACAAAAATGTAGGTCTGCAAGAGCGACACGCCCACATGCAATCCGAGAAACAGGATCGGCACGCCCAGCGGCACCAGCGAAAAGAAAACCAGCGTGACCATGTCGCCCGCGAACATATTCGCAAATAAACGAATCGTCAGCGAGAGCACCCGCGCCAGATGGCTGATCAATTCGATCGGGACCATCAGCGGAGCCAGCGCCGGCATCGGTCCGGCAAAATGCTTCAGATAACCGACTCCTGCGTGCTTGAATCCCTGAAATTGATAGTACGCAAAAGCGACCAGCGCGCAGCCCAGCGGCACCACCGGCACCGCCGTCGGCGACTCAAACCCTGGGATCACGCCGATCAGATTGCACAACAAGATAAAGAAGAAGAGCGTCGACAAAAACGACGTATAGCCTTCGCTGTGATGCCCAATGATCTCGTTGCTCTGCCCCTGAACAAAGCCTTCGATGCTCTCGACCACGTGCTGCAATCCGTTGGGCGTATCCGCGGAAAGCCGCGCCCGCACCAGCAGGAACAGGATCAGCAAAAACACGAACACCAGCAGCTCCATGGAGAACGAGTTCGGGATGGGCTGCGCCGGATATTTCGGCGGAAGGTGCAGTGCTGTCAGCAGCGCCGTAACCGGCGCCGCAAAGAGCTGATTCAGGATGGCGGTGAACCAAAGTTGTTCAGGCATTAGGCTCTCAATTGGCACTTGCTGGCCGCGGCCGCAACGGCGCTTCTCGCTAGAGTCCCCTGCTCAACGCTGCGTAGAGTTCATAAGCTGCTTCGCAGGCAATGGCCGCGACGGGTAAGAACAAACCCGCCAGAAGTCCATTCAGGCTCGCGGGAGAAACAGTCAATATAACATAGGCTCCGATGGCCATCAAAACATAACGCATTAGAAAGCGGAAAACGATCCCATCTCCCGATTGCGTTCCGGCCGCGCCCGCCGCCCGATCGACAAATCCGCCAATCACCCGCTTCAGCCAATGGAAATTCACGTAAGCAATCGTGCACCCCAGCGCGAGACCGAGCGCAGGACGAAACCCGAATCGCCACCACGCGCCCAGCGTCAGCAATACCGCAAGCGCAGCCATGCACTTGCGAATGCGGTCGAGGGCCCCGGAGTAGAAGTTCTCGGAGGCGGTTTCCTGAGACGCGGCATCACCGAGAGATTGGCCGGGTTGATCAGGCTGGTTCGATTGATCAGGCATGTGGGTCAGATAGGACTCGATGCGGTCATTTCGTGTCGCGCAGCGCCGTTCGCAGCAATTCCACAAAGCCGGCAACAATGCCCAGAATAATCCCCGCCAGATAGATCCAATGCATGTGTAGCCAGCGATCGAGCCCGGCGCCGATCAGCCATCCCATCAGCGTCGCCGCCGGAAGCGCAAACGCCAGCTGGCTATAGCGGGCAAACTGCACCCAAAAGTTTTTGTCTTCGGAATTTTGGTCGTTGGGAATAGCGCGCACCGATGTCTACGAAAAGGATTCTACGCCACTAGCAGGATGTATCGAGCGAGCATATCCTGATCGCAGGTTCGAAAGCGGCCCGCGAAATCACGCTAACCGGGCAGGTTTTGCATCGTCTCTCATGTTGATCGTAAGGAATATTCAGACATGCGGACTTCCTATAAAAAGCTATTGCTGCTCTGTTATCTCGCGCTATGTTCGAATGTAATCGCACAAGAGAAAAAACATCCCGCCGCCATCCCTCCAGATGGATTTCAATTTTCCGGCTTATGGAATTGCGAAGGCGCCCTGGGGAATGGAAAGATTCACAAATCCGCTTTCCAGGGCTCGCTCATCCTCGACGGCAAATGGCTCGAACTTTCTGAGCAGGATCTCGAACCCGCCACAGGATATGTAGCGAAATATCTGATCGGCTATGACTCGCAACAGGAGCGTCTGGTGGAATTCGACGCCAATAATTTCGGAGCGGCGGCCTACACAAGCGCCGAAGGATGGACAAATCGTGTGTTGACCATGACCTCACCAATCTCGGACGGCGCGAACGCTCCCTATTCCGCCGATCGCTTCCTGTATTCGCTGACCGACCCAAATACTTTCATCGTCGACTGGCAAATCAGCCAGGATCGCGGAACCAGTTGGAAGCCCGGAGATCACCTCGTCTGCAAACGCAGAGCGGGCGCATGACGCTGGAGTTTCTTCCCTGTAGTTTCCTCCAAGGATCAGCGACCCGTTAGTGAATCAATTTTGCAGTATTCGGATTCTGAGCGATGCCCAGCGCCCAATTCGCCATCTCAATAAACCGGTTGGGCATCACTCCAATGAAGACCGTGGCAAAAGCCGTGACGCCAAGGCCCACGCGCATCCCGTAGCTGATGGGCAAGCGCTCCTCGCCCTTTTCCGGCTGGCGCATGAACATGGCATTGGCGATTTTCAGGTAGTAATAAAGACCAAACACCGAGTAGAGCACGCCCAGTGCGGCCAGCGCATAGTGGCCGGTCTCGATCAGACTGAGGAAGATGAAGTACTTGCCCCAGAACCCAGCCAGCGGCGGAATCCCAGCCAGCGAGAGCATGAAAATCAGCATCAATACAGCTTCAATGGGCGCGCGCGTGTAAAGCCCGTTGAGATCGTCCAACTCGTCGCCAATTACCTTCTTGTGCCGCAGCGAAGTAATCACGCCAAACGCGCCGAGATTCATGAACGTGTAAACGAGCAGATAAACCAGAATCCCCTTGATGCCGTCCGCGTTCAGCTCCGTCGCGCTGCCCGCGATCAATCCGAGCAGCATGTATCCAACGTGCGCAATCGAAGAGTAGGCCAGCAGTCGTTTTGTGTTGGTCTGCGTAAGCGCGGCCAGGTTCGCGCCAGTCATTGTGGCGATCGAAACAAATACCAGCACGGGCAGCCAGGTCGACCGCATGGGCGCAAGCCCCATGATCAGAATGCGCAGCAGCATTGCCCAACCCGCCGCTTTCACCGCTACCGACATAAATCCGGTGATTGAGGTCGGCGCTCCCTCATACGCATCCGGCGCCCACTGATGGAAAGGAACCGCAGCGATTTTGAACAAAAGTCCCGTGAGCGTCGTCAGCAGCGCAATGATCGCCACCGGCTGGTATGGCCCGCCCAGAATTTGCCGCTGCAGCGTCTGATAAATTTGCCCTAAGTTCGTGCTGCCTGTAAGGCCGTAGAACAAAGACAATCCGTAGGCAAAGATTCCCGACGAAAACGCTCCCAGCAGAAAATACTTCAGCGCCGCTTCGTTCGAGCGCCGGTCGCGCCGTAGAAATCCGACCAGCACATAGGTCGAAATCGCCATCAACTCCAGGCCGATGAAAATCAGCACAATGTCTGACCCGGCCGCCATGCACATCATGCCAACGACCGAAAGCAGCATCAATGCGTAGTACTCGCCGTGGTTCTCGTGCTCGATCTCGAGATAGCGCACCGACATCAGAACCGCAACCGCCGTCGCTACCAGAAAAAGCACAAAGAAAAACAGCGCGAAGCGGTCGACATAGATCGTGCCCATCATGCCGGGCACGCCGCGTCCCGGCGCCACGCCCACACTTTCCATCCACTTCCAGATGTTGTAAACCGCCTTGCCCGAAAATAGCAGTCCGATGAACGCCGTAACGGCGTTTGCCCACTTCTGCCCCGGCTCCAGCATCAGATCGATCAACAGAATGCCGATGGCAAACAGCGTAAGCAGCGTCATCGGCAGCGCCAGCAGATAGTCGGTCGCCGTAAATTCGTGCATCAGGCCCACTAGTTCTTCCCCTTGGGGGTGGCGTTCGGCACAGACGCAACTACCGCAATTGGAGCGGCGGGCGCAGCAACTTGAGCCGCCGCAGGAGCATCGGGCGCAGCTGCGCCTCGATTCACGGTTGCGATGATCGTATTCACCGGCTGCTCAAGAATCTGCAAAAACGGCTTGGGATAAAGCCCGATCCAGAACGCCATCACAATGAGCGGAACAAACGTCGCCACCTCGCGCGGCGTCAGATCGTGCAGCTTTTCGTTTTTCGGATTCGTGACCGCGCCAAAGAACACGCGCTGGTAGAGCCACAACAGATACGCAGCAGCCAGCACCACTCCGGGAACCGCCCACGCCGCCCATCTCCAGCTCACCATGAACGTACCGAGCATGATGTAGTACTCGCCGATAAAGCCGTTGAGCAGCGGCAGTCCCATCGACGACAGAAACATGATCATCGTGATCGTCGCGTACACCGGCATCACATTCGAGATCCCGCCATATTCCGCGATCTCGCGCGTGTGCCGCCGCTCGTAGAGAATGCCCACGATCAGGAACAGCGCTCCGGTCGAGATGCCGTGATTGATCTGCTGCAGCACCGACCCGCTCAGCCCCAGCGGCGTAAGCGCAAAAATGCCGAGCGTGCAGAAGCCCAGATGGCTCACCGAGGAATACGCCACCAGCTTCTTCATATCCTTCTGCATTAGCGACACCAGCGCGCCGTACAAAATGCTGATGATGGAAAGCGCAATCATCCACGCGCGAACCTTGGTGTGCGTGAGCACGCCGGGAAAGAACGGCAGCGAAAAGCGGATGAAGCCATACGTCCCCATCTTCAGCAGCACGCCGGCCAGAATCACCGAGCCGGCCGTCGGCGCTTCCACGTGCGCATCCGGCAGCCAGGTGTGGAAGGGGAACATCGGCACCTTGATGGCGAAAGCAAAGAAGAAGCTGAGGAACAGCAACGTCGCCGCATACGGTCCGTAGTCGGAATAAATTCTCGGCGCGGTCTGGTACAGCGCTTCCAGCCCGAACGTGAAAATTCCCGTCACGCTGTGATGATGGAAGTAGAGAAACAGAATCCCCAGCAGCATCAGCACAGACCCTGCAAGTGTGTACAGGAAAAACTTGATCGCGGCGTAAAGTTTCCGCGGCCCACCCCAGATTCCGATCAGCAGATACATCGGCACCAGCATCGCTTCCCAGAAAACAAAGAACAGGAAGAAATCTAGCGCCATAAACACGCCCAGCATGCCCGTCTGCAGCACGAGAAACCAGATGTAATATTCCTTCACCCGATTCTCAATCGCCGTCCACGAAGAGAGAATCGAAATCCATCCCAACAGCGTCGTCAGCATGATGAGCAGGAACGAGATGCCATCGATGCCCAGCACGTAGCCCGCGCCAATCGAGGGAATCCAATTGTTGGCCGCGCCCTCCACGAACTTGAAGCCGGGCTCGAAGCGCTGCTCCCAAAACCACGGCACCAGCGGCAGCGAGATCAGGAAACCGCCCAGCGCAAAGATGTTGGCGATCCAGCGAATGGCGTCCTTGTTTTCCTTCGGGACGAACAACAGCAGGAGCGCGCCCACCAGCGGCGTGAAGAGAATGATGGATAAGATATGCGTCTGCATAGTTAGCTTCTTAGCTGTGAGCTTCGAGCTATGAGCTTCGAGCACCTAGCATTTGCTGCTCAAAGCTCGTAGCTCAAAGCTCACAGCTCAGTGATACACGTAATAAAACAGGAACCCAACCAGTCCGGCGGTCATCACCAGCGCATACCACTGCACCAGTCCCCACTCCACCAGCCGCGCGGGATAACTCAACACCCGCGCCAGAATCGCCGGTCCATTCACGCCAATACCGTCAATGACCCACTTATCCCACCAACTGGAAATGCTCGAGAGAAGCCGCGTAACCCATCCGGCCGCATTCACCAAGCCATCAAGAATGTGCGAATCGAACCACGAACTGGCCTCGCCCAGCCCCATGACGCCCAGCCGCACGTCCCCCAGCTTTCGCCGCCCGGTGAAAACGTAGTCGTAGCCTTCGTCGACGTAATACTTGTGCAGCAGCGTCTTGTACAGCGGCGGCGCGGCAACAGCAATAGGTTCCGCGTAGTCCTTGTCCGCATGCTCGTAAGACCGCTTGGCCATGAACCATCCCAGGCCCGCTGCGGCAACGGAGAGAAACATCAACAAATATTCGGTGGAACTCGTATGCTCTTCTTCTTTTTCGCCAGCCGCCAGTTGCGCAGACTTCCCTCCCTCGACCAGCACCTGGGCCTCGCCTGAAAATACGGGATCGAGGAAGCGCGCAAACCGATCGCTGCCGCCAAGACTATGAGGCCAGCCCAGAAATCCGGCGAAGATCGAACACACGGCAAGAATGATGAGCGGCACGGTCATCGACTTCGGCGACTCGTGCAGGTGATGCTCGACTTCGTGGCTCATTCGCTTCCGCCCGAAAAAGGTCAGATAAATCAAGCGGAACATGTAGAACGCCGTCATGAGCGCGGTGGCATAGCCGATGCCCCAAAGCAAGTGGAATGCGGTGCCTTCGTGCGCCCAGGTCTCCCACAGAATCCCGTCTTTCGAGACGAATCCGGCAAATGGCGGAATGCCGGTGATGGCGAGCGTAGCAACGAACATGGTGCCGAAGGTGATTCGAATCTTCGAGGAAAGCCCGCCCATGTTCCGCATGTCCTGCTCGCCCGACATGGCGTGAATCACCGATCCAGCGCCCAGGAATAACAACGCCTTGAAAAACGCATGGGTGAAGACGTGGAACACGCCCGCGGCAAATGCTCCAACACCGAGCGCGAGGAACATGTATCCCAGCTGCGACACGGTCGAATACGCCAGCACGCGCTTGATGTCGTTCTGCACCAGGCCGATCGATGCGGCAAAAATCGCCGTCAGCGCGCCCACGATGGCAACCACCTTCATCGAACTCGGCGCGAGCACAAACAGCGCATTCGATCGCGCCACCATGTATACGCCCGCCGTCACCATGGTCGCGGCATGAATCAGCGCCGAAACCGGCGTCGGACCTTCCATCGCATCCGGCAGCCACACGTAAAGCGGCAATTGCGCCGACTTTCCGCACGCTCCTACGAACAGCAATAGAGTCGCGGCCGTAATGAACGGATCGCCGATGGCAAACTTCCCGCTATGCGCCAGATGATTCACATCCACATAGCGCAGCGACCCAAAAATCCATGCGATGAAGAACATCCCGAGAATAAATCCAGCGTCGCCAATTCGGTTGGTGATAAACGCCTTGTTCGCCGCGTCGCTCGCCGATTTGCGGTGAAAATAAAATCCGATCAGCAGGTACGAGCACAACCCCACGCCCTCCCAGCCCACGAACATCAGCACGTAGTTGTTGGCCAGAATTAGCGTGAGCATGGAGAACATGAAGAGATTCAGGTATCCGAAAAATCGGTAATACCCGCCCTCATGTGCCATGTATCCCGTCGAATAAATATGGATGAGCGTTCCGACGCCGGTGACAAACAGCAGCCAGATGCTCGAAAGCGGATCGAGCAGGAATCCCGCGTCAGCCCCGAATGACGTTGGCGTGCCATCTTTGGTGAGGTAATTCGATTGCCCCGTATCCGTGCCGAGCCAGGTATAAACAATCTTTTCGAACGGCTGATGATGGTTCGCGTCCGCCCATCCCAGGTATTGCCACACCGCACCGCAGACAAACACGAACGCCAGCCCCACCGCTCCCACGCACACGGCGTTCACCGTCTTCTTCTGCAGCTTGCGCCCGAAGAAGAACATGATCGCCGCCCCGAACGCAGGCAGCAGCGGGATCAGATAGATGTGGTCGAGAAAAAACATTTGCCAAGGTCTTACTGGGTACTCGGTACTAGGTACTAGGTACTGCTTTTCACCACTTCAACAAATTCACTTCATCCACGTTCACCGTCTCCTTATTTCTGAAGAAGGCGATCAGGATTCCCAATCCCACTGCCGCTTCCGCAGCAGCGTCGGTAATTACGAAAATCGAAAACACCTGCCCATGCAGTGCCAGCGGTCCGCCGCCCATGCGCAGCGGCATTCCCTGCCAGTAGCGTGACAGCGCAACTAAATTCAAGTTCACCGCATTCAGAATCAGTTCGATCGACATCAGAACGACGACCACATTCCGCCGCGTGAGCACGCCAATCACTCCGAGCAGAAACAGCGCCGCGCCCAGAACCAGATAATGCAGAGTCGTAATGTGCAGAAGACTATCCATAACTAGCTTCGCGATGCGAGCAATGAGCCTTGAGCCACGAGCAAGTTCATACCGATCCAATCTCTGGTTCGCTCATTGCTCATAGCTCAGCGCTCACAGCTATATTTGTGAGTAACAAGCCAAACCGAGCCGCTTTCCTCACGGCTCAGAACTCGTTCATATCCTCTTCTTCGCCATCACCACCGCGCCGATAATCGCCACCAGCAGCAGCAACGACGCAATTTCAAACGCGAACATGTACATACCGCGATGCGAATCGTACAGAAGCGCGGCCACTTCCTGGGTATTGAAACTCTCGGAGTACGTCAGATGGCCTTCAGGAAACAGCGACTTCCCTTTCGTAAATACCGTGATAAACAACCCGCCCAGTGCGGCCGCCGCAACCAGGCCCACGAGCCATTGCTTGTTAAACTGCCGCTCCTTCAGCGTGCGCTCCAGATTGATCAGCATGATCACGAACAAGAACAGCACCATGATGCCGCCGGCATAAAGAATGATCTGCACGCCGGCTACGAACGGCGCATACAGCATCAGATAAATCCCGGCCTGCGCCAGCAGCGCCGTAATTAGCGCCAGCGCCGAATGCACCGCATTCTTGCGCGTAATCACCATGATCCCGCCGAGAATCATGATCGTCGCCAGCAGGTAAAAGAAGAACGCCGTCGCGACCGGAGGATTCGAGACTGCCATCGTCGGGTTCATGAGTGATGAATCAACCTCATCAGCGAGTCCCAAAGCTCCACGCGCATGCCCACCACCGCCGTCGACACCAGCAATCCCAGCCCAATCGGCAGCAGCACCTTCCATCCCACCTTCATCAACTGATCGAAGCGGTATCGCGGGAACGTGCCACGATACCAGATATAGAGGTACATGAACGCCGCAACCTTCGCCGAGAACCAGAAAATATCGCCGACCCGGTCGCGCACCGCGGGAACAAACAGAATTAAACCGATCAAACCGAGCACCGCACCAAATCCAGCCAGCCCCGCCGTCTGAATCTTGAACAGCGGATGCTTCGGCATCCGCACTACGTTGTAGAACGTCATGGCGGCGAGCGCGAGAAATGTCAGGCCGGGAATAAACGAGAAGATCAGCTCCCAGGTTGATCCGCTGAGCGCATTGGGAAACGGCCGCAGCCAACCGCCGAGCCAGAGTGTAACCGCGATCGACGACACGGCAATCATCGCCGAGTATTCCGCCAGAAAGAACAACGACCAGCGGAAGCCGCTGTACTCGGTGTGAAACCCCGCGGTCAACTCCGACTCCGCTTCCGGCAAATCGAAGGGCGCGCGGTTCGTCTCCGCGACCATCGCAATCGCGAAAATCACAAACGCGATCAGCCCCAGCGGGAAGAACTTAAAGATGAACCATTGTGCCTGAACCTGCTGCGCCTGCACGATGCCAATCATGCTCAGCGTGCCGCCCTCAGGGCTGAGGCTGGTCATCATGATCGCGGAAACCACAGCCAGCCCCATCGCGACCTCGTATGAGACCATCTGCGCACTCGAACGCAGCGCGCCAATCAGCGGATAGTGCGAGTTTGAAGCCCACCCCGCCGTCACCACCCCAAGCACGCTCAGCGACGACACTCCCAGCATGAAAAGGATGCCGATATTCATGTCGGTAATCGCATGCGTCGGCCCGAAGGGAACGACAATAAAGACCGTGAACGCGGCCAGCACCACGATCATTGGAGCAAGTAGGAAGACAAGCGCATCCGCTTCCGCAGGAATGATGTCTTCCTTCAGCAGAAGCTTCAGCGCATCAGCAATTGGCTGTAGCAGACCATGCGGCCCGACGCGCATCGGCCCCAGCCGCACCTGCATGTGGGCGAGAATCTTGCGCTCCAGCCAGTTCATCGCGATCACCGCGACCGAAAGTCCGCCGAACACGATCAGGATGTAGACCGTCGCCCAGAAAAAATTGCCTGCGCCACCGGGAGTTTGATTGCTCGAGAGGTATGACTGAATGTACTGCACGATCTGGCCCATTACCGGTCCACCTCGCCCAGAACAATATCGAGGGTACCGATCACAGCCACGACATCGGCCACCATCTGGCCGCGGCACATCACATCCAGCGCCTGCAGATTCACAAACGATGGCGGCCGCACCCGTATCCGGTAAGGCTGCGTCGATCCATCGCTCACAATGAAATATCCCAACTCGCCCTTTGGCGCTTCAATCGAGTGATAAATCTCGCCCACCGGTGGCTTCATCACCTTCGGAACCTTCGCCATAATCGGCCCTTCCGGAATGCCCTCGACCGCCTGCTCAATAATGCGCAGCGATTGCCGGAACTCAGCCATGCGCACGATGTACCGGTCGTAAGTGTCGCCATTTTGCCCGACGGGAATATCGAAGTCGAAATTTTTGTAGTTGGCGTAAGGCTGCGCCTTGCGCAGATCCCACTTCACGCCGCTCGCGCGCAGCACCGGCCCGGTAACGCCCAATGCGATCGCGTCTTTGCCGGAGATAACTCCAATCCCCTTGGTGCGCTCCAGCCAGATGCGGTTCGTGGTCAGCAGCTCTTCGTATTCATCAATCTTCGGCCGGACGAACTTAACGAAATTCCTGACGTCTTTCTCGAATCCTTCGTACGTCTCGTACTGCAAGCCGCCAATGCGAAAGGCGTGCGTCGTCAGCCGCGCCCCGCAATACTTTTCAAAAATCTTGAGAATCTCTTCCCGGTCGCGAAAGGTATAAAACAGCGGCGTGATCGCGCCGATATCAAGCGCGTGCGTCCCCAGCCAAAGCTGATGGCTGGCCATTCGATTCAGTTCCGTGAGGATGACGCGGATATATTGCGCCCGCGGCGGCGCCTCCACGCTCAGAAGTTTCTCGACCGCCTCGCAATATCCCAGCCCGTTCGAAACCGCCGCCACATAATCCATGCGGTCGACATACGGATTGAACATCGTGTACGTACGGGCCTCGGCGATCTTCTCCACGCCGCGATGCAGATATCCGATGACGCACTCGAGCCCCAGCACCTTCTCGCCATCCAGCCGCAAAATCACGCGCAGCACGCCATGCGTCGCCGGATGCTGCGGACCCATATTGATGACCAGCTCGTTCGCATCCAGAAACGTCTTCTCCGGCGTTTCCAGGTCAAGCGGCGAGAGTGTGTTTGGATCGGTCATGAAATCTGTCGTTGGTCGTGGGTCCCTAGTCGCTTGGTCAGCAGGTTCCTCGTTTAAAGGAAAGTAGTTTGTTGCACATGTGCAACAGCTCAAGCCGCGCAGCGGCGGAATTGATTAGCCCAGGGCGTAAGCCCTGCGTACGCCGCAACGAAATGAGCGAGTCCCGTAGGGACGCCACTATCCTCACTGCCCGCTCTCAATTCCCAAATTGATCTGCACCCACTCGTTATCCTGCTGAATGATCCCGTAATCCTTCCGCAGTGGATGTCCCTTCCACCCATCCGGCAGCAGAATGCGCTTCAAATCCGGATGCCCGTCGAACTTGATCCCGAACATGTCAAACACTTCCCGCTCCAGCCAGTTCGCCGTCGTCCAGATCGGCACCGAGCTCGCCAACGCCTCACCGTCGGCAATCTGCGTCTTCACCCGGATGCGTTCATTCCGCTCAAACGAATACAGAATCCAAATCACATCGAACGGCCGCTCGCGCTTCGGATAATGCGCCGCCGTGATATCCACGCAGTAATCGAACTGATCGTCATCGCGCAGGCGGTGCAGCATCTCCGGAATCAGCGACCGGTCGACTTCAAAATAATTCTGTCCGAGATGGGTAAGCGGCGTAATGCCCGATCCATATTGCTTCTTGTATTTCGCCACCAGCGGCGAATCCCAAGGCATGGGCACAGGTCCGGCAGGCTTCGGCGGCGCCGGATGTCCAGCCGCAGCGGTCGGGGCAGGTTTAGCGGGTGCCGCAGCCCCGGGTACCGCAGCCGCAGGCTTCGCCGGAGCGGCAGCCCCAGCCGCCGGCTTAGCGGCAGCATCTTCTGATTTAGGAGATGGAACAGGAACGCTCGGCGGCTTCGCAGGAGCGGTAGTAGTCTCCGATTGCACCGACCCGGAGGGTGTAGCTTTCACTCCACCCGGAATAGCGGGTTGCTCCGCCGTCGGCTTCGGATCGTTCTCCGGCGGCGGCGTGGCCGATTTGGTTTCGTCCGGCATATCGCGAAGGCACAAACCTCCGGCGGAATCTGGTCCGGCAAGAACGATAACTTTTATCAGCTTGAAGGTATGGTGTCAACGGCGCAACGTCAGCGAATTTCCGGCTCCGCCTGGGAGTCGTCATTCTTCCCTTGATGCGCTTCCCTCACATGCTCGGCGAAAGCTTTGCCGAGAGAAGGCTGGATGTCTTTAGGAAAGACTTTGCCGCAGAGAGAACACGCCTTTTGCCCGACGTGTGTAAGCAAGTGGGCAGGAAGTTTCGAGGCCATTCTTTGTAGGGTATCCAACAAACGGTAAATTTGTCATAAAGATTTTTCCTACGGGATCAAATCCGTAAAGCGCTTTCCGTAGCGACTCATATCAAAAATCCAATAGATGGCGTCATCCCGAGCGGAGCCGCCTTTCAGGCGAAGCGAGGGATCTCCCAAGGCACAACTCCAGCGCCCCGTTCAAAACGAATCCTTTAGGGGGTTTTCGTAAGGCACTCAGGAGGAACTAAGGGCACAAGCGGCGGAATTCACCGCCCCTGCGCCTGATATTGCTCAATCAAATCGCGAATGCGTTGCGCATCCGCCTTGCGATGCCCGTGGCTTGTAATCGGATCGGTCCCGCTGCTCGACTCAATCACAATCTCGGCCCAGATCGGCCCGGTGCGAATATGCACCGATGCCACCTTCGACATCGGAATGCTCTCTTCATTCGAGCCAAACAGGCGCGACTTTACCCGCGAGACGCGCTGCGGGCTCACCACAATTTTTGTCGGAAAGAAGAAGTTGCCCTGCGTCCAGCGGCTGGCGGAGAAAGTATCGGCAGGAGAGGAATCCATCGAATCCATCATTAAGTGATCGGGAAATTAAGTAATTGGGAAATTGAAAATCCAATCCCAGGCATACTTTTCAATTTCTCAATTACCAAATTACTCAATTTTTACACCCACTCCAGCGCGCCCTTCTTCCACACCCAGATATAGCCGGCGATCAGAATGACCAGGAAGGTCAGGATTTCAAACAGCCCAAACAATCCGAATGCCTTGAACTTCACCGCCCACGGGAAAAGAAAAATCGTCTCCACATCGAAGACCACGAACAAAATCGCGATGATGTAGTACCGCACCGTGTAGCGTCCGCGCGCGCTGTCGATTGGATCGATGCCGCACTCATATGGCATCAACTTCGTCTTGCTGGGATTTTGCGGCCGCACCAGCTTCGCCATCAGCAGCGTGATGGGCAGCAGCACGCTCAGAAACGCAACGAAGATAAAAATAGGCACGTAGTTCTGTGGCATAGCGTTCTCAGCCGCCAATCCTAACGCGTGAAGCCAAGGATGACAAGTCTGGGCTTGTGTGGAGCGGGCACTCCTGCCCGCTGCCTTTGACCTTGCTGTTGCCTCCACAATCTGTCATTCCGACGCGCGAGCGCGGCGAGACAGGAGGAATCTGCTTCCAGGGTTCGCTCCCTACTTCTCCCAATGTGTAGCCGCAAACTGCGCCGGATCGAACGCCTCCGGCCCCAGCTTCACATTTCCCTTAATCTCGGTGTAGTCCTCCGAAAAAACCATCTTCCCTTCGGCAAACATCTCCACCCGGGCCGCGATCCATGCGCCTTCCAACGGCTCATACTTTGTAAACCGGATATCACGAATCTTCGTCGCATCTTGCGCCGGCGCCTCGATATCCCGCAAAAACAGCAGCGTGTCCTTCGCAACCCAGAACTGCTTCGTCTTCAGGTCGCCCTTGTCGGCGCCAACAACATACGCCGGCTTACCCTCCCACGTATCCTCGTGCAGCTTTGACAGATCGTAGCCTTCGCCCTTCACCACCTTGATCGTCGTCGCCGGGTCCTGTTTGTTCACATCGAAGCCGAGCACCAGCAGCATATTAATGTCCGGCACCGTTTTCACCACTTGCCCCTCTTTCACAATCGTCAGGTTGCCGTCCGAGAAAATGTATCCGTTATTCTTCGCAGGCTCGCCGATATCGATCCGCAACTTCCCCGGCAGCAGCGACGCTTCATACCAGGTTTCCGCGCTGCTTGTGCCGTCGGGTTTATAAGTAGTGCTCTTCTGCGTGAACGTCATCGTCTGATACCACGACTTCTCATAGCGGGCGTGCATCGCCTTCAGCAAAGACTCGCCATCGCGGATCTCCTGCGCGGCCGCCGGGATCGACGCGATGAAAGAAATAACCAGAATCCAAACTGCTCTCGATTTCATGATTGCTCCCTGTTTTAGACGTACCTTCGATTGATCAAACGCCCCACATTCTACGCCACGAGTCTTCGACGAAGCGGAACGCGAAATGTACCGCGTCGATTGCGGAATTCATGGAAAATGCCGGGTGCCCCACTTCTGGCCGGTTTTGCCAGAGGTGGGGATTCTTGCTGGGTCCTAATCAAGCAGCCGCGCAGCGGCGAAAGAAGACAGCCCATGGCGCAAGCCATGAATAGAAAGCAAGAGCGAAACAAACCCCGTAGGGGCGAACGAAAGCCGCCTCGTAAACCCCTATCTCTGGCTCTGAGGTCTCACCCTGCACACTTATCCGGAAATAGAAAAACGCTCCGAGCCAGTTCCGACCGCAACGTAGCTTCCTCGTAATAGCGGAAAAGAATGCCATTCTTCCAAACCAGCAGATCAGGATTGGCCCCGGCAAACTCTTCCCAATCTTTAGCAGCCGTCCGCGCCATGCGCTCCCGAATCAAAAAGAAATAGGCATGCGTAATTGTCTCGCTGTAGAGCTGAGGCTTCCCGCGCGCCACGGCGAAGCGCCGTAGTCCCCGCACAAATCGATCCAGCGCCTCGAGCACCGGAGACTCTGACAGATACGCAAACGCCAGCCGCACATGGTCGGCGTGATGGAAGGACTCACCGGCCAGCGCATCCGTTTCGAATCGATCGATTAGTTCCGCATTCGTCATTCCCGCTTTAAACCTTCCCCAGCGCGATGGCCAGCGCTGCCGCCGCGTAAATCACCACGTTGCCCACGTTGTAGCTGCCGTGCAGCAAATGAATCAGGATCGCGAAGACAAAAACGGCAAACAAAAACCACGCTCCGCGAATCGCCGTCTTGGGAATCAGAAGAAGGATGCAACCGGCAATCTCGCCCCAACCTAGAATGAGCCGGATCAGCGCCGGCATGTGCGTGGAACGAACGAAGTCGTGGCCCGCGCTCGGCAGAATAAAAAGCACGGCCTCGATTAGGATCACGACGGCAAGAACATATTGCAGAATGCACAGTCCAAGTTTGGTCTTCATAGCGTCTCTACTCCGCCTTAGCCTTTCGCGCAGACTTGGATCGGATCTCCTTCAACCGGTGGCTCGCGCTCGAATCCAGATCCAGCTCGTAAAACTTCTTCAGCTCGCGAATCCGCTCCAGCGATGCCGGACTGAACGGCGTCTTCCCATCGAACGCGTGCAGCACAATGCCCTCCAGCACGTCGCCCAGCGTCATGTCGTGATACTCGGCAAATGCCTTGAGCACTTTCAGAATGCGCTTCTCGATCCGCACCCCGGTCTGCACCCGCTCAACTTCCAGCTTAGGATCGTCCGTCATGGTACCAATGTACCACGGTACATATGCATTGAGCAATACCCGCGCCATGTCGGCGTCATCGTCAGGCGTCATCCCGAGCGGAGCCGTTCTTCAGGCGAAGCGAGGGATCTCCCACTTAACTGGCCCATCGCGTAAGCCCAACTGCTACCCTAACCCGGGCCCACTTTTCCACAGGCAGAACCCTCCCCGATGTGACGAACAACCTTGACTGAGAATACAAACCTGCCATCATCGAACCATGCGCCAGCATTGCAAAACGACTCGCTTGAAGGGGAAGACCGGGGCAAATGGGAGAAGTCCCCTTGAAGTTTCCTCAGCTAACTCCTTATTTTCCAAGATTTTCCGCGCAAACCCTTTAGGCTCAAGATTTTGCGCGCCAGCACCCGGATCTGATCACGACAACTCCCGCCGATTCAAGGATTTGCGCAAATCGATCCGAAAAAATGACGAGATCCAATCCGTATCTCGAATGCCATGCGATCCGACCATCGCTTTGCGATCGATTGTTTATAATCTCCGTTCCAACTCAAGAAACCCAAGGACTCCATTGGCACTCGACGAGAAAATCTACGAACAGCGCCGCGAAAAACTGAAGCAGATCGAGGCTCTCGGCCAGCCCACGTACCGCACCAAGTACGAGTTGACACACACCGTTCCCCAAATTCTGGCCGCCTATACGGTAAAAACCGCCGAAGAACTCGACGCATCGCGCGTCAATGTTCGCGTCGCCGGACGCATCATGGCGATCCGCCTCATGGGCAAGGCCGGATTCGCCCATCTTCAGCAGGACGGGCAGAAGCTGCAAATTTATGTGAAGAAAGACGCCGTCGGCGATCAGGGATTCGATCTCTACAAACTGCTCGACCTCGGCGACCACATCGGCGTCAGTGGATACCTTTTTCGCACCCGCACCGGCGAACTGAGCGTGCACGTCGAAGAGATCACATTCTTAAGTAAAGATCTTCTGCCCTTGCCCGAAAAGTGGCACGGCCTCACCGACGTCGAACTGCGCTATCGACAGCGCTACGTCGATCTCGTGATGAATCCCGAGGTGCGCGATGTTTTCCTCAAGCGCAGCAAGCTGATCCAATCCGTTCGCCGCACCCTCGATGGCCATGGCTTCCTCGAAGTTGAGACGCCGATGATGCAACCCATCGCGGGCGGCGCCGTGGCGCGGCCATTCGTGACACATCACAACACGCTCGACATGGATTTGTATCTCCGCATCGCGCCCGAGCTTTATTTAAAGCGTCTGGTCGTCGGCGGCTTCGATCGCGTTTACGAAATCAATCGCAACTTCCGCAATGAAGGCCTGGGTTGGCGCTGGAATCCCGAGTTCACTATGATGGAGGCCTATCAGGCCTACACCGATTATCAAGGCATCATGAATGTTACTCAGGAAGTTATTACCGAGGCGGCTAAAGCCGTAAATGGTACTACCACGTCGAAGTGGGGCGATCAGGAAATCGATTGGGCCAACTGGCACCGCATGACCATGCGCGAGGCCATTATTAAGTTCTGGCCCGAGGCTGCTGGTGCGAAACCAGAAATGCCAGACTTCGCAAGCGCTGATGGCGTAAAGAAACTGGTCGAGCGCTTCAACGCGGCGCATGCGCACATCAAATTCGATCCGAGGGAACCTCTAGGGAAAACCATTGCAACATTGTTCGAGTCCGCCGCCGAAGAACACCTCACGCAGCCGACCATCATCTACGAGTTCCCTACCGCAATCTCGCCGTTGTCGAAGCAAAAGCCCGACGAGCCCGACTGGACGGAGCGTTTCGAGATCTATGCCGGACAGATGGAAATCTCCAACGGCTTCAGCGAGCTCAACGATCCGGAAGATCAGCGCCAGCGTTTCGAGGCGCAGTTGAAAGAGCGCGAGCGCGGCGACGACGAAGCCCACCAGATGGATGAAGACTACATCCGCGCGCTCTCCTACGGCATGCCGCCAGCCGGAGGCGTCGGCGTCGGCATCGACCGCCTGTGCATGCTGCTAACCGATCAGCACACCATCCGCGACGTGATCCTGTTCCCGCTGCTGCGCCCGGAAAAGAATGCAAGCGCAGAAGCTACAACAGATGCCCAGCCAAGTTCCGATAACACTTAAGGTGTTACTTGACTGCCTACTAGCTAGCGAGTACCTAAGCATGCACTGTCAGTAGTGCATGCCATTTCTTATACTCGCTTTATTCAGTTTGGGCTCAGTAGTGGCAGCGCTGCCGTAGTGTCCGGAAAGGCTGCGGACACTTGGTCGGTGGCGCTTTGCTCTTTCTGCTTTCTACAATCCCCAGATCCGGTTCGCGCCAATCACCAATCCAAAGGTCAGCGCGGCAATCAGCACCTCGCCCAGCGCGCCTACAATGAACGGCCGCAATCCCTGCTTCGACATGGCTTTGATGTTCGTACGCAGTCCCACGCCGGCAAACGTCAATAGAAATGCCCATCGCGAGAGATTTCCCAACGCCGATACTTGGTCCTTCGTAAACAGGTGCAGACTGACCAGTAATGAGATCAACAGGAACCCAAGCACAAACTTCGGGAACTTGTTCCACAGGAAGGCTGCCTTATTTTCGACCACTCCTGCCTTGCCCTGCTTCGCCCAGTAGATCGCGTAGGCGAGCACGACGAATCCGATCATGGCGTTGCGCGCCGTCTTCGCCAGCACCGCAACCTTGCCCGCGGCATCGGAATACAATGCACCGGTGGCAGTAGCTTCGGCAGTATTATCCACTCCTAAACCAGCCCACAATCCAAAAACATTGTCGCTGAGGTGTAAGCTGTGTCCAATTAACGGGAAAGTAAACAACGCCAACGCACCCAGCGCGAGAATCGCCGAGATGGCGAACGTCGAGTCTTCATCATCGGCATCGATCGCGCCTTTGGCGGCAATGATCGCCGAGACGCCGCAGATTGACGATCCCATGGCGAGCAGACTCGTCAGCTTCGGCCTCAGTTTGAAGACGCGCCCCAGGAAGTGCATTAGCAGCAGAGATAGAGAGATTTCCAAGACCACCAAGATTAGGCTAATTTTCCCCAGCTTCAGCATATCGGCCAGCACGAAGCGCGAGCCGAGCAGCACGATGCCGACCTTCAGCCAAAACTCATACGTCGCGATGCCCGGCTGAAAGATCTCCGGCACTGAGAATAGGTTCGATATGATCAGACCGATGATGATCGCCCACAGTACATATTCCAGATTAGGGAATATCAGGTGGTGAGTCTTGGCGTATGTGTTCAGGAACTTTTCCAGAAACTTGCCGCCGTACCCGACGACCGCAAGCAGGGCGACGCCAGGGATTAGCCACAGGACATTCAGCGGCCCTTTATTTTCAGCACGTGAAATCGAGGCAGAAGCTGCCACAGTTTACCTCCAGAAAATCGAAACTTAGATTGCGACCCGAGTTGCAACGTTCGATTGAATCAGGGGAGGAACCACGACGGCTACCACGGAACTTTACTGATCAGATTGAAGCGTACCGCCAGTGCAAGTGCGAGAGCGACAATCACAGCCCAGGTATCGACTGCGAGCATGAAGCTTTTATTATTGGAAGACGAGTCGCTGGAAGACTTTTGGTTCGGCATAGGGCCCCTGTTCTTGCCTTGATTTAACCAGCCTCGAGTAAATAGCTTTGAGTGATGCACCGCCGGCCCGGAAAAGGAGAGTAGCCAAAACCGGGCCGACGGCGGTTCTGAAGGGAAGGCGCCCCTCAGAAAGTCGAGTTAAAAAGTGGCCGGCGCACCGGCCACTTCCCTTTCATCTTGCTACGCGTTCTGCTTACGGCAGGTAGTAACGGAACGACGTGAAGATCATGTTGTCGAGTCCGTTAGGCGAGAAGCCGTTGGTCCGGCCTGCCGGCAAGCCACCGTTCGCCGACCAGACGTTGCGGTTCACGTAGGAGTATTGCGCACCCCACTGCACGCGTCCCCGAGGTCCGCTGAAGAAGCGGTACCAGAAGCCAACCGTGCCTTCCGTGATGTCGCGGGCTTGCGAAGAGCACTTCGATAGCGAGCCGGGAACCACGGTAGAGCCGGTAAGCGTGCCGGTGGTGGGGGCAGCCTCGGTGAAGCAACCCGAGTTGTTGAAGGATGGCGCACCGTAACCAACAAAGACCGGCGTCGCAGAGATCGAGCTTTGTACGGGATCGTAGCTAAACGTGCGCGCGGCATATTCGCTGCCGACGTACGTGTAGACATCGAGTTTCTTGCTCTTCCACTCGAGCGTCGCCAATCCCTGCAGGTCTTTGATGAGGTGAACGCTACCATCAGCATTGATGGAAGCATCGGGCAGCTGCGCCGAGCCGTAACGTCCTATGCCGCTGCCGCCGAAGCCGTGCAATCCGAACACGATGTGCTTGTTGAAGAAGTTCCAACGAGCATTGGCGCCGAAGCCGCCGCCGCTCTTGGTGCTGTTGTAAGCATCGGCCGTGCTGCCAGCTGTAAGCGTGCTCGCCGCGGTGCAGGCGGGCAGAGCTGCAACCAGAACCGCGGGCGTGCCAGCAAACGCAATGTTTTCGCAGGGCAGGATGCGATCTGTGAAGCGGTCGGCAAGGCCGAAGATTTCATAGTGACCGAAACCGGGATCGAAGGCGATCTTCGCAACGAGATCCGGAGACGGATTGAAACCGTAGGTCGCCGTGCTGTTGTAGTTATTGCTCGCGCCGGGTTGCACGAACACGTAATCGTTGCTGTTCCCCGAGGTAGTAACAGTCGCCTGCGGATTTTCCACGGCGAATGCGAGCGCAACCTTGCTCCCGAAGGTCTTGGTGACGCGAACTCCAGGCTGCCGTGCCCAACTGAAGCCCACGTTATAGGACGAGTCGATGGTTGTGGGACGAACGTCATTGGTTCGGCCAATGTCGTCGCTGGGAGCGATCGACGCTTTGTTTTCGGTGACAAGGCTCCACATCTGTCCGCCGAGGAAGCTCCATCCGCTATCGAACTTCGCCTCTCCCCATGCCTGCCGCATACGCAGGGTATAGCTGTTGGTTTGGGTCGCGGTTGAAGTTGTGCCCGCCGAGAGAAAGTCGGCAGAGATATAGGCGGATAGCTGCACATTGCCCGGGCGAGCGGCAAAGTAGAGCGTGGGCCGGGACTGACGAGCGGTGCCAAAGAACTCCGGCAGATTACTCTGCGAAGCTCCCGGGGCAGTCAAGCTATTGAATGGCGTGGTCACGTCGGTTCCCAGGGCTCGCGAGCGG
>Ga0209006_10000313_pt1 | contig 48878 bp, 46 predicted proteins | sample JacPin_JW_Ref_O2_FD_188567 | JGI IMG/M metagenome (GOLD analysis project Ga0209006, IMG submission 188567) | Forest soil microbial communities from Algoma, Ontario, Canada - Jack Pine, Ontario site 1_JW_Ref_O2 (SPAdes) (version 2) | ecosystem: Environmental > Terrestrial > Soil > Boreal...
CACCATCGAGCGGTTCACCAAGACCGGGATCAAGCTGCACTCGGGCGAAGCGCTCCAAGCCGACATCATCATCACCGCAACGGGTTTGAACCTGCGACTGTTCGGCGGCGCGGCGATTCTTCGCAACGGTGTGCCGGTGGACCTCACCGAATCGATGACCTACAAGGGCATGATGCTGTCCGGGCTGCCGAACATGGCGTTCACCATCGGCTACACCAACGCCTCGTGGACGCTCAAGGCCGACCTGGTGTCGGAGTTCGTTTGCCGCGTCCTCAATTACATGGACGCCAACGGTTACGACACAGTGGTGCCGCAACATCCGGGCGACTCGGTCGAGGAGCGTCCGCTGATGGACTTCACCCCCGGGTACGTGTTGAGGGCGCTCGACACCCTGCCGAAAGCGGGCTCGCGGACACCGTGGCGGCTCAAGCAGAACTATCTGCTGGACCTGCGGCTGATCCGGCACGGCAAGGTGGAGGACACCGCTCTGCAGTTCTCCAGGCATGCTGTCACCGTCAGCGCCGCCGCGGGCTGACCCCGTGAGCTACCCGGCCGGCTACCCGACGACGACGATCCCGTCGTCATCGCTGTAAGCGATTTCGCCTGGCACGAAACGGATTCCGCCGAACTCGACCTCGATGTCGTGTTCACCCGCGCCGGTCTTTGTGCCCTTGCGGGGGTTCGTGCCCAGTGCCTTGATGCCGATGTCGATGGAGCGCAGCGCGGCGGCGTCGCGGACGGCGCCGTTGACGATGAGGCCGGCCCAGCCGTAGGTATGGCCCAGGCCCGCGATCACGTCGCCGACGAGCGCGGTGTGCAGCGACCCGCCTCCGTCGATCACCAGCACGCCGCCGTCGCCGGGCTCCGAGAGCACGGATTTGAGCAGCGCGTTGTCCTCGAAGCAACGGACGGTGTGGATCGGGCCCGCGAACATCGATCGCCCACCGAACTGGCGGAACTGAGTGTCACAGCTGCGGACGTCGGCACCGATGTCGTCGACAAGGTCTGCAGTGGCGCGGGGTGCTATCACTCGCCCGATAGCAGCCGCCGGAGCAGCAGGATGGCCAGCAGCGCCACCGCGGCTGCGACGACTATCGGGACCCGCCCACCGGAACCGGGCACGCGAAGGATCGCACCGCCCAGGCTGTCGCCTGCGGTGTCGACCGCGTGTCTGGCCTGCGCGGCCGCGTCGTCGGCGCCGAACTGAGTTTCACCGTTGGTGTCGGCAAGTGTCGCCGACGATGTGTCGCTTGCACCAAGAGCAGACACCGCAACAGGTTCGGGCTCGCGCGGCGCTGGCGCTGGCGCTGGCGGCGGTGGCGGGGGCGGCACAGCTCCCTTGGCGGCCTTCTTAGCCGCCGCCTTCGTGCCCTTCGCAGCCTTCTTACCTGCCGCCTTTTTAGCCGCCGCCTTTTTCGCGGCCGCCTTCTTTGTCGGCTTCTGATCCGATGCGGGTGGATCGGCGGCCGGCGGGGTGGCGTCGCGCGGCTCGTCCGGTCGATCCTGCTCGTCTGCCATGGGGCTGCTCCTTCGCAGTTTCTCGCAGGGTACCCATCATGCCAGCGACCACCGCGGTGGTCCTATCCCGTCACCGCCAGTGCCGCCGCCAACGTCAACGCGGCGACCATCAGCACAAGCTCGGCGCCAGACCGGCTCTGCGAAAGGCCGGCGCTCGCCTGGTGCCTGCGTGCGGCGGGCAGCCAACCGGTGCGATTGCGCCAAGCCAGCACCACCAGCGCGATAGCCAGAACAACCTTGGCGATCAGCACCCGGCCGTACCCGCTGGCGTACCAGCGTGCCGGCGTGCCGGCAGCGAGCACCGCCCCGAGGGCGCCGCTCGCCAGCAGCACGGTCACACAGACCAGCGCCATCTGCGCGAACCTTGGCAGCACCCGGGCCCATTGACCGCGGTGTGTGACCGTGACCGCCAGCGCCGCCAAGCTGCCGCACCACGCCGCGGCGGCCAGTACGTGGAGCGCGACCGCGACTGCGCCCCAGGGACTCTCGGACAGGTGGCCGCTGACCGCACGCGCCGCGATGCCGACCGCCGCCGCGCCCGCCGCGGTTACCGCCAGCGGCGGGGAACGCCTGCCGCTGGCCGCGACCGCGCATACCACCGCCGCGGCGCCGACGCTGAGCAGGCCGGCCCGCCCGGCGACTGTCTGGAGGGTGAAGTCTCCCACCGTGCGGACGGGCAGGCCCAGTGGTGGCACCGCCGCGGTTTCGGCGGCGGTGAGGAGTTGGCGCAGCACCTCGGCGACCAGCCATGCCGCGCTGACCGCGATGAGCGGGCCGGCGGCCCTGGCGGCGAGTTCTGCCCGCCGGCGGCCTGTCTCCAGCGCCGGGACGATCGCCAGCCCGAGGGTTCCCACCGCAGCGCAGTCGGCCAGCGCACGCACCACCGCCGCCGCGGGGGCCGCCTGCGGGTACGCGATGGCATACGCGGCGACCGAGGTGACGGCAAGCGTCGCCAGCCCGCCCGTCAGGACCGTTGCGGTCCGCATCTCAGCGGCGCTTTGCCCGGCGCAGCGCCCACCCTGCCGCGATCACGATGGCCGCGGCGCCGCCGGCGACGAACGGCCACACCGGGATTCCGCCGGTCGCGGCCGCACCCCACGTACTGGCCGCCGCCGGCGGGCCGGGCGTGCCGGAGCCGGGTGTCGTCAACTCGAACGCCCACGCCCCCGTCACCACGTGTCCGTCCGCCGACGTCACCCGGTAGTTGACGGTGTAGGAGCCCGCCGGACCGAGCGGCCGCAGCGCCACGGTGACCACCGCGCCGTCCACCCGCGGGTCGCCGGTGGACCACAGGTTGGCGTCGGGCCCGACCACGGTCATCGCGGCGAACGCCGTCTGCAGCGGCTCGTTGAACGTCGCGCTGACCTGCGCCGGGCCCCTGTCCAGCTGCGCCCCCCTGGCCGGATCGGTGGCGAGGAGCACGGCGTGTGCCGACGCCACCGGGGCAAGCGCGATCGCGACGGCCACCAGCCCGGCCAGCAGGGCAGCGAACCTCATGACCGGCGGCGGACCAATGTCAGCGTGACCGCGCCGGCGCCGACGACCAGAGCCGCGATGGCGAGCCACCGGGCGGTGTCGTCGGTGTGCGACGGAGACGCTGCGGCGGGTTTGGCCAGGGTAAGCGTCGGGACCGGATGCTCCGGTTCACCGCCACCGGGCAGCGGCCCCTGATTCCAGTTCACCACACTTCCGTCCGAATATGACTGTGCCGCAGGGAAACTGACCTTGTCGGTCTGGGGGAGTTTCAGCGACACCCGGAACAGCGCGAACTGGTCGGGCGGGATGCCGGCGCCGGGGTTGGCGGTCCACGTCACCGACCGTACGGTTCCGGCGGCGAGATCGCGGTCGAGTTTGACCGTCCACCCCGGCACAAGCTCACCCGCCGCAGACGTTCCCGCAGGCAAGGTGACAGTTAATTGCGTTGTGAGCGAACCATTTTCGGATTCGTTTGGTACCTGGAAGGTGACCAGGGTCTCCTCACCCGGGACCGTTTCGTCAGCGTCCACGTGCACGTGGGCTGACGCGGTCGGGATGCTCGCGAGCAGCCCGACGGTCAAGGCCGCGGCTGTGAGCGCGACCAGAATCAGGGCGCGCTGAAGCGCCCGGGAAATACGTGTCATTTTGTCGTGTGGCTTTCTAGTCGTCGTGGCGGTTGGGTCAGGTGAGCACGCCGACCGGTGGGCCGCGATGCGACACCGACGCCGCCAGCAGAAGCATCGACTGCAACGGCTGGTCGGACGTCGTCGTCTCGACGACTACGGCCTCGGGTGGCCACGACGACGGCGCGGTGAGCGCGCGCACCGCAGTCGACAGCGCCCGGCACAGTCGGTCGCCGGCGGCGATGAGCAGCGCACCAACCGCCACCGCCGCGGCATGGGCACCGACCATTAACGGTGTCGGCTCGCATGCCACTGCGCCGTGCGAATGGGACACGGCCAACACCAGGTGGCCGAGGATTTGACCCACGGCAAGCAGCGCGATCAACTCGGGGGTGCCACGGGCACGCTGGGTGCTGGCCGAAAGGGCGCCCAGGGTGCCCGCGAGCAGGGCGGCCAGCGTGACACCGGCGCCCGACGGCGGCCCGTCGGCGAGCGCGTGCGCGCCGACCGCCAGCGCCACGGTGAGCAGCGCCGCCGACGCGGCGCGCCAGCGGGCGGACGGGTCGGGCCGGCGCATGGGAATCAGTGCAGACCCAGGCGGGCCAGCAGGTCTGCGTCGATGCCGTCCAACTCCGCCGCGATCGCCGCATGCGCGGCGCGGCGACGATCCGAGGGCATGCCGTCTGCGGCGGTGACGGCGGCGGACAGGTCTTTGATCCGGTCGGTGATCGCGGCGACGAACTGCTTGGTCTCGGAGTCCTTCGGGTTCTTCTCGGCCACCAAACGCACAGACTGTTCGGCCGCCGCGATTCGCCCGGACAGCCGCGCGCCCTGTGCCGAGAACCTGCCGACCTCGCCCAGCGGAACCCCGAACCGGTCGGCCTGTCGCTCGTCCAGCCAGCCCCGCGCACCGACCGCCACCCGGTACGCGATGGGCACGACGACGGGCGCGAGCAGCCGCGTCACCGTCAACGTGCGACGGATCCGCGTCGGTGAGAACAGCTTTCCTTCGCGGGCCGCCTTCAGGTTGGTGTCGGCGACCTTCAACGCGGCCTTGTCGCTGTCACGCTGCGCCTTGAATTGAGCGCGCAGCGCCTTGTCGGCCGAGCGCTCCGCGGACTTGATCCGGCGCTTCTCGTTGCGCGCCGCATATCTGGCGTCCAGTTTTGCCCGCCGTTTCATCGCACGTGCCTCCGCGCGCCGGGTCGCTCGGCTCTTGCGCTTGCTGAACAGGCCCATCCCGGCTCGCCTCCTGGTCGGCTCGTCGACACACTGCGGTTGGTGGACCCACACTATCGCCCGCTGGTGGGACGGCATTTGTGGTGTCGTTGGGGGCCGTCCCGATTTGGCAGATGTGGTATTTGCGATCGGTACAGATGTGCGACAATGAACCAGACACCGACCTACCTGCAAATACCGCCGTTGCCGGTGTAGTGAGGAAATCGTGGAACGGTTGCCAGTGCGTTACGCGGCCATCGTCTGCACCGTCGTGGGCGCCATGTTCATGAGCGGTGCGGGCGCCGTTGCGTTCGCTACGCCCCGTACCGGCGGCGGCGACGGCTCTAACTCCGCCGGCGACGACTCTAACTCCGCCGGCGACACGCAGAGCACCGGCACCGGCTCGACGGTTGGCGGCTTCCATCTGCCGACGTTGTCGGGATTGTCTGGGTTCGGGAATTCGCAGTCCACCAAGTTCACGGTTGGCCCCATTGCACCGATGAATCTGCCGCAGTTGCTGGGGCCGGGTTCGTTCTCGGCCAATGTCGCGAACCTGCTGCCGGGTCCGGGTACACCGGGTCTTGGCCCGGCCCCGTTTACCCTTTTCACTCTGAGGGCGCCGTCGGGGCCGGCGTTGCAAAGAAGTGGCGACACGACTCCGCCGGCCAACGTTCAGACCGCCGATCCTCCAAAGCAGTCGCCGACGATCTCACTGCTGCCGGTGGTTTCGCCTTCGGTGCCCGTCGGCCAGCCGGTCACGATCAATACTGCCCCGCCCGATCAGCTGCCGATCGATCCGCCCAAACCGATCGTGCCGCAGCTGCTTCCGGCCCCGCTGGTCGTGATCCTGATGGCTGTCGCCGAACGGTTTCCGCTGGCGGGTCTGGTGATTACGCCGTTGCTACACATCGCCGACGTGGTGATACCCGCGCTGCTCTCCGACCTTGTGATGCCGACGTTGCCTGGCGCGGTGTTGCCCGCCGCGACGGGTCCGGAAGCGGCGTCGCTGGCCAACCGGGTTGCGTCCTCGGAGCCTGCAGGCGGATCGCTGCCCCCAGAGCTCGGCGTGATGGGCATGGATGTGCCTCAGGCGCCGCTCACGCCCGCGCCACCGACCTTTGAACCGCCGCAAGCGCCGAACCCCGCCGACACCACCACGGCGCTGAGCGACCCGGTGGCGTTCCGGGCCGGCTACAGCGATTACCTGCGCAACGCGGGAATGGCGCAGATCACCGCGATCGCGGTGCCCGGGGCGGCGGCGATTCTGATCTTCACAGTGGGCGGAGGGTTCATCGGGTATCGACAGGCTAGAGCCGGTCACGTGATCAGAGCGGAGGGAATGAGCCGCTTCCTGCGCTGATCTGACGGCAGCACATCGATGATCGAAAGGGGGCGTCATGTCTGCGAACCGCCGCGTTGCGCGGGCGGTTTCCGCCGTGCTGAATGCCGCGCCCCGGCACGGTGAGGTGTCCATGGAACGGCTGGTGCAGGCTGTTGCGGACAGCCGCGACCGGCCGATCGAGATCCAGATGGAGGAACTGCCACCCGGCGTTTGCGGCCAGTGGCGGTCGTACGCGGACCACGACGTCTTCCTGATCCAGCAGGGGCTGCCCGCATGGGACCGCACCCTCGCACACGAACTCGGCCACCTGATGCTCGGGCACGAAGGCATTTCCGTGACGGATGCCGCCCGCGAAAGCACCGAGTTGGTCAGCGATGACCTCATCAGTTACATGCTGAACCAGCGGACGGGCTGCATGGGCCCGTCCGACGAGGATGCCGAGCAGGAGGCCGAGGACTTCGCAGCGCTGCTCGGCTACCGTCTGGGACGGCTGCGCTCGGACCGGTCGTCGATCGTGCAGGTCCGCCTTGGAGAGGCGTTCGGTTGACCGTCTGGGTCATCGCCGGAATGCTCGGGGTGGCCACAGGGCTTCGGGTCGGTTGGGCTCTGGTGAACAAGCAGTCTGTGGTGAGCGCTGCGATGATGCTCGCGCTCGGCAGCCTCGGGTTCCTCGCGGCACTGAATTGGCAGCCGCTGACCCTGCTGGTCGACACCGTGCTGCATTGGCCCAACATCTCCATTGCGCTGTCTCAGATCGCGCTCACGCTGTGCGCCGCGGCCAGTTGCGTGATGATCACCACCGCCGCTTCCGGCAAGAAGCCGGGCGTCATTCGCTGGCTGGCCTTGGCCAACTACGCGATCGCGACGGTGATCGCGACCGTCAGCGTCTGGCTCTTCTTCGCCGACGGTCGTCAACCCGAGATGGCCCCTCAGGAGTATCTGCGGCGCAACCTCAACCAGCACACGTCACTGCCGTGGCTGTTGCCGCTGCTGTACATACTCCTCGCGTTGACGGTCGTGCTCTGGGCCGGGATGCGCTATTCCAACACCAGTCGGCGCGGTCGCGCGCTGTTCGTGTTCAGCGTCGGGATCGGACTGCTGGTGCTGACCATCGGCTTCTTTCTGCTGCGCGCCATCGGGTCCACCGAATTCGTGAACGTCGGATCGGCGATCACATTGCTGGCCTGCGCGATGCTGATCGTGGCCACCGGTTCACTGTTGCCGAGCATCGAGGACTGGTTCGGGGCGCGCCGGGAAATCCGGACCATTCAACCGCTGCTGCGCGAGCTTTGTTTTCGGCAGCCCGAAGTGGGTGTGGGCGTCAGACCGAGCGGCCCGCTGGGCTTCCAGGTGGCAGAGCAGATGTCGTTGATCTCCGACGGACTTTTCCTGGAGGCGACAGAAGCGCATGCGGCCGCCCGCGCGGGCACGCTCTCGACGGCAGATCGGAAACCCCCGAGCGTCGGCCCCGATGAACAGGCGCGCAAGGTTGCCAAATGGATCTATGACGGTCGCCAAGGCGGTGACACGACGGCACGCTTCCCCGGTCTTGCCTGGCTGCGACAGCCCGAGGGTTACTCGGACCGTGAGTGGATCCTGGAGATCTCGCGCCAGTACTACCACCTCACCACGAACGGCCCGCGAGCCGGCCCTACCGGTAGCACGCCGAAGTTCACAGGCCGACGGACGGACGCCCGGTCGGGCTAACTGTCGAGGTGTTCCTTGCGACGGAGTTCGTCGGCGCGGGCGACGAGATCATCCTTGGCTGCCGGCGACAAGCCGACGGTGCGCGCCGCAATGCGCCGCACGCCTTCGTCGCGCATGTCCGCGAGCCAGGAGAGCTCCTGGTCCAACTTCTCGAAGTACTCGTCGTCGGTGAAGTACGCCGACTTGATACGGAAGAAGTTGGCAAGTGCCGCCATGGTGGCCGCCGACGGGTTGGTGCGATTGCCGGACCGCAGCTGAGACAGGTAGGGGGCCGACATCGTAATGCCCTCAGCCTTCAGCGCGGCGATCACCTCCGCCGACGTGTGCTGTCCTCGACCAGGGGGGTATACCGTGTCGAACAGCCGATTTAGGCGAGCCGCAAACGTCGTGCTCATTGGATAACCTCCGAAGTTGGAAGAGGGACATAGACCAGGTTTATTTGCTGACTATCGTAGCGAGTCTTTTGCCCGCAGCCAAGTGCAAACCGAGATAAATTATCACGAGTGTAGAATCGAGCGTGGAAAATAGCAGGTAACGGGGCTGCCCAAGCTGACAAGTCGGCCGCTCGCAGGGCAACCGCGCACCAGGCTGACAAGCAAATTTCCGATCGGCAGCGGAAAACAGCCGGTACCCGGGGTCTCGTCACCCGTGCCGAAAAAGTGTTTGTTTCCGCAAGCAACCGGCAAGCTCCGACGCAGTCCTGCCTGCTCATTTGCTGCAATAACCGCGGGCTAGAGCACTGCGCCCCGGCGGCCGCAGCGCGCAGCGATCGCGGCGGCCGCCGCCAGGACGGCCGCGGATGCCGTGGCGACGACGGCCACCCAGGGCCAGCCAAGTGCGGTGTCGAACAGCAGCCACAGCCCGAAGAGGACGAATAGCACACTGGCCAGCCCGTGCAGCAGGCGCTCGGGCAGTCGCCGATGCAGCAGGGCCCCGGCCGCGATCGCCAATCCGTCGGCCAGCACCATCGCGCCGGTCGCGCCGATCCACACACCCGCCCAGTTGCGGTCGCTGGCCAGCGCGACGGTCGCGAGCATGGTCTTGTCGCCCAGCTCTGCCAGCACGTAGGACGAAACCACGGCCAGCAGCACGAACCGGTGCTCCGGTGCCGCGGGGGTCGGACCGCGGTCCCTGCGTTCGCGCCATGTCCAGGCGGCGAACACAAAGAACGAGATGGCCGCCGCGAACGCGATCGGACGCTCGGGCAGCGTCAGGCCCAGAAAGTGTCCGACCGTCACCGCCAGGCCGTGCACCAGAAAGGCGGCCACCGCCACCCCCGACAGCACCACCCACCAGCGGTGCCGCAGCGCGTACGTCATCGACATCAACTGCGACTTGTCACCCAGTTCGGCGACGAACACGACGCCGAGACTGATCAGTGCGGCGGCGAGCATGTCCGACCTTTCGACGCCTTGCCCGGCAGCGCGAACACGCGCACACCGCCGGCCGCATGCGCCAGTGTGTCGACACGACGATCGGGGGCTGATCCCCTTCGCTTACTCTGCCGACCATAGTCACTGGACTCGGTGGTTTCCAGGCGGCCGGCGAAGTTCGGACGACCGTATCGGCCGCTTCGAATCTCCCTATGCCGCAAGCAGCATGGCAAGAATTGCGGTGTCGGGATGGCTGATGGGGTCAACGCCCACCCGGCTCACCATCGAGGTGACGGTGCCGTCGGCTTCGGCTTCGACCCAGGCCGCTCGATGCTCGAGACCGAGGTACGGCAATCCCGGTAAAAGCACGCAACCGGACGCCGCCCCGGTGCATTCCGGCAATGATGGAACGGTTTCCGCTGGGGGATGGAGCATCATCAGCGCTGGCGGCGTGCGGTCAGCGAAATACCCTGGGGCGAGCGCCGATTCACCGACGACCGGCCCCTCGGCGATCACCAGGCCGACGGTGCCCGGTTCGGGCTCGTCAGGCAAGTCCTCGCGGACGCCGAATATCGTTGTCGTGGAGAGCAATCCGGGCAGCGACGCCACCCGGACCGCCACGATGAGCAGCTGAGCCCATTCCTTGGTGGAATCGGGCCAGCGGCCGGAAACCACAAATCCTTTGAGCGAACCGTGTGAATGGAACGGGGCCACCTCGATGGCCCGGCCGGATTCCGTGCCCATATCCGCCGCCTCCGCCCTCGAACATCTCGAACCAGCAATGACACACCGCTGGGTCGATGGGCTCAGAATGCGGGACGACACGGTGACACGCAAGACGACACGGGTACAAACGGGGCTTGAACTCCACCCGAAATTGGCGTGACGCCGTCACCTGCGGATCGTGTCGACGGCCGACGCCCGCCAGTATCGGAACAGGACGCGACCCAGCACGACCGCCTCGCCGTATTTCCGAGAATCGTCTGTGACGAGCGGATTGTCGCCCTCGATCCACCAGCCGTCCCGGTAAGGCCGTATCGCCCGCTTGACGACGAGCAGGTCCGGTCGACTGCGGAATCGCGCGATCACCACGTCGCCCGGCCGCACTCGGCGCACCGGGTAAGCCACCAGCGCGTCACCGTCACGCAGCGTCGGCACCATCGACGGCCCGGACACTGCGACCGCGTACGCCCGCGCCACCACCCTGCCGACCGCGGTGCCCGCGGCGACCATTGCCACCACGATCTTCATGCGCCGCACCATGGTCACAGCCGAACCGTATCGTCCCCGATGACTGACACGTCCGTCAGGAACGGCCCGAACCTCCTCCAGTTCTTCGCCGATTTGACCGGTGTTTTCACGGTAGGGTCGCCAGGAGGGAGATTGAACACGAACGCCGTGTGTCTCCGTGCGCGGAATGACACCCGCGCAGCCATGTCCATGTTTGCGTTGACGGAGGATCGAATGCGACTGCCAAGCTTTCTCGCCCCTCACCTTGTCGTCCGTGCGCACTGCGACCTGCCTTGCGGTGTGTACGACCCGGCCCAGGCGCGGATCGAGGCCGAGTCGATCAAGGCCATTGCGGAGAAGTACCAGGCGAACGAGGACCCCGAGTTCCGCACCCGCGCGCTGATCATCAAGGAACAGCGTTCCGAACTCGTCAAGCACCACCTGTGGGTGTTGTGGACCGACTACTTCAAGCCGCCCCACTTCGACAAGTACCCCCAGCTACACCAGCTGGTGAACGAAGCGACCAAGCTCGCAGGCGCCTCCGGTACTAAGGGCTCCGTCGACCCGAAGGTTGCGCAGGATCTCCTCGACAAGATCGACGAGATCGCCAAGATCTTCTGGGAGACCAAGAAGTCCTGACGCTGGCCGCCCGCGGTCAGAGCAAAACAATGACGGCGAGGACGCCCAGCAGAACCAATGCGATCAACGCGGCGCGCAGCGCCGACGTCAGCTGTGAATGCGCGTATTCATGCGACGAGGGATGCCACTCCGACGTGGGAAACGCCGGGTTGGTTCGCACCGGATGAGCGGCCATGAGAAACCCCCTGCCTGCACTTTCAAGTCCTGCCCCCAGTGTGATGTTACACACAGTTCCTGAGGTGACCGCGATCATAACCGCTATACGCCCGCAACGAAAATCATTCGGTCCGGCCGTGCGGCCTGACACCCGGGTGGCACCGGCAGCGCGAGAAGGTTAGCTGAGCACGACATTTCGCTGAAACAAACTCGCGGCTGTTGATTGTCCGGGTCGCGGGATCACCGATTATCCACAGTCGACGATGTCGGTGCCGAAGACGGCACGCTCAACGCCATCCGGTGGTCGCGACGGGCTGTGGATGAACCTGTGGAAATTGTGGATAACCCGACCCTTACCGGCGATAGCCAAGCCGCGGTCGCGCCGGGACGATCTGATCGTCGTTAGTCTGGTCGGGTGATCCAGGTGTGCTCCCGCTGCGGGACGCGGTGGAACGTGCGCGACCGCCAGCGGGAGTGGTGCCCGCGCTGTCACGGCGCGCTGCTGTCGCCGCAGGCGTCCCAGCAATGGATCGCGCATTCAGCCGCTCCCCAGACTCCGCAACCGCAGCCGCGTCCGCGATCCGGCGGGCGGTTGCCGTCCGGCTACCGATGGATCGCGGTGCGACCCGGCGCCGGACCGCGGCCTCGCCGCCGCCGGCGGCCCCTCGGTCCGACGCCGCGGTACGCGTTCATCCCGCGGTGGGGCCTGGTAGATCCGGCCACGCAAGCGTGCACCGGCACGGCCGCACCCGCGCGGCGCGGGCCGTCGCTGGGGGCCATTCGCGCGACGCTGATCACCACGGTCGTGGTGCTCGGCGTGGCGGCGTTGTTGCACATCGTCCGCTACGCGCTGCTGATGATCAACCGGGGAGTGCTGCTGAATTCGGTCGTAGCGGGGCTGGCGACCTGGTTGGCGGTGGCCGCGAGCGTGGGCGCCATGTTCGCGATCGTCGGCTGCGCGTTCGCGTTGACGGAGTGGCTGATCGGCAGGCGCGCCGCGGCGTTCGGCCACTGCAACGAGTCCGACCCGCGGCCCGTGTGGGCACTGCGGGCGGGATGCCTTGTGCCGCTCGCGAATGTGGTGTGGGCGCCCACGTACCTCGTCGAGTTGGCGACCGTCGAGGACCGCTATCCGCACGTGCGGCGGCTGATCTGGGCCTGGTCGTTGTTGTTCGCGCTCAGCACGCTGGTGTCCGTGTATGCGACCGCGACGAGCTTTCCCGCCGACACTCAGGGCATCGCCAACAACACCGTCACCTTCATCGTCGCCTACCTGATGGCGATGGCGGCGACCGTGGCGGCGGCGCGAGTCGTGTTCGCGTTCGAGGGCACACCCGTCGAACGGCCCGCCCATCGCTGGGTTGTGGTCGCCGAAGAGAAAGAATCCCGCAACGATTCCCCCGCGACAGTTGAGCGGGAAGGCCAGGAACCGGCAGCATAAGTCCATGACGTCCGGCGGCGAGGCCGCGCATCCCTTCGTGGTCGCCCACCGGGGGGCGTCCGCCGACCGCCCAGAGCACACGCTGGCGGCCTACGAGTTGGCGCTGCAGCAGGGCGCTGAGGGCGTGGAGTGCGATGTGCGGCTGACCCGCGACGGGCACCTGGTCTGTGTGCACGACCGCCGGGTGGACCGCACGTCCAACGGCTCGGGACTGGTCAGCGAGATGACGTTGCAGCAGCTTCGGGCGTTCGACTACGGCGGGTGGCACGGCAGCTGGCGGCCCGACGGAACACAGGGCGATACCGGGCTGCTGACCCTGGAGGCTCTGGTACGGCTCGTGCTCGACTGGCGACGGCCGGTGAAGGTCTTCGTCGAGACCAAACATCCCGTGCGGTACGGATCGCTGGTCGAGAGCAAGGTGCTGGCGCTGCTGCACCGGTTCGGGATCGCCTCGCCCGCGTCGGCCGACCGCTCCCGCGCGGTGGTGATGTCGTTCTCGGCGGCGGCGGTGTGGCGGATCCGGCGAGCGGCGCCGATGCTGCCGACCGTGCTGCTGGGCGACACGTCCCGCTACCTCGGCGGAAGCGCGGCGACCACGGTCGGCGCCACCGCGGTCGGGCCGTCGATCCAGACGCTTCGTGAGCATCCCGAGCTCGTCGACCGCGCGGCGGCGCAGGGCAGGGCCACATACTGCTGGACCGTCGACGCCTACGAGGACGTCGAATACTGCCGCGATCTCGAAGTCGGCTGGGTCGCGACCAACCATCCGGGCCGGACGAAGGGATGGCTCCAGGAGGAGTTACCCGCCCGGCCTTGACTGCAGCACGTCGGCCGGTACCGGCTGGTCCTCGGACATCGCCGAGAACAGCCGCGACGCGACGCTGCTGTTCCACTCGATGACGTCGCCGAGGTCGTTGACGGTCGATCCGGCGATCGGCACCGTCGTCGTGACGGGCGAGCCATGCAGCGCCGACGCCAACCGCACCAGGTCCCAGACATGCACACCGGAATCTACGGTCACCGCGCTGGTGACCGAGTCCTTCAGCGGCAACCAGCGGAACGGGTTCAGCCACACCGCCGGGCCCGCGGCACGGTGCAGCAACGCCGACAAGAACTCGCGCTGGTTGATCATCCGGTCGAGATCAGCGCGCGGGGTGGCGCGGGTCCGCACATATCCAAGTGCGTTGCGCCCGTTGAGTTTCTGGCAACCCGCCGCCAGGTCGATGCCGGCAAGCGGATCGTTGATCGGCTCGGCCGGACACATGGTCACGCCGCCGACGGCGTCCACGACATCGGCGAACCCGGCGAACCCGATCTCCGCGTAGTGGTCCACCCGGATGCCGGTGACTTGTTCGACGGTCTGCACCAGCAGCTGTGGGCCACCGAGGGAGAACGCCGCGTTGATCTTGTTCTCGCCGTTGCCCGGGATGGTGACCTGGGAGTCGCGGGGAATGGACACCAGCGTGGGCCGCACGTCGGCGGTCAGGGCCGGGACATGGATCAGCATGATCGTGTCGGTGCGGCCGTTGCCGGTATCGCCGCCGGTTGCCAGATCGGTCTGCTGCTCGGGGGACAGATCGGTGCGGCTGTCCGAGCCGACCAGCAGCCAGGTGGCGCCGTGGCCCGCCGCAGGACGTCCGGGGTAGTCGGCGAGCACCGGTGCGCGGTGCAGCGAACGATCGACCCAGACGCCGAGCCCGACGAACCCCAGCAGCAGCGCGACCACGACGACCGCGATCCACCGTCCCCAGTGGCGTTTGCGGCGCGGCTTGGCAGGCTTGGCAGGCTTGGCAGGCTTGGCGGGCTTGGGCGGCCTGGCAGGCGTGGGCGGTCTGGTCGGCGCCGGGCGCTGCTGCGCCGGCGGCGGGGGCTGCGGTGGCCTCGCGACAGGCGGGCGATGGCCGGGGGCGCGGCGAATGACTTGCGACGGCTCGGACCGGCCGGGCGGCGGCAGCGGGCGGCGCTGAATCGGTGGGCCGCCGCGACGCTCGCGCCAGTCGTCAGTCACCGGAACAATCTACGACCTCAGGGCAGCCATCCGAGGTGACCGGCAAGCAGCGCGTAGCCGACGAACGCGACGGTGTCGATGAGTCCGTGTGCGAGGATCAACGGCCACAGCCGACCGGAGCGCCGCCACACGATGCCGAACACCACACCCATGACGAAGTTGCCGAGGCCGGCGCCAAAGCCCTGGTACAGGTGGTACGCACCGCGCAGCGCGCTGGAGAACACCAGCGTGCGCGTGCTGCCCACGCCGAGCTGGCGCAGCCGGGTCATCAGGTAGCCGACCACGATCACTTCCTCGGCCCACCCGTTCGCGAAGGCGGCAAGTATCAACACCGGGATCCGCCACCACGTGTCGGTGAGCGTCGTCGGCACCACCGCCGCACTCAGGCCGACGATCCGCGCGAGCAGGTAAAGGCCGAGTCCCGGGATCCCGATCAGAAGTGCCAGGCCGATGCCGCCCAGCACGTCGGGGCGCCAGCGTGGTCGAGCCAACCCGATGTCTCGTGGCCCAATACCACTACGCGCCAACAGGTATAACCCCAGCGCGCCCCACGCCAGCAGCTCTGCGATCGACGCCAGGTTCAGCCCGAGGTCGACCAGGTCGAAGTAGGACCGCCGCGGGATCAGCGGGATCTTCTGCTTGCTCAGGATGCGCAGCACCGAATCGACCAGCTGCAACACCGAGGTGACGGCGGAAATACCGAACGTCACGGCCAAGACGATGACGACCTCGAGCCGCAGCGTGCGCCGTGGCAGATCCGCGGCGGGGTGGGTCATGCGGACACGTTAACCACGGGCATGGCGTGCCTTTCGAAGCGACTCCAAGTACCGGAGACACCGCACGTACTGAGGTTAAGGTAAGCCTAACGTAACAACACGCACGCGAAACACGCAACCGTTTCCCGTACCGCCGACCGATAGGGTTTGACGGTGGCCCGCATCGCGTACCTCGGCCCGGAAGGGACGTTCACCGAGGCGGCTTTACTGCAGATGGCGGACCGCGGCATGATCCCGCGGCCGGGTGCCATCGAGCCGGTGGCAGCCGACGGCACGGTGGCGGCGCTGCAACAGGTACGCGACGGTGAAGCCGACTACGCGTGCGTCCCGATCGAGAACTCGATCGACGGATCGGTCCTGCCGACCCTGGACAGCCTGGCCGGCGGCGCGCCGCTGCGGCTGTTCGCCGAGCTGACGCTCGACGTCGCGTTCAGCATCGTGGTGCGGCCGGGTGCGTCGGCCGCCGAGGTGCGTACCGTCGCCGCATTCCCGGTCGCCGTCGCGCAGGTCCGCAACTGGCTCGCCGAGCACCTGCCCGCTGCCGCGGTGCAGCCCGCTAATTCCAACGCGGCCGCCGCGGTCGACGTCGCAGGCGGCAAGGCCGACGCCGCGGTGACCACCGCGCTGGCCGCGCAGCGTTACGGCCTGATCGAGTTGGCCGCAGGCATCGTCGACGAACCGAACGCCCGAACGCGGTTCGTGCTGGCCGGACAGCCCGCACGTCCGCCCGCCCGCACCGGCGCCGACCGCACCTCGGTGGTGCTGCGGCTGGACAACCGCCCGGGCGCGCTGGTGGCGGCGCTGACCGAGTTCGGTATCCGTGACATCGACCTCACCAGGATCGAATCCCGGCCCACCCGAACAGAACTCGGAACCTACATTTTCTTTCTGGATTGTGTCGGCCACATTGATGACACCGCGGTCGCCGAGGCACTAAAAGCGCTGCACCGTCGTTGTGCGGATGTGCGATTCCTGGGTTCGTGGCCGACCGGGTCGGTGACAGGGACGGTGCCGCCGGAGATGGACGAAGCAAGCCGCTGGCTGCAGGGGCTGCGTAACGGGGAGGTTCAATCGTGAGCGGCCGGCTGGTGTTACTGCGCCACGGCCAGTCACACAGCAACGTCGAGCGGTGCCTCGACACCCGCCCGCCCGGCGCATCGTTGACGCCCGCGGGCATCGCGCAGGCGAGGGACTTCGCGCGGGGGTTCGAACGGCACCCGGGCATGCTCGTGCACTCGGTCGCACTGCGCGCCGTGGAGACCGCGGCGGTGATCGGCGAGGTGTGGGGACTGCCGCCCCGCGAGGTCGCGGGCATCCATGAGGCGCAGGTGGGCGATCTGGAGATGCGCAACGACGACGAGGCGGTTGACGCGTTCCACCGGGTCTATGAGCGCTGGCACCAGGGCGAACTGGACGTTGGCTTGCCCGGGGGCGAGACCGGCGCGCAGGTGCTGGGCCGGTATCTGCCGGTGCTCGGCGACCTGCGGATGCGGTACCTGGACGACGACGACTGGACCGGCGACATCGTGGTGGTCAGCCACGGCGCCGCGATCAGGCTGGCCGCCGCGACCCTCGCCGGGGTGGACGGGTCGTTCGTGGTGGAACACCACATCGGCAACGCCGAGTCGGTGGTTCTGGCGCCGATCACCGACGGGCGATGGAGTTGCGTGCAGTGGGGCCAGCACAGCCCGCCGTTCATGCCGGATCCGCGGGGCATGCCCCGGCCGGAGGAACTGGAGTCCGCCGACCCGATGGGCTGACCGGCGTCAGACCGCCACGGCGGCGGACTGGGCGCAGCTGCAGCCGACCGCGTCGCAGTCGATGCGCAGCACGTGCGCGATGAAGTCGGGGCCGCCGCAGTCGTCCTCCGTGCACTCCGCGCGGCGCTGCGCATGAACGATCACCGCGCCGTGGCAGTGCTCCCACCCGTCACGGCAGTAGCGGCACTGCAGACTCATGGGCTGTTCATACCACCGTGCACAGACATCCGGCGGCTGCCGCGCGGGCTCATCCCCAGCCCAGTTCGTGCAGCCGCTCGTCGTCGATTCCGAAGTGATGCGCGATCTCGTGGATCACGGTGATCGCGACCTCGTCGACGACGTCGGCTTCGGTGTCGCAGGCCTCCAGAAGGGCGTCGCGGTAGATCGTGATCGTGTCGGGCAGAGCGCCGGAATATGTCGAGTCCCGCTCCGTGAGCGCGATGCCCTCGTACAAGCCGAGCAGGTCGGGTTCGCCGGGGTCGCGTCCCTCGACGAGCACGACGACGTTGTCGAGCGCGGCGGCCAGGGCGGGCGGGATGAGGTCGAGTGCGTCGGAGACCAGTTCGTCGAACCGTTGCGGGCTCATCCGCACGGCCACGCGGCTAGGCCCCCGGCGGTGGCGGCGGCGCGGGCTCTGCGGGCGGTGGCTGCGGCGCGGGTTCTGCGGGCGCTGGCTGCGGCGCGGGTTCTGCGGGCGGCGCCCCCGGCCCATTCGGCGCCCCCGGCCCGTTCGGCGCCACCGGCCCGTTCGGGGGTGGCGGCGCCACCGGTGCGTTCGGCGCGAGCGGGTCATACGGCGCGCCCTGCTGGGGTGCACCGGGCCCCGGACCCGGTGCCTGACCGGCCGGAGCGCCGGGGATGTCGACCGATTGCGGACCCGGCGCGTTGGGCAGGTGCTGCGTGCCGATCGTCGGCACACCGTTGGCCGGCGACAGCGTCTGCTGCGGCAGCAACTGCGGCGCCGAACCCGACGTGTCGATCGTCGTCGGCAGGGGCATCGGCAAGGGGAGCGGAATCGGCGGCACGTTCAACCGCCCGGCGGGAATGTCCGGCGGTGCGACCGGCGGCTGCCCGTTGATCAGCAGCGGTCCCTTCGCACTGCCGACCAGGGTCGCCCAGCCGCCGTTGCCGAGGGTCGCGCCGATGCTGCACGACACCTGGTGGCTGCCGGCCGACCAACTGGGCAGCGAGATTGTGCTGTAGATCAGCGTCAGCGTCGTCGCCCGCAGCTCGACCGGCGCCAGGTACGCATCGGTCATCCGGGTGCACGCGTCCTTGATGAACCCGTCCTGGTCCGGCTCCGCGGGCAGACCGCCGGGGAACTTCTCGGCGAGATTGACGAAGCCGGTCACCTCCATCGCGTGCGGTCCTGCGCAGTCGATCGGGATGTCGGTCGGTTGGTTGGCGGCGTTGTCGATGCCGAGGCAGGTGCCCGCCGGCCACACCTTGGACTGGTCGAGGGCACTGACCTGGCCCTTGAACACCTGCTGTGAGTCGTTGCCCGCGCCGGGCAGCTGCAGGCCGCACAGCATCCGGCGTTCGCCGGCCTGCGACCAGGCCTTCTCGCCCGACCACAGCATGCCGATGGTGAACCTGCTGTCCGGGTCGTACTTGGTGCCGAGGTAGCGCTCGACGGCGGCCTGGCACTGCTCCTGGCTGATCTGCTGAATCCGGCCGGCGGTCGGTGCGGCGGCGTTCGGGCCGTATTCGCTGCCCGGCAGCGTCCGCATGTCGACCGACGACGCGACCTCGAATCGGTGGCCGCCCGTGCAGTCGACGATCGAAGCCTGGTCCGGCGCCTTGTTGGGCCAGTTCAGGCAGTCGCCGGGGCGTGCCTTGTCGATCGCCTGGCTGGCGCGGTTCCCGGCGGCATTGGAGTAGCCGATGAGGCGGCCGGGGTCATTGCCGCTGGCCGGAATCGCGGTGGTGATGCCGGCGATGAGCAAGCCGCCCAGTGCAGTCAGCAGCAGCGCCCGGCGAGTCGACGTGGCCTGAAGGCTGCTGAGGCTGCGCCGCCACAGCGTGCGTCCCCGCAACGTGCGCCGGGGCTGCTCCTCGGGCGGTTGTTGCAGCTCAGGTGACTCGGACATCGCCACCCATTGTGACAGGCATGTAAGGCGCTGTGACAATTGATGCAGCTGTAACGTTACGAGGTTGTGCCTGCCCCTGTCACAGCGACTACCCCGACCCACAAAAGTCGATCCACGAAAGTCGACACAAAAGTAGGGTTGCGGCCGTGATCGACCTCAGATCTCTGCGGGAAAATCCCGATGCGGTGCGGGACTCGCAGCGGGCGCGTGGCGAAGACCCCGGGCTCGTCGAGGTGTTGCTTGCCGCCGACGCCAACCGGCGCGCGGCGATCTCGGCGGCCGACAACCTGCGCGCCGAACAGAAGGCGCTCAGCAAGCAGGTCTCCTCGGCGTCACCCGAGGACCGCCCCGCGGTCCTCGAACGCGCGAAGGCACTCGCCGCCGACGTGAAGGCCGCCGAAACCGAGCAGGCCAACGCGGAGGATGCGTTCACGGCCGCACACATGCTGATCTCCAACGTCATCGTCGACGGGGTGCCCGCGGGTGGCGAGGACGACTACGCGGTGCTCGACACCGTCGGGTCGACTCCGAACATCGAGAATCCGAAAGACCATGTGGAACTGGGTGAGTCACTCGGGCTGTTCGACATGGAGCGCGGCGCCAAGGTGTCGGGTTCACGGTTCTACTTCCTCACCGGGCGGGGCGCCCTGTTACAGCTCGGCCTGCTGCAGTCGGCGGTTCGACTCGCGGTCGACAGCGGGTTCACGCTGATGATCCCGCCGGTGTTGGTGCGGCCCGAAATCATGGCCGGCACGGGATTTCTGGGCGAGCATGCCGACGAGGTCTACCGGGTCGAGTCGGACGACCTCTATCTCGTCGGCACCTCGGAGGTACCGCTGGCCGGCTACCACTCGGGGGAGATACTCGACCTCTCCGGCGGACCGCTGCGGTATGCCGGGTGGTCCAGCTGCTTTCGCCGCGAGGCCGGCAGCTACGGCAAGGACACCCGCGGCATCATTCGGGTGCACCAGTTCGACAAGGTCGAGGGCTTCGTCTACTGCCACCCCGACGAAGCGGCGGCCGAACACCAGCGGCTGCTCGGCTGGCAGAAGGACATGCTCGCGCTGATCGACGTTCCCTACCGCGTGATCGACGTCGCCGCAGGAGATCTCGGCGCGTCGGCGGCCCGCAAGTTCGACTGCGAGGCGTGGGTCCCGTCGCAGCGGGCGTATCGGGAACTGACCTCGACGAGCAATTGCACGACGTTTCAGGCGCGCCGGCTCGCGATCCGCTACCGCGACGCGTCCGGTAAGCCGCAGATCGCCGCGACGCTCAACGGAACGTTGGCGACCACGAGGTGGCTCGTCGCGATCCTGGAGAACCATCAGCAGCCCGACGGCAGCGTTCGGGTGCCCGATGCGCTGGTGCCGTACGTGGGTGCGGAGGTACTCGAGCCGGCGGGTTAGCGGTCCAGCAGCTCGTCGAGAACCTCGATGAACCGGTCGGGATCACTCGGTGTGAACGCGGGGCTCGGCCGGGTGCCCGGCACGTCGAGCGTAATGAGGGTGGACTTCAACGGTCGCAACACGTCGAGCGGCAGCCAGCGCATCAGATCCGGGGGTCCCCAGAGGCGGAACCGACTCATCAGCAGCCCGAGCGGTTTGGCCCGGTAGCCGCGGATCGTCCGCAGCGGGATCACCTTCGACGTGCCGGACGGGAAATGGTAGCGGCGCAGCGTCAGCGCCTCGCGGTCGAGCTGCACCAGCCCGTCGTCGTAGTACTGCACCGGCGGGGTCATGCCCGTACGCTGCGCAGCTCGTGGCCGCGGGCTGTCAGGCAGCGGCCGGTCTCGAGGTTCCATTGCCAGCCGTGCAGATTACAGGTCAGCGTATTTCCTTCCACTACACCGAATTTCGATAAGTCGGCTTTCAGGTGCGGGCAGCGGCGCTGCATCTCCCATCCATCCAGCACCACCGAGGCGGTGTCGTCGTGCGTCTCGGCGAACCAGCCGTCTGCATACGCGATGCGCTCGTCCGTCAAGCACTTGAAGAACGTGTACAGGTACTCGTTGTATCCGCCGACGCGCCATGCCGCAAACCGCGTCGACAGGAAGATCGTGTTGACCCAGTCCGGTTCCTGATCGCGCAGCACCGTGCGCACCAGTTCCGGCGCGATCGCGAACCCGTACCGGAACTTCTCATCCGGAATCGGTTCGCGCACCGCTCTTTTCGGAAAGTCCAGGACCACGGTTTCGGGTCCGAGCCGCAACTCCACCGGATAGCCTATGCCGTCGCAGACCTGATCGCTTTGGCTCATGATCGGCTCGAACAGCGCCCGCAGCGGCTCGAGGAGCGGTTCACCGTCGGCCGGTGCCCAGCTCGCCTTCTCGGCGGCCAGCACGGGCGCCATCCGCTCCGCGTAGCCGGCGATGTAGTCGGCCTTGCCGGTGGTGAAGATCGCTTCCACATCGGCGTCGGGCAGCGGGTGGCACAACGAATCGAGCTGTGACCCAACGAAAGACGCTTCCGAGCCGGGCATCATCAGCAGGCCCCGGCGGTGGCCGTGCGCGCGCATCTGGTCCAGGAACACCATCTGGTCCGGGAAGATGTTGGCCGGGTCGCCGCTGTCATCGTTGAGGCCGCGCAATTCCGGATCCAGGAAGCACGGCGGTCCGGCCGACGGGATCACCCAGGTCGCGCCGACCTGTGCGATGTACTGACGGCTACGGTCCATCTGCCGCTGCCGTTTCTGGGTGCCGAACGACGCCTTGGCCCGCTCGGGCATGTCGTAGACCATCGGGTACCAGATCGCCCCGGAGTACTGCAGCATGTGCACGTCGACGTCGCCGAAGTCCGCGGCCAGCACGTCCAGGTCAACGGGACGCGCGTCGTTCATGTTGAACGCGACGGTCTCGCCGTCGTCGACCACCAGCCCGGAGTCCCCGATCGGCCCGTCGGCAGGCGCCCGCAGCGCGATGATCATCACCTCGAGCTCGCCTTTCGGCCCGCTGAGGCGGTGCTTGACGGAGTCGGTGGTCTCGAAGAAGTTGTGGAATCCGAGCTTCTCCAGCTCGCGGCGCAGGTCTTCCACCGGGTAGTCGGGCAGCAGCACGACGGCGTCCTTGTTGACGTACTCCCGCAGGTTCTTGGGGTCGAAGTGGTCGCGGTGCAGGTGCGACACGTACAGATAGTCGCAATCGCCCAGCGCGTCCCAGTCCAGTCCGCTGTTGTCCGGGAACGGGAACCACGACGCGAAGTAGGCGGGGTTGCGCCACGGGTCGCACAGGATGCTTCCGGCGCGGGTGTCGATCCGGAAGCCGGCGTGCCCGACGCTGGTGACCTGCACAAACAGCCTTTCGTTATGCGATGTGTCGGCTCTTCAGCTTAACCGCGCTGCACACGAGCACTAGTCTGGCGAAGGTGGAACCGGTGTACGGCACTGTTATCCAGATGGCCCGCCTGATCTGGAAGGCCCAGGGTCTGAGGTTCAACGTGAGCGGGGTCGAGCAGTTGCCGACCACCGGCGGCGCGGTCATCGCGATCAACCACACCAGCTACTTCGACTTCACGTTCGCCGGCCTGCCGGCATACAAGCAGCATCGCGGCCGCAAGGTGCGGTTCATGGCCAAGAAGGAAGTGTTCGACAGCAAGCTGACCGGGCCGATCATGCGCAGCCTGCGCCACATCTCGGTCGACCGGGCGAGCGGCGCGGAGTCGTTCGAAGCGGCCTGCCAGGCGCTCAAGGCGGGGGAGCTCGTGGGTGTCTATCCCGAGGCCACGATCAGCCGCAGCTTCGAGATCAAGGAGTTCAAGTCGGGCGCCGCGCGGATGGCGCAGGCCGCCGATGTGCCGATCATCCCGCACATCGTCTGGGGCGCCCAGCGCATCTGGACCAAGGATCATCCGCGCAAGATGTGGCGGCCGAAGATCCCGATCAGCGTGGCCGTCGGCGAACCGATCCCGCCGACCCTGCCCGCGACGGAGCTGACCCGGCTGTTGCGCTCCCGCATGCAACACCTGCTGGAACAGGTGCAAGACGACTACGGCCCACACCCAGCGGGAGCGTTCTGGGTTCCGCACCGGCTCGGCGGCGGCGCCCCGTCGCTCGCGGAGGCCGCGCGGATGGACGCCGATGAAGCGGCGGCACGGGCCGCCCGCCGCGATGAACGACAGGCCGGCTCGGCCGGACAGCCGGAGTAACCGCATGGCGGAGCCCGTCTTTCGAGTACTGGAAATCTCCGTTACGGGTGCCGTCAGGACGCTCGGTCCGAGGATCGCGTACTACGGCTTGGAGAACATTCCCGCCACCGGCGGGGCCGTGATCGCGATCAACCACACCAGCTACATCGACTGGGTGCCCGCCGCGATCGCCGTCTACCGCCGCGGCCGCCGGCTGCGGTTCATGATCAAGTCGGAGATGCTGGACGTGAAGATCGTCGCCTTCCTGATGCGCGGTTGCGACATGATTCCCGTCGACCGCCGTGCCGGCGGCGGCGCGTATGCGGTCGCGGTGCAGCGGTTGCGTGAGGGCGAACTGGTGGCCGTGTATCCCGAGGCCACGATCAGCCGCAGCTTCGAACTCAAGGACTTCAAGACCGGCGCGGTGCGGATGGCGCGCGAGGCCGGCGTCCCGATGATCCCGATGATCGTATGGGGCGCCCACCGGATGTGGACGAAGGACCATCCGAAGAAGCTTTTCCGCAACCGCGTGCCGATCACCGCGATCGTCGGCGAGCCGCTACGTCCGACCGACAGCGTCGAGCAGACGGATGCCGCACTGCGGGAAGCGATGACGGAATTACTGCAACGGGCGCAACTCGGCTATCCGCATCCGGCGGGGGAGTACTGGGTGCCCCGGCGGCTGGGCGGCAGCGCACCCACGCTGGCTGAGGCCAAGCTGCTCGACGAAGCGGAGCTGGCGGAGCGCGCACGACAGCAGGCTGAGCGCTCCCAGCGAGAAGCGTAGGCGCGCAGATGAACCCACCCGCGCTGATCGCCAGCGACGTGGACGGAACCCTGCTCGACCCCGACGAGACGGTCACCGCGCGCACGCGTGACGCGGTGGGCGCCGCGATCGCAGGCGGCGCGACATTCGTGCTGGCCACCGGGCGCCCCCCACGGTGGATCGCCCCGGTGGTGGACGCGCTGGGCTTTGCGCCAATGTCGGTGTGCACCAACGGCGCAGTGCTCTACGACCCGGCCTCCGACCGGATCGTGTCGGTCCGGACGCTGTCCACGGACGTGCTGGCCGAGCTGGCGGAGATCGCTACGCGCGCGATTCCCGGCGCCGGGCTCGCGGTCGAGCGGGTGGGCCGCAGCGCGCACGACGCGGCCACGCCACAGTTCGTCAGCTCGCCCGGCTACGAGCACGCCTGGTTGAACCCCGACAACACCGAGGTGTCGCTCGCCGATCTGCTCAGCGCGCCCGCAGTGAAGCTGCTGATCCGCAAGGCCGGTGCCCGCAGCGCAGACATGGTCGCGGCGCTGGCAGCGCACATCGGCATCGAGGGCGACATCACGTACTCGACCGAGAACGGCCTGGTCGAGATCGTGCCGCTGGGCATCAGCAAGGCCTCCGGCGTCGAGGAGGTGGCGCGGCCGCTGGCAATCGCCGCCGATGAGGTGGTGGCGTTCGGCGACATGCCCAACGACGTGGCGATGCTGGCGTGGGCAGGCCACGGGGTCGCGATGGGCAACGCCCACCCTGAGGTGCTGGCGGTGGCCGATGAGGTCACGGCGCCCAATACCGACGACGGGGTGGCGCGGGTGCTGGAACGTTGGTGGCTGTAGGTCCGCTAGCCAAGGATCGCGCTGAACCGCTCGATCTGCGGGGGCGGACCATTCGGCGACGGGGGCGGGAGGTCGTAGGCCAGCCCGTCGATGACCTGGACCACCCGGGACTTCTCCCGGTCGAAGTTAAGCGTCCCGTGCTGGAAGTTCTGCCCGATCCACTCCGGCTGCGAAAACTCGCCGCTCGTCGGGAGCCCGAGCGGGCCGTGCTCATAGCCGAGCCCGGCCCAGGCCTCGTAGATGGCGCCGCCCACGGGGTGGGCTCCGGTCTGCGGCGACCAGTACACCGCGCCGTGCTGGAAGCGCACGTAGCGGGCGGCTCCATCGGCAGGCGACTCCGGTGACGTGGGGGCACCCAGCCAGCTGTTCATGCCGCCCATCGCCTGCCAGCGCGCATAGATCGCGCCGCCCTGCAGCGAGTCGGCGAGTTCCTGCGGTCCCGGCGGGAGGTTGAACTGGGCGACCATCTCGCGCAGGTGGTCCATCTCCGCGTACGCGGCATTGCCCGGGCAGTCGGTGTTGCCGACGTCGCGGTGGGTGAAGATCGCCGGCAGCGTCGCGGGCGCGCCGCGCGGGTACCGGGTGAACTCGCCGCCCTCCGACCTCAGCGTCACCGTGCCCTTCGGGTCGACACGGTCCATCGCCAGCCGCCAGCCGAGCAGGCGCCCGACCGTGCGCAACTGAATCGGCGTCGGCGGCACGGTATCGAAATCTCCGAGCATCGCCACGCCCCAGGTGTTCACGTTGAAGCCGCCGGTGTGCGAGCCCTCCACGGCCTTCGTGATCCCGCCCGCGCGCCCCTCGAACACCTGCCCGTACTTGTCCACCAGCGCGTTGTACGCGATGTCGCACCAGCCGAGCGTGCGGGTGTGGTAGGCGTAGATCGCTCGCACGATCTCGGCCGAGTCCTGCGGCGAGTAGTCGTTGCTACCCGCGGTGTGGTGGATGACGGCGGCGCGAATCCCGTTGTCGTACACGATCGGACCGCATCGCATCGACTCGTCGGCACCCCACTGCGCGCGACCGATGATCGCGGGCGGCTGCCCGGGCGGGAGGACGGCGGTGGGCAACGAGAACCCATCCGTGGGGGACTGGGGCGGCGAGATCAACACGGCTTTAAGGTCTTGCCCGCCGTCTTGCCCGGCGTTCTGTCCGAACGGTTGCTCGGCGGTTGCGGGCCGATAGCCGAGGTCTGCTCTGCCGTCCGGAACGATCGGCGGCGCGGCGGGCGCGGCGGGCGCGGCAGGCGTTGCGGCTGGGCGGTTGATCGCAATCTGCACCGCGGTGGTGCGACCCACGAACACCGGTTCGGTGCCGCGGGGAGGGCCGCCGCCGTCGGGGCCCGTGTACTCGAGCGAATAGGACTGATACCACGCTCCCCAGCTGCCGTCGGGCTTCCTTGCGCGCACCCGCGCGGTGGTGGCCGCGTCCACCCCCGTCAACGCCACCAGGGAGAACGGCGTCGCCTGGCTGACCTCCCGGATCGTCTGGCCGGCGCCGACGCCGGTCAGTGGCTGCGCCGACATCGTGGTGTCGTCGGCTTTGGCCGGGGAGTTCTCGGGGTGGCCGCCGGGCACGCCGCCGATCGCCCACGGCAGCAGCACCGCGGTCGCCAGGACAGCGGTGAACAGTAACGACGTCGGAGGACGGCGACACCCCACGGGCCGATGTTACGTATGAGTCTGGAGTTACTAGTGTTTCAACACACCATCTGCTGGACACGGCAACGGCATCGCAGAGCTCGCCGCCTCTGCGATGCCGTTTGGCCGCCTGGTCTAGGGGATCGGTAGCGGCGCCGGGGCCGCTGCCCCCGCCGCTGCCGGGGCCGCACCCTTGATCGCCTGCATGATCGAGGGCACCACGACGCCCTTGAGCAGGTCGATCGCCTGGCTGCCGCCCAGCTGATTGACCGCGCTGGACAGCGAGGACATCAGGCCGCCGCCGCCGCTGGCCGGGGCGGCGGACGACAGGCCGCCCAGGCCGCCCAGGCCCGTTGACGGATCGCCGCCCAGGAGCGGATAGCTGCCATCCCCGCCGACCGGCGCGCCGATCGGAACCTCGCCAGGTACCCCGGTCAGGCCGTTCGCCGCACCCAACGGGCTGGTCAGCGCGGGGTTGACCCCGGTCGGCGCCGTCAGTCCGCCCGGCGTCAGTCCGGGGGTCGTCACTCCAGCTGGTGTCACTCCAGCTGGTGTCAGTCCTGGCGTCGTCAGTCCGGCCGGCGGCGTGGTCAGCCCCGGGGTGGCCGGGTTGGTCGGCGTAGTGGGAGGCAGGCCAGGTGCGGTTCCGGGAGTCAGTGCCGGGTTCGCGAGCGATGGGTCGGTGAGTCCCGCCGCGGTGGGCGCGGTGAGTCCCGGCCCAGTGAGTCCCGGTGCGGTGAGTCCCGGCCCAGTGAGCCCCGGCGCAGTGAGCCCGGGCGTGGCCGCGGGAGCCGTCAGGCCGCCGAGCGCCGGGGTGGTCGGTGCGCCCGTGCCCATGATGCCTGACGGCATGTTGGGCACGACAACGCCGAACTGCGAGAGGCTGGACTGCAGCGCGGACATGATCTCGCCGGGCAGGTCGGTGACCATCGCGGCCTGCACGAAGTCGTGCTGTTCGGGCGCGGGCTTGCTGGCCGCGGTCAAATCGGACACAGCGGTCACGGCGAATGGACTTGCGACGGCCAGGGCGGCGACTGCGCTCATGGCTGTCGAGAGCTTGCGTCGACGTCGGTTCGGCACGGAAGTCTCCTCTATCTGGTCAGCGAATCGTCTGTGTAGTAGTGGCAATAACCTGTCGGCCCGCGGGCGCCGGCCGTGCGCCGCACCCGCTTGATACCGACGTGTCTGATGGTACTGACGTGACTGGCGTGACTAGAGTGACGAGACGCAATTGTGAGGCAATTGCGATCTTCGGCCGTCTTTCCAGCGCAATTGCGTGACATGGCCGATATCGAGCAGTCGGATACCCTAGCTGCCGATGACAGCTCGCTTCGACCTCTTCGTCGTCGGTTCCGGATTCTTCGGCCTGACGATCGCTGAACGGGTGGCCGGCCAGCTCGGCAAGCGGGTCCTGGTTCTGGAGCGGCGTCGCCACATCGGCGGTAACGCGTATTCCGAGCCCGAGCCGCAGACCGGCATCGAGGTGCACAAGTACGGCGCCCACCTGTTCCACACCTCCAACAAGCGGGTGTGGGACTACGTCAACCAGTTCACCGACTTCACCGGGTACCGGCACCGCGTGTTCGCGATGCACAACGGGCAGGCGTACCAGTTCCCGATGGGGCTCGGCCTGGTGTCGCAGTTCTTCGGCCGCTACTTCTCGCCGGCCGAGGCGCGCGAGCTGATCGCCGGTCAGGCCGCGGAAATTGAGACCGGCGATGCGCAGAACCTCGAGGAGAAGGCGATCTCGCTGATCGGCCGACCGCTGTACGAGGCGTTCGTGAAGGGCTACACCCAAAAGCAATGGCAGACCGACCCGAAGAAGCTGCCGGCGGGCAACATCACCCGCCTGCCCGTGCGCTACACGTTCAACAACCGCTATTTCAACGACACCTACGAGGGTCTCCCGGCCGACGGGTACACCGCGTGGCTTAAGAACATGGCCGCCGACGAGCGCATCGAAGTGCGACTGGACACTGACTGGTTCGACGTGCGCGACGAGCTGCGTGCGGCGAATCCCGACGCGCCCGTGGTGTACACCGGGCCACTGGACCGCTACTTCGACTATGCGGACGGCCGACTGGGTTGGCGCACCCTCGATTTCGAGGTCGAAGTGGTGCCGACAGGCGACTTTCAGGGCACCGCGGTGATGAACTATAACGACCTCGACGTGCCGTACACCCGCATTCACGAGTTCCGTCACTTCCACCCCGAGCGCGACTATCCCACCGACAAGACCGTGATCATGCGCGAGTTCTCCCGGTTCGCATCCGACGATGACGAGCCGTACTACCCGATCAACACCGAGGCCGACCGTGCGCTGCTGGCGGCCTATCGCGACCGGGCACGGGCCGAGACCGCCGCGGCCAAGGTGTTGTTCGGGGGCAGGCTCGGCACGTATCAGTACCTCGACATGCACATGGCCATCGCCAGCGCACTGAATATGTATGACAACGTATTGGTACCGCACCTGCGCGACGGCGCCCCGTTGACCGAAAGCGACCCCGAATGACCTCCACGGCCGTCAGCCTGCTGGCCCGCGTGATCCTGCCGCGGCCCGGCGAACCGCTGGATGTGCGCAAGCTCTACATAACGGAATCGACCACCAACGCCCGACGGGCGCACGCCACCAGCCGCACCACGCTGGAGATCGGCGCTCAGTCCGAGGTGTCGTTCTCCACCTACTTCAACGCCTTCCCGGCGAGCTACTGGCGGCGCTGGTCGACTCTCGAGTCGGTGGTGCTGCGGGCCGAGCTGACCGGGACGGGTCGGGTGGACATCTACCGCACGAAGGCGACCGGCGCCCGCATCTTCATCGAAGGCCGTAACTTCGGCGGCCCCGGGGCCACCGAAGAGGCCACCGTCCTGGAGTTCGAGGTCGACCTCGGGCCGTTCGAGGACGGGGGCTGGATCTGGTTCGACATCACCACCGACAGCGCGGTGACCATGCACAGTGCGGGCTGGTACGCGCCAGTGCCTGCGCCGGGCGTCGCGAACATCGCGGTCGGTATCCCGACGTTCAACCGGCCCGCGGATTGCGTTCAATCGTTGCAGGCCTTGACGTCAGATCCGTTGGTGGACCAGGTGATCGGCGCTGTCATCGTGCCGGACCAGGGCAAGGCGAAGGTGCGGGATCACCCGGGTTTCGCAGCTGCGGCCGCTCCGCTGGGCAGTCGGCTGTCGATCCATGACCAGCCGAACCTCGGCGGTTCGGGTGGCTACAGCAGGGTGATGTACGAGGCGCTGAAAAACACCGACTGCCAACAGATCCTGTTCATGGACGACGATATTCGCATCGAGCCGGACTCGGTGTTGCGGGCGTTGGCGCTGAACCGCTTTGCCAAGACGCCGATGCTGATCGGCGGCCAGATGCTGAACCTGCAGGAGCCGTCGCACCTGCACATCATGGGCGAGGTCGTCGATCGCTCGAACTTCATGTGGACCTCCGCGCCGTACACGAAGTACGACCACGACTTCGCGAAAAAGCCGCTGGACGACAACAACTATGAAAGTAATCTGCTGCACCGGCGCATCGACGTCGATTACAACGGCTGGTGGATGTGCATGATCCCGCGGCAAGTGGCCGAAGAGCTCGGGCAGCCGCTGCCGCTGTTCATCAAGTGGGACGACGCCGACTATGGGCTGCGCGCCGGTGAGCATGGCTACCCGACCGCGACGATGCCCGGGACGGCGATCTGGCACATGGCGTGGAGCGACAAGGACGACGCGATCGACTGGCAGGCGTACTTCCATCTGCGCAACCGGCTGGTGGTGGCCGCCCTGCATTGGGACGGCGACGTAACGGGTCTGGTGCGCAGCCACCTGAAGGCGACGTTGAAACACCTTGCCTGCCTGGAATACTCGACGGTAGCGATCCAGAACAAGGCGATCGACGACTTCCTGGCGGGGCCGGAGCACATCTTCTCGATCCTGGAGTCCGCCCTGCCCGAGGTGCACCGGATGCGCAGGGAGTACCCCGACGCGGTCGTGCTGCCTGCCGCCAGCGAGCTGCCCGCTCCGTCGGAGGCGGGCAGGAGCACGAAGATACCGGTCACCCCGCCGTCGATCGCCTACCACTTGGCCCGCGGGGTGTGGCACAACCTGAAGAAGACCAACCCCGCGCACCACGAGCGCCCGCAATTCAACGTGGCGACGCAGGACGCGCGGTGGTTCCTGCTGTCCAAGTACGACGGCGTGACCGTCACCACCGCCGACGGCCGCGGCGTGGTGTACCGGCAGCGCGATCGGGCGAAGATGTTCTCGCTGTTGGCCGCATCGCTGCGCAGGCAGCGCAAGCTGGCACGCCGATTCGACGAGATGCGCCGCGCCTACCGTGGCGCGCTGCCGGTGCTTTCGAGCAAGCAGAAGTGGGAATCGGTGCTCCAGCCCTCAACAGGGAACCATGGCTGACGGCGGCCCCCAACCCAGTGGCGAGGTGGCGGCGCTGGTTGCCGTTCAGTCGGCGCTCGGTCAGCGTCCCGGCGTCGTCGGGGCCGCCCGCGTCATGTCCCACTTCGGCGAGCACGGCGTGGGCTGGCTGGCCGTGTCGGCACTGGGCGCGGTGGCACAACCGCGGCGACGCCGAGAGTGGCTGCTCGCCGGGGCGGGCGCGTTCAGCGCGCACGCCGCCGCGGTGTTGATCAAGCGCGCGGTGCGCCGCAGGCGGCCGGACCACCCTGCCGTCCGGGTGAACGTCGGAACTCCGAGCGCGCTCAGCTTCCCCTCCGCGCACGCCACCTCCACCACCACGGCCGCGATCCTGATGGCCCCGTTGACGGGACTGCCGTTGCCCGTGCTCGTGGTGCCGCCGATGGCGTTGTCGCGCTTGGTCCTTGGCGTGCACTATCCCAGTGACGTGCTGACCGGGGTGGCCGTCGGCGCGCTGGTCGCGCGGCTGGTCCGCAAGATCGGAAGCAGGCGATGAGCGAAGAAGCGCCCGAGGTCACGGGACCGCCCGACAACCTGGTCGTCGGCATCGTTCGCGCGGTCCGGCCCCGCCAGTGGGTGAAGAACCTGCTCGTGTTCGCCGCACCGCTGGCCGCGCTGGGTGGCCCCGTCAAGTACCACTACCGCGACGTGTGGATCAACGTGTCGATCGCGTTTGTGGTGTTCTGCATGGCCGCATCGGCGGTGTACCTCGTCAACGATGCCCGCGACGTCGAAGCCGACCGTGAGCATCCGACGAAGAAGTTCCGGCCGATTGCGGCGGGCGTCGTGCCCGAATGGCTGGCATACACGCTGGCGACCGTGCTCGGCGTCGCGTCGCTGGTGATCGCGTGGTTCGTCTCGCGTGATTTGGCGATCGTGATGGCGTGCTACATCGGAATCCAGCTGGCCTACAGCTTCGGCTTGAAACACCAAGCGGTGCTCGACATCTGCATCGTGTCGTCGGCGTACCTGATCCGAGCAATCGCCGGCGGCGCGGCAGCGCACATTCCGTTGTCGCAATGGTTCCTGCTGGTGATGGCGTTCGGCTCGCTGTTCATGGTGGCCGGAAAGCGCTACGCCGAACTGCAATTGGCCGACCGCACCGGCGCCAAGATCCGCAAATCGCTGGAGAGCTACACCGGCACCTATCTTCGGTTCGTCTGGACGCTGTCGGCTACCGCGGTGGTGCTGTGCTACGGCCTGTGGGCGTTCGACCCCAGCAGAGCGAACAACACGTGGTTCGCGGTGTCGATGATCCCGTTCACGATCGCAATCCTGCGCTACGCGGTGGATGTCGACGGCGGCATTGCCGGCGAGCCGGAGGAGATCGCGCTGCGTGACCGCGTGCTGCAGTTACTCGCCGTGGCATGGATCGGAACATTCGGTGCGGCCATCATATTCGGTTAGCGCACGCCGGCTCGAAACGACAGCACAGGCCAGCCTGTGGCTGAGCGTGCTGGTGGTCACCGTGCTGTTCGGCTGGGGCGCCTGGCAGCGCCGCTGGATCGCCGACGACGGGCTCATCGTGCTGCGCACCGTGCGAAACCTGTTGGCGGGCAACGGCCCCGTGTTCAACATGGGCGAACGCGTGGAGGTCAACACCTCGACGCTGTGGACCTATCTGGTGTATCTCGGCGGGGTCGTTGGCGGCCCGGCGCGGCTGGAGTACGTGGCGCTGGCGCTGTCGCTGGCACTGTCACTGGCCGGCGTGGTGTTCGCGATGCTGGGAGCCGCCCGGCTCTATGCGCCGAGCCTGCTGGGACGTCGCGCAATCCTGCTGCCGGCCGGTGTGCTGGTTTACATCGCGGTGCCGCCGGCGCGTGACTTTGCGACCTCGGGCCTCGAAAACGGTTTAGTGCTGGCCTATCTCGGTCTGCTGTGGTGGATGATGGTGTACTGGTCGCAGCAGCGCACGCCCGGCCGGTGGTTCACCGCGGCGCTGGCGTTCGTGGCCGGCCTCTCTGTGCTCGTGCGTCCCGAACTCGCGCTGATCGGCGGTCTCGCGTTGGTGCTGATGCTGATCGCGGTGCGCGGTTGGCGGCCCCGGGTGCTCATCGTGGTGGCCGGGGGACTCCTGCCCGTGGCGTATCAGATTTTCCGGATGGGCTACTACGGGCTGCTGGTGCCCGGCACCGCGCTCGCCAAAGATGCCTCCGGCAAGAAGTGGTCGCAGGGCTTCGTCTACCTGGCGAACTTCAATGAGCCCTACCTTTTGTGGCTGCCGGCGATTCCGCTCGCGGTGCTCGGCGTGCTGGTACTGGCCGGCCGCAGCCGAGCGTGGTGGGTCCGCTCCGACGCACGCCCCGATCAGCGGCGCGTGCGTCGGCTGGTGCAAAGCCCGCCCGTCGTCATCGCGTTCTTCGTCGCCAGCGGGCTGCTGCAGGCCGCCTACTGGATCCGCCAGGGCGGCGACTTCATGCACGGCCGGGTGTTGTTGACTCCGCTGTTCTGCGTGCTGCTCCCGGTCGCGGTGATTCCGATCGTGCTGCCCGATCGGACCACGCGGTCCCGCGAGGCGGGCGCCGTGCTGGCGGGCGCGACGGTGACCGCGTGGCTGGCGGTTGCGCTGTGGGCGCTATGGGCGGCGAACTCCCCCGGCCTGGGTACCGACGCGACCAAGGTCACCTATTCCGGCATCGTCGACGAGCGGCGGTTCTACTCGCAGGCCACCGGTAACGCGCACCCGGTGACCGCGCTCGACTACCTGGATTACCCGCGCATGCGGGCGGTGATCGAGGCGATCAACAACACGCCCGCCGGCGCGCTGCTGCTGCCGTCCGGCAACTACACGCAGTGGGACGTCGTGCCCGCGATTCCGCCCCCGCCCCCGCCCCCCGGTGTGCCGCCCGATCCGAAAGCGATGCAGAACGGCCCGCACACGGTTTTCTTCACCAATCTCGGCATGCTCGGCATGAACGTGGGCCTCGATATCCGGGTGCTCGACCAGATCGGTCTGGCAAACCCGCTCGCGGCACACACCGCCAGGCTCGGGGACGCCCGGATCGGCCATGACAAGAACCTTTTCCCGGACTGGGCGGTGGCCGACGGGCCGTGGCTGAAGCAACACCCGTTCCTGCCGCCCTACCTCGACGAGGACTGGGTGGCCGAGGCCGGGGCGGCCCTGAAGTGCCCCGCCACCGACGCGGTGCTGACGTCGATAAGAGGCCCGCTGACTCCGAAGCGGTTCCTCTCCAACGTGCTCCATTCGTTTCAGTTCACCAGCTACCGAATCGACCGCGTGCCGAAGTTCGAGCTGATTCGCTGCGGCTTGAGTGAGCCGCCGTTAGGTGGTACCCCTTATAGCGGCTTACCGGCGACGGGGCCCTAGCTGTTCGCGGTTTGTTAGCTGGCTGGTGCCGTTCGTGGTAGCGAGACCGCAACGACGCGGTGATACCCACATCGACGGATGGTTCGACCGACTGATGGACAGAGCGTTGTCGGTTGGCGGCCTCGCACGCATCGGTGCGTCGCGTTGCCGTGACCTTGGTCACAATGACGGCTGCCGTTTCGATGGTGCCGGCCTTGATGACCGCTCGGGTGACCGCTTGGGCCGGGGCTCACGTCGAGAGGGCCGCACCAGGGTGTGGTTGACTACCAGGGCACGGCGGCGGGGACGCTTGCGGTGCGCAATCCAAAAGATGGGATGGACATATCTATGAGGTTCGTTGAGAAGTTGCGGGGTCGATGGGCGCGCCGATTGACGGTTGCTGCCGTGACCGCGGCTATATTGCCGGGCCTGGTCGGTGTCGTAGGGGGCTCGCCGACTGCAGGGGCGTTCTCCAGGCCGGGCCTGCCGGTCGAGTACCTGGAGGTGCCGTCTGCCGGGATGGGCCGCGACATCAAGATCCAATTCCAGAGCGGAGGCGCCAACTCTCCGGCGGTCTACCTGCTCGACGGCCTGCGCGCACGTGACGACTTCAACGGCTGGGACATCGAGACGAACGCGTTCGAGATGTACTACCAGTCCGGTTTGTCGGTGATCATGCCCGTCGGCGGCCAGTCCAGCTTCTACAGCGACTGGTACAAGCCGGCCTGCGGTAAGGCCGGCTGCACGACCTACAAGTGGGAGACGTTCCTCACTCAGGAGCTGCCCGCGTGGCTGGCGGCCAACAAGCAGGTCAAGCCGACGGGCAGCGCCGCGGTCGGTCTGTCGATGGCCGGCTCCGCGGCCTTCGTGCTGGCGATGTACTACCCGCAGCAGTTCATTTACGCCGCGTCGCTGTCCGGCTTCCTGAACCTGTCCGAGGGCTGGTGGCCGATGCTGGTGGGCACGTCGATGGGTGACGCGGGCGGCTACAAGTCCGAGGACATGTGGGGCCCGTCCAGCGACCCGGCATGGAAGCGCAACGACCCGATGGTCAACATCCAGAAGCTGGTGGACAACAACACCCGCATCTGGGTGTACTGCGGCAACGGCAAGCCCAATGAGTTGGGCGGTGGCGACTTCAACGCCAAGTTCCTGGAGGGCTTCACGCTCCGTACCAACAAGACCTTCCAGGACACGTACATCGCAGCGGGTGGCAAGAACGCGGTGTTCAACTTCCCCGAAGCCGGCACCCACAGCTGGGTGTACTGGGGCCAGCAGTTGCAGGCGATGAAGCCCGACATCCAGCGGGTGCTGGGCGCCACGCCGTCCGCCTAGGCGCTACCACCTGCACCGACACTGAATCGACCAACGGCGGCGAGCACCACGCGTGCTCGCCGCCGTTGGTCGTTCCGTCGCGGCTTTGCTAGGTGATGTGGTTCACTACGTTGCGGATTTAGGTACGGAACCAACCGTGAACCAGCCGGTGAACCAGCCGTGATGAACGGCGAGTCGGGAGGGTGGCTATGAAGGTCGGTGTGGTGCTTCTGCGGACGCTGCTGACAGCGATCGTCGGGCTTGGCCTCTGGCTGGCCCCCTCGGTGCCGGGTATCGCGAGAGCCGAGGGTGTCGAGACCCTGATGGTCCCGTCCGGCGCGATGGGCCGCGACATCCCGGTCGCGTTCATGGGCGGTGGTCCGCACGCCGTGGTGCTGCTCGACGCGTTCAACGCCGGCGAAGGCGTGAGCAACTGGGTCACCGCGGGCAACGCGATGGGCCAGCTCGCCGGCAAGGGGATCTCGGTGGTGGCGCCCGCGAGCGGTGCCTACAGCATGTACACGAACTGGGAGGCGGACGGCGGCCGGCAGTGGGAGACGTTTTTGTCCCAGGAGCTGCCCGATTGGCTGGCCGCGAACAAGGGGCTGGCGCCCAACGGCCACGGGATCGTCGGCGCCTCGCAGGGCGGTTACGGTGCTCTGGCGATGGCCGCCTTCTATCCCGACCGCTACCGGTTCGCGGGGTCGCTGTCCGGGTTCCTCACCCCGTCGAGCACCTTCATGAACGGCGCGATTACCGAGGGGCTGATGCGCGACGGTGGGGTGGACACCCGCAACATGTGGGGCCTGCCGCAGCTGGGCCGCTGGAAGTGGCACGACCCCGACGTGCACATCTCGCTGCTGGTGCAGAACAACACCCGGCTCTGGGTGTTCACCCCGCAGACGCTGTCGTGCACCGACGAGGCGGCGATGATCGGCTACTGCGACCAGGCGGAGGGCAGCAACCGCGTGTTCTATCAGCACTACCGCGCGACCGGCGGCCATAACGGGCACTTCGACTTCCCGGCCGGCGGTAACCACGACTGGGGGACATGGGGCCCGCAGCTGGGCGCGATGTCGGGCGAGTTGGCAGCAACGATCAAGTAGTCGCTTACCGAGGGCGCAGCTTCCCAGCCGGTACCGTGGAGACGTGCAACGGACGCCCACGCGGATGGCCGGCTGCTCGACCGCGGTGACGCTGACGCTCGCCGCCATGCTGTCGGGCTGCTCGGCTCCTGACAGCATGATGTCCAGCGTGACGCTGCCCGCCGGCGACACCACGAAGCTGGCGTCGGGCACCCAGGACCCGGCCGCATCGCTGATCGCGCCGCCCGCCGGCGGCAGCGATTCAGCCCAGCCGAGCACGCTGAGGGTGACCGCGCAGCAACGTGCCTACCTTGACGCGCTGAACGCCGGCGGAGTGCACCCGTCCAGCGACCTGCTCGCCCTGAGCATCGGCAGCTACGTTTGTCAGGCCCGCGCAGCGGGGCAGAGTCCGCAAGCGGTGTGGGACTACGTGCATCCGCTGGTGTCCAACGACGTCCACAACGTCCACCTGAGTTCGATGGCGCCCACGTCGGCAGACATCGACGCCGCGACCGGAAGCTACATCCGCGTCGCAAGTGAACGTCTCTGCTAGCAGGGAAAGATGGCAAACAACAGTCGGCGGAGACGCCACCGCCTGCTCGCGCTCGCCGCGGCCGCCGCGGTGTCGGTCGTCGTCGCGCTCGGTCTGGTCCTGGTGGTGGTGATGCAGCGCACCACGAAGGCCCCCGAGCAGCAGCCCCCGCCGCCGGCCGCGCAGCCGCCCACGACCGCCCCGGCCACGCCGAAGAAACCGCGGCCCGAGTTTCAGGACGCGAGCTGCCCCGACGTGCAGGTGTTGTCGATCCCCGGCACCTGGGAGTCGTCGGCGCAGCTGGACCCGCTCAATCCTGTGCAGTACCCGAATGCATTGCTGCTCAACGTCACTGGTCCACTTGCTCAGCAGTTTGGCAACGGCCGCATCCAGACCTACACGGTTCCCTACACCGCGCAGTTCCACAACCCGTTCAGCCAGGACAACCAGATCTCCTACAACGACAGCCGTGCGGAGGGCATGACGGCAGCGGTGAAGGCGCTCACGGACATGACCAACAGGTGCCCGCTGACCAGCTACGTGATTGTCGGCTTCTCACAGGGCGCGGTCATCGCGGGCGACATCGCAGGCGACATCGGCAACGGCAAGGGGCCCGTCGATGAGGACCTGGTGCTGGGGGTGACGTTGATCGCCGACGGACGCCGCGAGAACGGAGAAGGCCACGACGTCGGTCCGAACGCGCCGGGGCAGGGCGCCGAGATCACGCTGCACGAGGTGCCGTTGTTGTCGGACTTCGGCTTGACGATGACCGGCGCGCGTCCCGGCGGCCTCGGCGCGCTGAACGACCGCACCTACGAGATCTGCGGGCAGGGCGATCTGATCTGCGCCGCACCCGACGAGGCGTTCAACATCACGAACCTGCCCGAGACGCTCAAGATCCTGAGCGGCGCCGCCGGCGAACCGGTGCACGCGTTGTACAACACCACGCAGTTCTGGAACCTCGACGGCCAACCGGCAACGGTGTGGACCCGTAACTGGGCGGCGGGTCTGCTCGAAAACGCTCCGCATCCCAAGCACGGCTGACCGTGGCCCGAAAGCGCCGGCGCAAGCTCCCCCTCGCGCTCGCGGTCATCGTTGTCGTGGCAGCGGCGGTCGTGGTCCTGGTCGTATTGCGGCACCACAAGCCGGGCGCGCCCGGCGGGCACGTCCAAGACGCCAGCTGTCCGGACGTGATGATGGTGTCGATCCCCGGCACCTGGGAGTCGTCGTCGCAACAAGATCCATTGAATCCATCCCAATTCCCAAACGCGTTGCTGCTCAACGTGACTCGGCCGCTCGCCGAGCAGTTCGGGAACGGCCGGCTGCAGACTTACACCGTCCCCTACATCGCGCAGTTCCACCGGCCGCTGTCGGGCGACAACGACGTCGACTACGACGTGAGTAGGCGCAACGGCACCGACGCCACCAGAACGGCGGTTGCGGACATGAGCCGCAAATGCCCGCTGACCAGCTACCTGATCGTCGGTTTCTCCCAGGGCGCGGTCATCGGCGGCGACATTGCAGGCGACATCGGCAACGGCCGGGGACCCGTCGCGGCGGACCGCGTGCTCGGGGTGGCGTTGATCTCAGACGGTCGTCGCGAGCCCGGCGTGGGCCGTGACGTCGGCCCCAACCCCGAAGGCGAGGGCGCGGAGATCACGCTGCACGGCGTTCCGTTCATCCCGTCGGGCATGACGATGACCGGCCAGCGCGACGGCGGCTTCGGTGCGTTGACCGACCGCACCTTCGAGATCTGCGGTGAAGGAGATCTGATCTGCGCCGCTCCCACCGAGGCGTTTAACCCGCTGAACCTGCCGGGGACGCTCACAATACTGATGGGCGGTGCGGGCGAACCCGTTCACGCCATGTACAACACCACGCAGTACTGGAGCCTCGACGGCCGGCCGGCCACCGTGTGGACGCGTGACTGGGCGGCGAATGTGATGGAGAACGCACCACGTCCCGAACACAGATGACAACAGTTGCGTCTCGAACGGGCCGTCGATTTGGCCGCCGATGAGGCGTCACCTAACATTAAGAAATGGCTAAGAACGACAGGGGTCGGCGCGGCGGCGGCTCGACACGACCTCTGTACGATCTTTGAGCCCGCGCGATGCAACAACATGATGCAACAACGGGCCCCGGACGAGTGTGTTTTGACAGGAGAGTAAAGACGTGGCGATTTGGGTCAACCCCTTCATCGACAAGAAAACGGGCCGAATCGTATTCCCGGAGGGCGCCAGCCTCGTCCGGCACGTCGAGCGGTGGGCACACACCCGCGGTGACCACCTGGCATACCGCTTCCTGGACTTCTCCACCGAACGCGATGGTGTCGCACGCGACCTGACCTGGTCGCAGTTCAGCGTCCGTAACCGCGCGGTCGCGGCACGCCTGCAGCAGGTCACCGAGCCGGGCGACCGGGTCGCGATCCTGTGCCCGCAGAACCTGGATTACCTGAGCGCGTTCTTCGGCGCGATGTACTCCGGTCGGATCGCCGTGCCGCTGTTCGACCCGGCCGAACCCGGCCACGTCGGCCGGCTGCATTCGGTGCTCGACGACTGCACCCCGTCGACGATTCTCACCACCACCGGCTCGGCGGAGGGAGTGCGCAAGTTCTTCCGCAACCGGGCCGCCAACGAGCGGCCACGCGTCATCGCGGTCGACGCGGTGCCCGACGAGGTCGCGGGCACCTGGACGGCGCCCGAGAACCCCAAACATGAAACGATCGCCTACCTGCAGTACACCTCGGGCTCCACTCGCACACCGGCCGGTGTGAAGATCACCCACCTGGCGGTGGGCACCAACATGGTGCAGGTGCTGACCGCGCTCGACCCCGAGGAGGGCCACCGCGGCGTCAGTTGGCTGCCGTTCTTCCACGACATGGGGCTGGTCACGATCATGATGCCGTCGATCATCGGCCGGGAGGCGACGTTCATGACGCCGGCGGCGTTCGTTCGCCGTCCGATCCGATGGCTGCGTGAGCTCGGAGTCAAGGGCGAGGACCGCGGCCCGGCCATCTCGGCGGCGCCGAACTTCGCGTTCGAGCACGCCGCCCTGCGCGGGCTGCCCAAGGAAGGCGAGCCCGAGCTCGACCTCAGCAATGTGCGCGCGATCCTCAACGGCAGCGAGCCGGTGTCGCGGGCCTCCATGCGCAAGTTCACCGACGCGTTCGCGCCGTACGGCTTGTCACCGAACGTGATCAAGCCGTCGTACGGGATGGCCGAGGCGACATTGTTCGTCTCCAGCACACAGCCCGACACGCCGCCGGTCATCACCAGCGTCGACCGCGACGAGCTGGTCAACGACCGACTGGTCAAGGTGCCCGACGATTCGCCCAACGCGGTGCCGCAGGCGTCGTGCGGCACGATCGGCTACGACGAGTTCGCGGTGATCGTCGATCCCGACACCGCCACCGAGCTGCCCGACGGTCAGATCGGCGAGATCTGGATTCACGGCAACAACCTCGGGACGGGCTACTGGAATCGCGAGGAAGACACCCGCGATACGTTCCAGAACATCCTCAAGTCACGGACCAGCCCGTCGCATGCCGAGGGCGCGCCCGACGACGCGATGTGGATGCGAACCGGCGACCTGGGCGCGTTCCTCGACGGCGAGTTCTACGTCACCGGCCGGATCAAGGAGCTGGTGATCATCGACGGCCGCAACCACTACCCGCAGGATCTGGAGTACACCGCGCAGGAGTCCTCCCGTGCGCTGCGCCCGGGCTTCGCCGCGGCGTTCTCCGTGCCGGCCAACCAGCTGCCGAGCTCGGTGTTCGAGAATGCCCACGCCGGGCTGAAGTACGACCCGGAGGACACCTCCGAGCAGTTGGTGATCGTCGGCGAGCGCGCGGCCGGCAGCCACAAGCTCGACCCCGAACCGATCGCCGACGACATTCGCGCCGCGATCGCGGTGCGCCACGGCGTCACGGTCCGCGACGTCCTGTTGATGCCCGCGGGAGCAATCCCGCGCACGTCCAGCGGCAAGATCGGCCGCCGGGCCTGCCGCGCCGCCTACCTCGACGGCAGCCTGCGCGGCGGCGGCGCCCCCCCGAATTCGTTCCCCGACCAGGCGGACTGAGGGCATGGAAAACACGGGCGACGAGGCCGTCACCACAACTCCCGCAAGCACGGACATGACCGTCGCCGAGATGCGGACGTGGCTGCGCAACTGGGTGGGCAACGCCACCGGCCAGTCACCCGATGGGATCGACGAGACCGCCCCGATGGTCGAACTCGGCCTGTCGTCGCGCGACGCCGTCGCGATGGCCGCCGACATCGAGGACGTCACCGGCGTCACGCTGTCGGCGACGGTCGCGTTCCGGCACCCGACCATCGAGTCACTGGCGACCCGGATCATCGAGGGCGAGCCCATTTCAGCGGACGACGAAGACTCCCTCTTATCTGAAGACTGGTCACGCACCCGTGACGTCGACGACATCGCGATCGTCGGGCTGTCCACCCGGTTCCCCGGCGACATGAACACGCCCGACGAGATGTGGCAGGCGCTGCTCGCCGGGCGCGACGCGATCGTCGACCTGCCCGAGGGGCGCTGGTCGGAATTCCTCGAGGAGCCGCGGCTGGCCGAGCTGATCGCGAAGGCCCGCACCCGCGGCGGGTACTTGAGCGACATCAAGGGTTTCGACTCGGAGTTCTTCGCGCTGTCGAAGATGGAGGCCGACAACCTCGACCCGCAACAGCGGATGGCGCTCGAGCTGACATGGGAGGCATTGGAGAACGCCCGGATCCCGGCGTCGGGCCTGCGCGGCGACAGCGTCGGTGTCTACATCGGCACCTCCACCAACGACTACAGCTTCCTGGCGGTGTCCGACCCGACGGTCGCGCATCCGTACGCGATCACCGGCACCGCGAGCTCGATCATCGCCAACCGGGTGTCGTATTTCTTCGACTTCCGCGGACCGTCGATGGCGTTGGATACCGCCTGCTCGAGCTCGCTGGTGGCGGTGCACCAGGGTGTGCAGGCGCTGCGCAACGGTGAGGCCGACGTCGTCCTGGCGGGCGGCGTCAACGCATTGATCACGCCGATGGTGACGATCGGTTTCGACGAGGTCGGCGGGGTGCTGGCCGACGACGGGCGGATCAAGTCGTTCTCGGCCGACGCCGACGGCTACGCCCGCTCCGAGGGCGGCGGCATGCTGGTGCTCAAGCGCGTGGCCGACGCCCGCCGAGACGGCGACCAGATCATCGCCGTGATCGCAGGCAGCGCGGTCAACCACGACGGCCGCTCCAACGGCCTGCTCGCCCCGAACCCCGATGCGCAGGCCGCCGTGCTGCGGCGCGCGTACAAGGACGCCGGGATCAACCCCCGCCTCGTCGACTACATCGAGGCGCACGGCACAGGCACGATCCTCGGCGACCCGATCGAGGCGGAGGCGCTGGGCCGCGTCGTCGGCAGGGGCCGCACGCCCGACAATCCGGCCCTGCTGGGCGCCGTCAAGTCCAACGTCGGTCACCTCGAGTCGGCCGCCGGTGCGGCCAGCCTGATCAAGATGGCGCTGGCGCTGCAGCACGACAAGCTGCCCCCGTCGATCAACTACACCGGACCCAATCCGTACATCGACTTCGAGGCCGTGCGGTTGAAGGTCGCCGACACCGTCACCGAGTGGCCCCGCTACAGCGGCTACGCGATCACGGGCGTGTCCGGGTTCGGCTTCGGCGGCGCGAACGCGCACGTGGTGCTGCGCGAGGTGCTGCCCCGCGACGTCATCGAGAAGGAACCGGAGCCCGAACCCGAGGTCGAGGAGAAGCCGGCCGAAGACGACGAGAACGCGACCTACGTGGGCGGGGTGAGGTTCGACGAGTACGGCGAGTTCGTCGATCACGATCTGACCGAACCCCCCACAGAGCAGTACGCACTGCCCGGGCTGACCGATGAGGCGTTGCGGCTCAAGGAGATTGCGCTCGACGAGCTCCAGGCCGACGAACCGGCGGTGCCCCTTGTGCCGCTGGCGATTTCGGCGTTCCTGACGTCGCGCAAGAAGGCGGCCGCCGCCGAACTGGCCGACTGGATCGACAGTCCGGAAGGCCGGGCGGCGTCGCTGGAGTCGATCGGCCGGTCGCTGTCGCGGCGTAACCACGGCCGGTCCCGCGCTGTGGTGCTGGCCCACGACCACGACGAGGCGATCAAGGGCCTTCGCGCGGTGTCCGAAGGCAAGCAGCGGCCGAACGTGTTCACCGCCGACGGGCCGGTGACCAACGGGCCGGTATGGGTGCTCGCCGGATTCGGCGCTCAGCACCGCAAGATGGCCAAGAGCCTGTACCTGCGCGACGAGGTGTTCGCCGACTGGATCAACACGGTGGACTCGCTGGTTCAGGACGAGCGCGGTTACTCGATCGTCGAGCTGATCCTCGACGACGCCCAGGACTACGGCATCGAGACCACGCAGATCGTCATCTTCGCGATCCAGGTGGCCCTCGGCGAGCTGTTGAAGCACCACGGGGCCAAGCCCGCCGCGGTGATCGGGCAGTCGCTGGGCGAGGCCGCGGCGGCGTACTTCGCCGGTGGCCTGTCGCTTGAAGACGCCACCCGCACGATCTCCGCCCGCTCCCATCTGATGGGTGAGGGCGAGGCGATGCTGTTCGGCGAGTACATCCGGCTGATGGCCTTGGTGGAGTACTCGGCCGACGAGATCAAGACGGTGTTCTCGGACTACCCGGATCTGGAAGTGTGCGTCTACGCCGCGCCGACCCAGACCGTGATCGGCGGACCGCCCGAGCAAGTGGACGCGATCATCGAGCGCGCCGAGAAGGAGGGCAAGTTCGCCCGTAAGTTCCAGACCAAGGGCGCCAGCCACACGTCGCAGATGGACCCGCTGCTGGGCGAGCTGACGGCCGAGCTGCAGGGGATCGAGCCGCTGCCCACGAAGATCGGGTACTTCTCGACGGTGCACGAGGGCGGCTACATCCGCCCGGGCGGTGAGCCGTTCCACGGGGTCGACTACTGGAAGCAGGGCCTGCGGCACAGCGTCTACTTCACGCACGGCGTCCGAAACGCGGTCGACAGCGGCTACACCACGTTCCTGGAGCTGGCGCCCAACCCGGTGGCACTGATGCAGGTGGGCCTGTCCACGGCCGCCGCGGGCCTGCACGACGCGCAGCTGATCGCGACGCTGGCGCGCAAGGAGGACGAGGTCGAGTCGATGACGGTTGCGATGGCGCAGCTGTTCGTCTACGGCCACGATCTGGACATTCGGACGCTGTTCACCCGTGCCGCCGGCCCGCAGGACTACGCGAACATCCCGCCGACGCGGTTCCGCCGCAAGGAGCACTGGCTCAATGCGCGGTTCGCCGCCGACGGCTCGGTGTTCATGCCCGGCACCCACGTCGCGATGCCCGACGGCCGCCATGTCTGGGAGTACGCGCCGCGCGGTGAGACCGATTTGGCCGCACTCGTGAAATCAGCTGCGGCGCTGGTGCTTCCCGATGCCACGCTGACCGCCAGCGAGCTTCGCGCCGTACCGGGTGACGGCGCTCGCCTGGTGACGACGTTGACGCGGCACCCCGGTGGTGCGTCGGTTCAGGTGCACGCCCGCATCGACGAGTCGTTCACGCTCGTGTACGACGCGGTCGTGACCCGCTCAGGTCTGGGGGCACCTCCCGCTGCGGTGGCGGTCGGTACCGCGACGGCCGAGCCGGTCGCCGTGGCACAAGCCGCTGCGCCGGTCGTCGAGGAACAACCCGACGCCGAAATCCTGCACGACAACCTGACCCAGGGCGCCAACCTCGGCGCCGGCTTCCAGAAGTGGTCGCCGGATTCGGGTGAGACGGTCGGGCAGCGACTGGCGACGATCGTGGCCGGCGCGATGGGCTATGAGCCCGAGGACCTCCCCTGGGAGGTGCCGCTGATCGAGCTCGGCCTCGACTCGCTGATGGCGGTGCGGATCAAGAACCGCGTCGAGTACGACTTCGACCTGCCGCCGATCCAGCTGCAGGCGGTCCGGGACGCGAACCTGTATGCCGTCGAGAAGCTGATCCAGTACGCGATCGAGCACCGCGACGAGGTGCAGCAGCTGAGCGAGTACCAGCAGACGCAGAGGGCCGAGGAGATCGGCACCGCCGCCGGAGGCGGCAATCCCGCCGAGGCGAAGGCCGAGCTGGCCAGCGATGAGGCGCCGCCTGCGACGCCCCCACCACCGCCGCCGGACAACCCACAAGGCCCGCCGCGGGAGCAGCCCGGCCTAGCCGCCGCCGCGACCGCGCTGAACCAGCAGGCGGTCGCCGAGGCGCTGAACTCCGACGTACCGCCCCGTGACGCGTCCGAGCGCGTGACGTTCGCGACGTGGTCAATCGTCACCGGCAAGTCGCCCGGCGGCATCTTCACCGCGCTGCCCGAACTCGACGACGAGACCGCGGACAAGCTGGCCCAGCGGCTCTCCGATCGGGCCGACGGACCGATCACCGCGGACCAGGTCAAGACGTCACCGACCATCGAGGCGCTTGCCGAGAAGGTCCGGGACTACCTCGAGGCGGGCCAGATCGACGGGTTCGTCCGCACCATCCGCGCGCCGCAAGAGGGGTCGTCAAAGATCCCGGTGTTCGTGTTCCACGCGGCGGGCGGGTCGACGGTGGTGTACGAGCCGTTGCTGAACAGGCTGCCGTCCGATACCCCGATGTACGGCCTCGAGCGGGTCGAGGGCACCATCGAAGAGCGTGCGGCGCAATACGTTCCGAAGCTGCGCGAGATCGCCGGGGACGGCCCGTTCATTCTGGTCGGCTGGTCGCTGGGCGGCGTGCTGGCCTACGCCTGCGCGATCGGGCTGCGCCAGCAGGGTTGCGACGTGCCGTTCGTCGGGCTGATCGACGCGGTGCGCGCGGGCGAGGAGATCCCGCAGACCAAGGAAGAGACCCGCAGGCGCTGGGAACGCTACGCGCGCTTCGCCGAGAAGACGTTCAACGTGCAGATCCCGGAGATTCCCTACGAACAGCTCGAAGCGCTCGACGACGGGGGCCAGATGGAGTTCGTGCTGGACGCGGTCAAGCAGAGCGGCGTGCAGATCCCCGGCGGGATCATCGAGCACCAGCGGACGTCGTACCTGGACAACCGAGCGATCGACACCGCCCGGATCCAGCCGTACGACGGGCATGTCACGCTCTACATGGCCGACCGCTACCACGACGACGCGATCATGTTCGAGCCGCGCTACGCCACCCGCAAACCGGATGGCGGCTGGGGCGAGTACGTTCAGGATCTCGAGGTGGTGCCGATCGGCGGCGAGCACATCCAGGCGATCGACGAGCCGATCATCGCCAAAGTGGGCGCGCACATGAGCCAGGCGCTGAGCAAGATTGAGGCAGAAAGCAGCCAGGAGAGCAAGGTGGGCAACTAGTGACCACCGCCGAGAAACTGGCCGAGCTGCGCGCGAAGCTGGAGCTGGCCAAGGAGCCCGGCGGTGAGAAGGCCGTTGCCAAACGCGAGAAGAAGGGCATCCCGAGCGCCCGCGCCCGCATCCATGCACTGCTCGATCCGGGCAGCTTCCTAGAGATCGGCGCGCTGTGCAAGACGCCGGGTGACCCGAACGCGCTCTACGGCGATGGCGTGGTCACCGGCCACGGCCGTATCGACGGCCGGCCGATCGGTGTGTTCAGCCACGACCAAACCGTGTTCCAGGGCTCGGTCGGCGAGATGTTCGGCCGCAAGGTCGCCAAGCTGATGGAGTGGGTGGCGATGGTCGGCTGCCCGATCGTCGGCATCAACGACTCGGCCGGCGCCCGCATTCAGGACGCGGTGACCTCGTTGGCCTGGTACGCCGAGCTGGGCCGCCGCCACGAGATGCTGCGCGGCCTGGTGCCCGAGGTGTCGATCATCCTCGGCAAATGCGCCGGGGGCGCGGTGTATTCGCCGATCCAGACCGACCTGGTGGTGGCGGTGCGTGACCAGGGCTACATGTTCATCACCGGGCCCGACGTGATCAAGGACGTCACCGGCGAGGACGTCACCCTCGACGAACTTGGCGGCGCCGACAATCAGGCCCGCTACGGCAACATCCACCAGGTCGTCGAGGACGAGGCGGCAGCTTTCCAATACGTCCGCGATTACCTGAGTTTTCTGCCCGCCAACACCTTTGACGACCCCCCGATCGTCAACCCCGGGCTGGAACCGGAGCTCACGGCGTGTGACCTCGAGCTGGATTCGATCGTGCCGGACGCCGATAACACCGCCTACGACATGCACGAGATCCTGCTGCGGATCTTCGACGACGGCGAGGTGTTCGACGTCGGCGCGCAGCGCGGCCTGGCGATGATCACCGCCTTCGCTCGGGTCGACGGGCGCCCGGTCGGGGTGATCGCCAATCAGCCGCTGTACCTGGCCGGCTCGATTGACAATGAGGCGTCGGACAAGGCGGCCGGTTTCGTCCGGTTCTGCGATTCCTACAATCTGCCGCTGGTGTTCGTGGTCGACACCCCGGGCGCCCTGCCCGGTGTGGAGCAGGAAAAAGGCGGGATCATCAAACGCGGCGGGCGCTACTTCAACGCGGTCGTGGAGGCCGACGTGCCCAAGGTGACGATCACGATCCGCAAGTCCTACGGCGGCGGTTACGCCGTGATGGGCTCCAAGCAGCTCACCGCGGACCTGAACTTTGCCTGGCCCACCGCACGGATCGCCGTGATCGGCGCAGAAGGCGCCGCGCAGCTGCTGATGAAACGCTTCCCCGACCCGAATGCGCCCGAGGCGCAGGAGATCAAGCGCCAGTTCATCGACGGTTACAACCTCAACATGGCGATTCCGTGGATCGCCGCCGAGCGTGGCTACATCGACGGCGTGATCCAGCCGCATGAAACCCGGCTACTGCTGCGCAAGTCGCTGCACCTGTTGCGGGACAAGCAGATTCGACGCGTCCAGCGCAAACACGGCCTCACTCCCATCTAGGCCGCGGACCAGATGAGCTGCCACTAGAAGGGTGGCGGTTCGTAGGTCGCGGCCAACCAGGCCTCGTATTGTCGCCGGTCTTCGGCGATGCGTTGTTCGTTGATGCGCCGCTCGGCGGCGATGCGTTCGTTGCGCTCCTGTGCCCGGGTGCGCTTCCGCCGCGGCATCATGATCCCGCGGGCCTCTCCGAGATCTGCGCTGAGCTTCCGGACTGCCACTTCGCCTGTCGGAGTGGCCAATACCGGGAAGAACAGCGCCCCGCCGGGTTTGGTGGTGTAGGTCCGTCCGGTGGGGGCTGTCCAGACCACTGCCCCGTCGGGCGATTGCTTGTCGGCCCAACCCCCAGCACCGGCATAGAACGTCTTGAGCAGATGATGGAACCTGCACAGCAGCTTCAAATTCGACGGATGCGTCGGCCCGCCAACCTGATAGGGCACGGTGTGGTCGATGTCGCAGAACTCGGCGGGCTGCTCGCAGCCCGGGAACCGGCACGTCAGATCGCGGCGCCGAACGAACTCGGCCAGCGCCGCCGACGGGTGATAACCCGACTCCGGCGGTGTGGCGGGGTGCGGGATGTTCAGCGGCTTCAGTTTCGCCGT